>ERZ1034871.1235-NODE-1235-length-13110-cov-6.409728_pt1 | contig 13110 bp, 8 predicted proteins | sample MGYA00520631_ERZ1034871 | MGnify/ENA primary metagenome ERZ1034871 (study PRJEB33766, sample SAMN09781721) | gut metagenome | biome: gut microbiome | host: Homo sapiens | place: Madagascar | study: EMG produced TPA metagenomics assembly of the PRJNA485056 data...
CGGATGCAAAGTTACGACTTTTTTATGAGACCCACAAATTTTTGAAAACAAAAATTCCAAGCCGCTTCAATGTTTGAAACGGCTTGGAATATTAAAGAATCGTATTACTTACGATAGTAAATAAGCCTTTTACTTGGCGTATGTGATTACGATCTTGTTTATACGCAACTGAACGCCACCGCCAGAAGCCTCTTTGAAGACGTTTGTATAAGTCATTGTCTTGCCGTCGATAACAACAGTAGCAGTCTCGTTGCCGACGCAATTTACATTCTTATTCTTGTCTACATCGCAGCTGAACACAACCTTAGCGATTGCCTTGTGACCCTCGAAAGTAATAGTGTTGTTCTTGTAAACACGGATGTTAGAGTAGTTAGCACCTGTGTAATACTTCGGACCATTCTTCTCGCCATTTGCGTCGAAGACGATCTTTGTGCCGTCCTTAAGAGTGATGGTTGTAACCTCAGTACCATTCTCTGTATAGAAGTCGCCAGGAACCACCTCTACTGTTGTTGCACCAGCCTGAACGCTCGGGTTAGAGAGTGTGAGTGTTGTGCCGTTGATAGCGATATTGCCATTGCCTGCAGGCTTGTCCTCGCCCGGCTTGTCCTCGCCACCAGTAGAACCGCCCTCTGTCTTGCCGTTTACAGACACAAGGTATGTAGTGCCCTGAGCAGTCTCAGGAGTATTGCCGTAGTAGTTGGTGAGCTTGCCGTAAACCACAACCTCGTCGCCTTCAGCGATGTTAGGCTGACCCTCTGTCCACTTCTGGTTGCCGAGATAGAGCGAACGGAACACGAGGAACTGGCCGTCTGCCTTGCCGTCGTCAGAGATGTAGAAAGAAGCGTTGCCGAACTGTGCAGAGAAAGCCTCCTTTACAGATACTACCTTGCCCTTGATGTAGTAGCCCTGCTCAGACACAGCGTTTGCAGCCAGCTTGCTTGCCTCAGCATTCGCAGCTACGCTGTTGAACGGATCGTTCTTTGTACCAGTGCCCTTCGGTGTGCCAGCAGCTCCTGTATCGCCGCCAGGCTCTGTACCAGGCTTTGCACCGAACTCCTTGTCGCCGAGCTTAGCCCAAACTACCGACTTCAGACCGGTCTTGCCGAAGTAAGCCTCGATGTTACCGCAGAGAACCACTTCCTGCTTGTAGTTTGCAGGATTGTCCTTGAGGTTGATTGCGTTGCGAACATCACCTACAGGAAGCTGTACCGGCATTACGTTGTCAACAGAAGTCTCGTCAGCAGAAGCTGCGATGAGAACGTTGCTTGCAACCTCACAACCCTCGGCTGTGAACTTAGCCTCGTCGATAGCCTTGCCGGGAACGAAGCCTACGATGTAAGCCTTAACGAAGACATTGCTGCCAGTGGCGCCCGACTTCTTGATGTCCTCTACAGTGTAAGGACTTTCTGCGGTACCATTGCCTGTCATTTCGGTTGAACCGCCGCCGTTGCCGCCACCAGGAATTTCATAAGCCTCGGGAACGTCCTCACAGCTTGTGAATGTGAATGCCGTCATCGCTGCGACGAGCATTGAGAAAAATATCTTTTTCATATTCTTTTGTTTGTTTGCTTGTTGTATATTAATAATAATGTGGATAGCCTTGCTGCCAATAATGCTATATCGCAAAGGCTTTATTTGTTCTTCTCCGGCTCGAGCACCTCGATATCAGACTGCGAGCGCAGAACGAGCTGCACGGTTGTGCCGTAAGACGACGTTGCGCTGGTCTTGTAGACGGTGAGAATACCGGTTACGTTGAGCTTGCCCTTCGGCAATGTCTCTGCAGCGAACTTGGCGTAGCAGCTTGTGCGGATGCCTATCTGCTTCTTCTGAGCGGTGTAGCCCTTGAAGTAGCGTGTAACGCCATAGCCTGTAGAAGCACCTTCTGCCTCGGGAGCGAATGTAACCTTGCCGTCTGCGGTGTCGAACTCAACACCCTTCAGCGTTACGATCTGTCCTGTGTACTTATGTGCCACAGTCTCGTTGTTTAGAGTGCTGATTTCTGAAGTCTCGAACACATGAGGCACAACGAGCGAAGCGTCTGCCTTGCCGAGAATCTTGAAGCGAGTCTGCCATTCGGTGCGGCTGATGCGGCTCGGGTAAGTCTGGTTCTTCTTGAAGTCGGTGTACGGAACGCCAATCTGCGGCTGTGTACGGTAAGCACCGTAGTAGAGTCCGCCGAGGTCGATGAGCACTTCCTGACCGATAGGCAGCTGACCGCACATACCGCCCTGAGCAACGCTGATGACGATGCCGCCGGTAGCGTCCTCGAGCATAATCTGGTTGTAGATATTGCCAGAGATATCGTTGCCCGTTACGCGAGCCTTAATCTGCACACCATCGGCGATGCGTACGGTGTCGTTCACCTTGTCCTTCAGCAGCGCGCTGTACTTCGACTTCAAGTCGGCGATGTTAACGATGTTGGTCTCCTGAAGCTGGTTGTTGCCGAACGGTGCCACCTCGCCAGTAGGGTCTGTCCAGTCGTCATCCATACAAGATGTAGCCGAAAGACCTATAACAAGCGCGAAGAGCGCGAGTTTCAGATATTTTAAACTTTTCATCTTCTTTCTGTGATTTAGAATTTATAAGTAATGTTCAGCATACCGTTTGTACCGAAAGCGTAGAACTTGAACGGGTTCTTCTCGAACGAATATCCGCGCAGGTTAGCACTCTGTGTGTATCCGCTTCGGCTCTGCTCGTAACCGCCAGTAACGATGTTGCGGTTGTTGAGGATGTTCTGCACCATGAGGTTGATTGACAACGAGCCGTGCTTGAGATATATGCTGCGACCGATTGAGCCGTCGAGCATGAATCCGCCGTGTCCCTTAGCCTGGTCGAGTGCGCCGGGGATGATTTCGCCGGTCACGTCGTTGATGATAGGACGGTCGAGCGCCTTCATCACGTCGTTACGACGCTTGATGTTCTCGTCGAAACGGTAGTTGGGAGAGTACGACAGATAGATGCGGTCGTAGTAGTTGCAGTTGAGGTCGATGAACCAGCCCTTCTGGTGGTAGCTTACGCCGAGGCTGAGCGCTGTGAGCGGTGTGCCGCTGTCGCGCATGCCCTTGTTGTGTATGTAGTCGTAGTTCTCGCCTTCCTGACCTGTGCCGTGCAGCGTAGCGCTTGTCGACTCCATGTAGCAGAGCTTAGAGTTGTTTGTAATCTTCGCCTCGCTGATTGTACCGATGAGCTTCACGTCGAGGAAGCTGGTGAGCTTGAACTTGGCACCGAGCTCCGCACCGTAGTACGACTTGTTCATATCGGTCATCGACACGTAGATGAACGAGTTGGTGTCGTCGTTATAGAAGTTCTGCCAGTCGGAAACGTTGGTCATGCGGCTGTAGTAGCCCTTGAGGTTGAGGTGGAGCCAAGAGTTCTCGTACATATAGCCGAGCTCTGTGCTGAAGATGCGTTCGTTCTTGAGACCCTGAACGAAGTCGTTGTTCACCTCCGGCGACATGAATGCCGCACGTGCCTCAGGAGCGCGGTGCTCGTAGCCTACACCGAGTGTGAGCACGTTGCCGCGTCCGAGCGTGAGGTTAGAGCCGAACTTGAATCCGCCGTCAACGAACTCCGCTGTCTTGCTCTTGCCGAACGAGTTGTTAGCAGCCAGACCGTTGCGCATCTTGCCTTCGCGCTGCATAGATGTGTAGCCGAGTCGGGCAGCCACGGTATAGTTGAGCGGTCCGAAGTTCTCGGTGTACGATGTCCAGAGTTTGCCCTTGTTGATGAAGAGGTTGTAGTCGTAGCCGAAGCGGTCGCCTTCCTTCACTACAGCGTTAGGATGGTTGAGGTCGTACTGTGCCTCGGGCGAAGCTGCGGTGTACTTGTCAGAGATAATATAAGTGTTGATATTATGGAACTGAGAAGCGCCGAGCAGGTCCTCCATTGTCTGGTAGTGCATAGCCTTGTTTGTGGCAGCTATCACGCCTACGTTGAACTTCTTGTCCTTGTCAATCTGGTGGTTGAAGGTAGAAGCGAGCGAGAACATGAGGTTGTCGTTGTGCTTAGCCTGAATATAGTACATAGCGTCGCCGCCCTGAGCTGCTGTGTTCTTGTTAGCATAGTAGAGGCGGTCCCAGTTGATCTGTCGGTTAGCCTTCGATGCGCGCCAGTAGTCGTACGATGTCTTCCAGTCTTCGTAAGCCTGCTCTGTGCGATACGAGTCGTTGTTGCCGTACCATACGTCGTAGTAGCTCGACGGCAGGTTCTTCCAGTAGTTAGGATGCGGGTTGTCGGCGTTGTTGTAGTTGAGCTTTGTGCTCTTGTACATAGAGTATTTGCCGAAGAACGACGTAGTGAGTTTCGAGTTCTCGTTGAAGTTCCAGTCCCATGTGAGGATGGCGCTCGGAGCGAAGTCGTTCACGACGCGCGAGTTGCGCTTCTTGCCGTTCTGATAGCCCCAGTAGGGGTTGTAGTAGCGGTTGTTGGCGAGCCAGTAGACCTCGTCCGTTGCAGCACCCTGTGTAGAGCGCTCCGTCGGGTTGCCCCATGTAGAGAGCGAGAGGCTGTGGTTGCCCATCACCTTCTGCACGGCGAGGAAGTAAGAGAGCGAGTTGTAGAATGTGCCCTCTACGTATCCGTTGCGTGCCCAGCGGTAGCTCACGTTGCCGGTGAACGCCCATCCCTTCTCAGAGAGTCCGCTGCTGTACGAGTACATGCCGCGCAGGGTATAGTTGCGGTTGGCGCCGCTTACTGTCAAGCGGTGGCCTACGGGCATTGCCGACGGACGGAAGTTGTAGTTGTTCGATCCGCCCATGCCTGACATTGAGAAGTTGTTGCTTTCGAACGGAAGGGCGAACTCCTGGTTGCGTGTCATGTTGTTCAGACCGCCCACCTGAGAGTAACGGAACTGTCCGCTCTCCATATCGTTCAGCAGCAATCCGTTGAGATAAACTTCGTTGTACTTCTGATCGAATGCACGATAGCGGAAACGTGCCGGTGAGAACAGATAGCCCACCTGGCTGGCATAGATGTCGGTGTTAGAGTTGACGATGGTCACGTTCTGTGTCATGTCGTCGTCCTCACCGAGCTGTGCCTCTGTGAAAGTGAAGGCAGCCTCGCTCGCCGCTTCGCTGTGGAAGCCGATCGAGTCGGCTGCTGTCTGTGCGAATGCAGACGGAGCGCAGCACATTGCCAGCACTGCTAATTTAAGCTTCTTTTGCATGTAAGTGTTTATAATTATTTAATGAAATTTCGTTATATCGCCGCTGCTACATTTTCCCTACTTCAGCCAGCCGTGCAAAGGTCTCATCCTATCCACGGAAAGCTCGCAAGCCTGCCGCATGCAGCAAAAGAAATAGATTGCAAAGTAACACATTTTTATTCAATTAAAGAAATGTTTCCCAACTTTATTTATATTAATATAGTGTTTCAATGCTGCGACACACAAAAAGGGCGTAACATTTTGTATTTTAATGCAAAAAAAGCATGAAACAGGGTGCAATAATAAGGATTTACTGTAACTTTGCACTATATACTCATGTATTAAACGAAACAAGAATAAAAAAGCAAATAACTAAAATGAAAAAGAATCTTTTTATCCTCGCCTTGCTCCTCTGCATCACTCTCGGAGCATCGGCTCAGAAAAAGTTTAATCTCTACGCTGTAGGCTTCTACAACCAGGAGAACCTCTTCGACACTTGCCACGACGAGGGCAAGCGCGACTACGACTTCCTGCCTAACGGCTCGTACAAGTGGAACGGACTGAAGTACACCCACAAGTTGCGCAACATGGCGCAGGCCATCGCCGACCTTGGCACCGACAAGCTGCCTGGCATCGGCTGCGCCATAGTAGGCATGTCGGAGGTGGAGAACTCGAAGGTGCTCGACGACCTCACAGCGCAGGCTCCGCTGAAGCAGCGCGGATATAAATATGTACACGTAGAGGGACCCGACCGCCGCGGCATCGACTGCGCCATGCTCTACAACCCGCGCTTCTTCACCGTGAAGGACGTGCGCCTCGTGCCCTACGTGCCCGAAGAGCCTAAGGACTCCAACTTCATCACACGCGGATTCCTCACCGTGAGCGGCACTCTCGCCGACGAGCCGGTAGCCGTAATCGTGTGCCACTGGCCCAGCCGCTTCACCACGTCCTACTATCGTGAGGTGGCAGGCAGACAGGTGCGCGCCGTGAAGGACTCGCTGCTGCGTGCCGACAAGAAGTGCAAGGTGTTCGTGATGGGCGATATGAACGACGACCCTACCAACAAGTCGATGACCGAGGCGCTCTCTTGCAAGCCTACCATCGAGAAGACGAGCAAGGACGACATGTACAACCCGTGGTACAACCTGCTCACAAAGCAGGGCAAGGGCACGCTCTTCTACAACGGCACATGGAACCTCTTCGACCAGATAGTGATGACGCCGAATCTGCTCAACGCCAACGGCTCTAAGGACTTCTCTACGCTGAAGTATTTCCAGCATCAGATTCACATTCGCCCGTATCTCATACAGAGCGAGGGCAGATACAAGGGTGCGCCGAAGCGTACTACAGCAGGCGGCGTATGGCTCGACGGCTACTCAGACCACTTGCCAGTAGTAGTGTACCTGGTGAAGGAGCAGAAGTAATGAATACCGAGCGCCATCCGTTCACCCCATTCCTCCCCGACGGCTGCCGACTGCTCATGCTGGGCAGCTTTCCGCCGGGCGAGCAGCGCTGGTCGATGCGCTTCTACTACCCCAACTTCACCAACGACATGTGGCGCATCTTCGGACTGTGCTTCTACAGCGACAAGCTCCACTTCGTCGACACCGAGCACAAGACGTTCCGACTCGACCTCATCGTCCCGTTCCTCAACGAGCACCGCATAGGCATGTACGACACGGCGACGGAGGTGCGCCGTCTGAAGAACACGGCGTCTGACAAAGACCTGGAGGTAGTGGAGCCGACAGACCTGAAGGCGATGGTCGACTCGCTGCCCGAGCTCACCGACATCGTCACCACGGGGCAGAAAGCCACCGACGTGCTCTGCTCCTGCTTCGACATAAAGACACAGCCGAAGGTGGGCGAGAACGTGCAGTTCGCCTTCGCCGACCGCACGCTACGCCTCTGGCGCATGCCCAGCAGCTCGCGCGCCTACCCCATGAAACCCGAGCGCAAAGCCGAGTTCTACAGCAGAATGTTCAGCGCAATATATCAATAAGCATAAGATTATGACAAACGACAAGATTACGATAATAGGTATTGCCGGCGGCACTGGTTCCGGCAAGACAACGGTAGTGAAAAAGATAGTAGAGGCATTGCCGCCGCACCACGTGGCTGTAGTGCCGCTCGACTCGTACTATAACGACACGTCACACATGACCGAAGAGGAGCGCCGTGCCATCAACTTCGACCATCCCGACGCCTTCGACTGGAAACTGCTCATAAAGCAGATTAACGATCTGCGCGAGGGCCACGCCATCGAACAGCCTACGTACTCGTACCTGAAGTGCAACCGCGAGAAGGAGACCATACACGTAGAGCCGAAGCCGGTGATAATAGTGGAGGGCATCATGACGCTGCTCAACAAGCGCCTGCGCGACATGATGGACCTGCGCATCTTCGTCGACTGCGACCCCGACGAGCGCCTAATACGCAACATTCAGCGCGACACCATCGACCGCGGACGCACCGTCTCCATGGTTGTCGACCGCTATCTGAAGGTGCTCAAGCCGATGCACGAGCAGTTCATCGAGCCTACAAAACGCTTCGCTCATATTATCATACCCGAGGGTGGCGACAATCTCAAGGGCATCAACATGGTGTGCAAGTACATCGAAAGCATTGTGGAGAAGTAATCTGCAGCGTTCGGTGCCGATGCGGACGGCGGTCGATGCGGACAACAAATATTCAATTAAAGCTTGCAAAAAGTTGCAAGATTTGACAACTTCTATTATCTTTGCACTATGGAACGACGGATATTTACATACGGCGGTTATTTCGAAGCATTCATGAGTACCTTGAAGGAAAAAGAGCAGGAAAAGATTCAGTATGGACTTCTTCTACTCAAGACACAGGACAGACTCCCTACGAAGTTTATAAAACTTATCAAGGATGGTCTGTATGAATTGCGTACAGAATATGGAGGAAACATCTTTCGTGTATTTTTCATATTTGATGAAGGAAAAATCGTTGTATTGTTCAATGGATTCCAAAAGAAGAGCCAGAAGACACCGCCAAAAGAAATAGAAAAAGCATTAAAGATAAAGGAGGCATATTATGCAGACAAACAATCATCAAATCGTTGATTACGATCTCGTTCTTGACAAGAAGTTCGGCAAGGAAGGTACTCCGGAGCGTATGAAAGCCGAAGAGGAAGCACTTTCCTTCTATTCAGGTCAGATATTGCTTGATGCGCGCAAAGAGGCCAAAATCACACAAACAGAATTGGCTAAACGTATCAACTCTACAAAGTCGTATATTTCTAAAGTAGAAAATGGAATTATCGTTCCAAGTGTTGGCGCATTCTACCAAATCATCAATGCACTTGGAATGAGAGTTGAAGTTGTGAAACCAATATACTAAGCACCAAAAGAAGTTAGGGCTGGACTCCTTATTTGGAATCCAGCCCTAACTTTTTACTCTTAAACAAGTTCCAGCCCTAACGACTCCACGAACGCCTTCACTTCCTTCTGCTGCATCAGTTCGTCGTACACCTCTTTCTTGGTCTTTCGGCGACTTATCTCCTCAGCCTCGGCGAGGCGTAGCGAGAGAGTGATGCCGCCGTTGTGCAGAGCCTTGGCGAGCGTAACGCGGATGCGGCCCTTTATCTCGTTCACCTGGTCGAGCAGCATCTGGTTGTCTACCAGCACTTCGATGTCGGGGAAGTTGGCTATGCGCGGCTGCATGTTCTTCATTCTGGAGGCGAGGCCCACCATCTTCTGCGGCATGCGGTTGCACATCGAGAGCCATTGCAGCTCGAGGAGTTCCTGCGTGAACTGCTCGTTCTCGTCCTTGTTCGTCACCTCAGCCTCCTTCTTCGCAGCCACAGCCTCCTTGCGCTGTAGGCTTTGGAAGGTCATGCCGAGCGATGACAGCTTAAGGCGCGGACCGCCAGCTGCGGGTTTCGCCGCAGAAGAAGCCGTAGACGCCGCAGAAGAAGTTGCAGAAGGCGCAGCTGCATTGGTTGATCCACCTGCCGCAGATGCTGCCGGAGCCTGCTGCTGGGCAGCAACGGTTCGGGCGACATCCGACTGAGCCGAAGCCGCAGATGCCGCATTGCCCGGAGCAGCCACCTGCTGAGCCGCTTTCGTCCGGGTGAAATCAAGAAGTTTGAACAGGGTTTTCAGCTGTTTGGGGCTACGCCCCGCGCTGTCGGCATCCTCCGGCTGCGTGATCTGCGCCACCTGGATAAGCGTCAGCTCCACGAGCAGGCGCTTGTTGCTGCTTTGTCGGTAGCTCAGGTCGCACTGGTTCATCAGTTTCAGAGCCTTGTAGAGGAACTGTGTCGGGCACGCCTTAGCCTGCGCGCTGTACTTGGCGCGCTGCTGCTCGCTCACCTCGAGCAACTTCAGCGTCTGCTCGTCCTTAGCCATGAGCACGTTGCGCACGTGCGAGGCGAGTCCGTTGATGAGGTTGCCGCCGTCAAAGCCCTTTTCTATAATCGAGTTCAAGAGCACCATGCACTCGCTCACCTTGTTCGCCAATGCGTAGTCGACGAACTTGAAGTAGTTGTCGGCGTCCAGCTCGTTGAGGTCTTCTATCACCTTTTCGTACGTGATGTTGCCCTGGCAGAAGCTCGCCGTCTGGTCGAAGATGGAGAGCGCGTCGCGCATTCCGCCGTCGGCTTTCTCGGCTATGAGCGCCAGAGCCTCCTCCTCGTACGTGATACCTTCCTTCTCAGCCACATGCTTCAGGTGGTTGATGGTGTTCTCTACGGTCATTCGCTCGAAGTCGTATATCTGACAACGCGAGAGAATGGTAGGCAGAATCTTGTGCTTCTCGGTGGTGGCGAGTATGAACACCACGTGAGCCGGCGGCTCCTCGAGCGTCTTCAGAAAAGCGTTGAAGGCAGCCTGCGAGAGCATGTGCACCTCGTCGATGATGAACACCTTGTACTTGCCCACCTGCGGCGGTATGCGTGTCTGCTCCATGAGCGACTTGATGTGCTCTACGGAGTTGTTGCTGGCTGCGTCGAGCTCGAAAATGTTGTACGAGCGGCCCTCCGCAAACGCCTTGCAGCTCTCGCACTCGCCGCATGCTTCGCCGTCGGCTGTGGGGTTCATGCAGTTGATTGCCTTGGCGAAGATGCGCGCACACGTCGTCTTGCCCACTCCGCGCGGACCGCAGAACAGGTAGGCGTGCGCCAGCTTGCCACTCTTCACGGCGTTCTTCAGCGTAGCGGTGAGAGCAGCCTGCCCCACCACCGAGTCGAACGTCATCGGGCGGTATTTACGCGCCGATACTATATATTCTCCCATTTGAATGTTTATGTTTAATGCTACTTTACAAAGTTACAACTATTATTCTGAATAACACGGCTTGATTTTAGAAAAAATTTTGTACTTTTGCCTGTAAGCATTAAAATACACATTAATTATATATACCCACATCATATATGGACGACGAGATAAAAGACACGATGCCGAGCGAGCATACCGACTACAAGCCTGTTAACCGCTTCGACGCATCTGCCGTACACCACCTTAGCGGAATGTATCAGAACTGGTTCCTCGACTACGCATCCTACGTAATCCTGGAACGCGCTGTGCCTCATATCGAGGACGGCTTGAAGCCGGTGCAGCGACGCATACTCCACTCGATGAAGCGCATGGACGACGGACGCTTCAACAAGGTGGCGAACATCGTCGGACACACTATGCAGTTCCACCCGCACGGCGACGCTTCCATCGGCGACGCTCTCGTGCAGATGGGACAGAAAGACTTGCTCGTCGACTGTCAGGGCAACTGGGGTAACATCCTCACGGGCGACCGTGCTGCGGCGCCGCGTTACATCGAGGCACGACTCTCCAAGTTCGCGCTCGACGTGGTGTTCAACCCTAAGACTACCGACTGGCAGCTCTCTTACGACGGACGCAACAAGGAGCCTATCACGCTGCCGGCGAAGTTCCCGTTGCTGCTGGCGCAGGGCGCTGAGGGCATCGCCGTGGGTCTCAGCTCGAAGATTCTGCCACACAACCTCGTGGAGATCTGCGACGCTGCCATTGCATATCTGCGCGGCGAGGAGTTCCACCTCTACCCAGACTTCCCTACGGGCGGTTCGATAGACGTTGCAAAGTACAACGACGGACAGCGCGGAGGCTCGGTGAAGGTGCGCGCAAAGATAGAGAAGCTCGACCCGAAGACTATCGTCATTCGCGAGATTCCGTTCTCGAAGACTACGTCTACGCTCATCGACTCCATTCTGCGTGCCATCGAGAAGGGCAAGATAAAGGCTAAGAAGGTGGACGACAACACGGCTGCCGAGGTGGAGATTCAGGTTCACTTGGCGCCGGGCGTGTCGTCCGACAAGACTATCGACGCGCTATACGCGTTCTCCGACTGCGAGATAAACATCTCGCCCAACTGCTGTGTCATCGAAAACAACAAGCCGTGCTTCCTCACCGTGAGCGACGTGCTGCGCCACTCTACCGACTCTACTATGGGCCTCTTGCGCCGCGAGCTGCAGATACGCAAGGCTGAGCTCGAGGAGCAACTCTTCTTCTCGTCGTTGGAGCGCATCTTCATCGAGGAGCGCATCTACAAGGAGAAGAAGTTCGAGCAGGCTAAGTCGCAGGACGAGGTGGTCGACTTCATCGACTCTAAGCTCGAACCGTTCAAGACGCAGGTGTTCCGCGTGCAGAACTTCGAGTATTCGTTCCACCGCGACATTACGCGCGACGACATTCTGCGACTGCTCGAGATAAAGATGCAGCGCATCCTGAAATACAACAAGGACAAGGCCGACGAACTGATAGCACGCATAAAGGCAGAGCTGGCGGAAATAGAGTACGACCTGGCGCACATGACCGAGGTGACTATCCATTGGTTCGAGTTCCTGCGCGAGAAGTACGGCAAGGACCACCCGCGCCGCACCGAGATTCGCAACTTCGACACTATCGAGGCGTCGAAGGTTGTGGAGGCTAACCAGAAGCTCTACATCAACCGCGCCGAGGGATTCATAGGCACGGGTCTGAAGAAGGACGAGTTCGTGTGCAACTGCTCAGACATCGACGACATCATCGTGTTCTTCAAGGACGGCAAGTACAAGATGGTGCATGCCGCCGACAAGATATTCGTCGGAAAGAACATTCTGCACGTGCAGGTGTTCAAGAAGAACGACAAGCGCACCATATACAACGTGGTTTACCGCGACGGAAAGGGCGGCGCTTCTTACATAAAGCGATTCTTCGTGCCTACGATGACGGCGGGTCGCGAATACGACTGCACGCAGGGCACACCAGGCTCGCGCATCCTCTACTTCACAGCCAACCCCAACGGCGAGGCGGAGGTGATAAAGGTGACGCTGGAGGCTAACCCGCGCCTGAGAAACATCTTCATCGAAAAGGACTTCTCGGAGGTGGGCATCAAGGGACGCACATCGAAGGGCAACCTCGTGACGCGCAACCCTATTCACCGCATCGGTCTGAAGAGCCACGGCCACTCTACGCTGGGCGGCAGAAAGGTGTGGTACGACCCCGACGTGAACCGCTTGAACTACGACGAGCACGGACGCTTGCTGGGCGAGTTCTTCGACGAAGACTCGATACTCGTGGTGCTCGACGACGGCAACTTCTACATCTCTACGTTCGACGCCAACAACCACTACGAGGACAACATAAAGATCATAGAGAAGTGGGACCCGGACAAGGTGTGGACGGCTGTGCTGTTCGACGCCGACAACGGCGACTGTCTCTACCTGAAGCGCTTCCGCATGGAGGCTACAAAGCGCTGGCAGAACTACATCGGCGAGAACCCGAAGAGCAAGCTGGTGAAGCTCACCGACACGCCGTTCCCGCGCTTCGAGGTAAGCCTTGCGCCCACAACAGCGCCCGACGGAACGGAGATGCAGCGCCCGCCGCTGGAGATAGACGCCGAGGAGTTCATCGCCGTGAAGGGCTTCAAGGCGAAGGGCAAGCGCGTCACTACGTTCGACGTGCTCGACGTGAAGGAACTGGAGCCTACACGCT
>ERZ1034871.1243-NODE-1243-length-13074-cov-9.119825_pt1 | contig 13074 bp, 11 predicted proteins | sample MGYA00520631_ERZ1034871 | MGnify/ENA primary metagenome ERZ1034871 (study PRJEB33766, sample SAMN09781721) | gut metagenome | biome: gut microbiome | host: Homo sapiens | place: Madagascar | study: EMG produced TPA metagenomics assembly of the PRJNA485056 data...
CCCGCAAAAAGAGCGATGTTATGTAAAATATTACATTTTTCGCAAAAGAAAGCCTGTTAGTGTAAAGCTTTTTGCAAAACAAGTGTCTTGTCACCTGTAAACGACAGTGTTATAATGGGCAAGAATAACACAACATCTTGATTGACATAGAGCTGCGCAATGGCGGAAATTTATGTCAGCAGAGAATATGAGGGGTACGTGCAATGACGATCAGAGAAGAGATCGAACAGTTAAAGAAAGAAAAAGATGCCGTAATTCTGGCACATTATTATGTGAGCCCGGAAGTACAGGAGATTGCAGATTATGTAGGAGATTCTTTCTACTTAAGCAAAGTTGCAGTTGGACTGAAAGAGAAAACAATTGTATTTTGCGGTGTTTCATTTATGGGTGAGAGTGCGAAAATCCTTAATCCCGAGAAGACGGTACTTATGCCGGATATGGCAGCAGATTGTCCAATGGCACATATGGCATCAGCAGAGACGATCGAGAAAATTCGTTCTGAGTATGATGACCTTGCTGTTGTCTGCTACATCAATTCAACAGCAGAACTGAAAAGACATTCTGATGTCTGTGTAACTTCATCCAATGCAGTAAAAATCGTAAAATCACTCCCAAATAAGAACATTTTCTTTATCCCGGATCGTAACCTTGCACATTACATCGCAGGATTGGTACCGGAAAAGAACTTTATATATAATGAAGGATTCTGTGTTGTGCACGAATATATGGAGCTTGAAGAAATCAAAGCAGCGAAAGAAGCACATCCGGAAGCAGAGGTTCTTTCACATCCGGAATGTCCGGCAAAAGTTCTGGAACTCTCCGATTTTGTCGGAAGTACTTCAGAAATTATTGCTCAGGCAGGAAAATCAGACGCGAAAGAATTCATCATCTGTACAGAGAGCGGAGTTCTGTATGAACTTCAGAAGAGAAACCCTGAAAAGAAATTCTACTTTACAGAGACGACTCCGATTTGCAAAAATATGAAGAAAGTTACGCTTGAAAAAGTACTTCATGTATTAAAGACGGGTGAGAATGAAGTGTTCGTAGATGATGAGCTTCGTGAAGAATCCAAGAAGCCGTTGGAGAGAATGTTGGAGCTGGCTAAGTAAACAGAGGTCAGATAGGATTGACGGCAATCGAAAATCACGGAAAATGTGAATCAAAGCGACAGACGCTGTCGGAATGGAGATATTTATTATGAAAATGGAAGCAGATACAGTCATTGTCGGAACAGGTGTCGGAGGACTTTTCAGCGCACTTTGCCTTCCAAGAGATCAGAAGATCATTATGATTACAAAGTCAGACTTAGAGAGCAGTGATTCATTCCTGGCTCAGGGAGGAATCTGTATGCTGCACGACAAGGATGACTATGACAGTTACTTTGAAGATACGATGAAAGCGGGACATTATGAAAACAGAAAAGAATCTGTTGATCTTATGATTCGCAGTTCAAGAGAAATTATCCAAGACCTGATCGATTACGGAGTGGATTTCCAGAAACAAGATACGGATGATTCTGAAAGTAAAGCTGCAGGCAAAGATGGAAATGCAGAGATTCAGGATATTTATGCATTTACTCGCGAGGGGGCACATTCCCGTCCAAGAATTTTGTTCCATGAAGATATTACCGGAAAAGAAATTACAAGCAAACTGCTCGAACAGGTAAAACAGCTTTCAAATGTAACGCTGCTTGAATATACAACGATGACGGATATTCTTGTAGAAAATGAGGAATGTAAAGGAATTCTTGTGCAGGATAAAGAAGGAAATGAATTCGAGATCCATGCAGAGAATACGATCTGGGCGAGCGGTGGAATCGGTGGACGTTATAAACATTCGACAAACTTCCCGCATTTGACAGGAGATGCACTTACAATTTCTGAAAAACACGGAATTCGTCTGGAACATCTGGACTATGTACAGATTCATCCGACAACGTTGTATTCAAAGAAACCAGGCAGACGTTTCTTGATTTCCGAGTCTGTTCGAGGAGAAGGTGCAGTTCTTCTCAACAGCAAGAAAGAACGTTTTGTAAATGAACTTCTTCCGCGGGATGTTGTGACAAAGGCAATCAGAGAAGAGATGGAAAAGGAAGGCACGGATCATGTCTGGCTGTCCATGGAGAAGCTTGGAAAGGAAACAATCATGGGTCATTTCCCGAATATTTATCAGCATTGCCTGGAAGAAGGATATGATGTAACAAAAGAATGTATTCCGGTTGTTCCGGCACAGCATTATTTCATGGGAGGCGTCTGGGTTGATTCAGACAGCAAGACATCCATGGAACATTTATATGCAGTAGGAGAGACAAGCTGCAACGGCGTACATGGCGCGAACCGTCTGGCAAGCAACTCGCTTCTGGAGAGCCTTGTATTTGCAAAGCGTGCAGCAAATAAGATTTCCGGAGCAGAGAATGAAGTAAAAGTGCGTGAACTGGCATAAACATAGTTATGATAAAAAAGATAAAAGCAGGAGAATAACGATGAACGACATTACAATGACGATTCAGGCAGATCATTTGATCCTTGAAGCGCTCAAAGAAGATATTTCAAGCGAAGACGTAACAACAAATTCCGTTATGAAGGATTACGTGAAAGGTGAAGTAGAACTGATCTGCAAGCAGGACGGAGTGATTGCCGGACTGGAAGTATACCGCAGAGTATTCGAACTGTTAGATGCAGATACGAAGACAGAACTGTACTGCAAAGACGGAGATGAAGTAAAAAACGGTCAACTGATGGGAAAAGTAACGGGAGATATTCGCGTGCTTCTTTCCGGTGAGCGCGTAGCATTGAACTACCTTCAGAGAATGAGCGGAATCGCAACATATACGCATTCTGTTGCAGGACTTCTTGAAGGAAGCAAAACAAAACTTCTTGATACAAGAAAGACAACGCCAAACATGAGAATCTTTGAGAAATATGCAGTTCGTGTTGGCGGCGGTTACAACCATAGATATAATCTTTCCGATGGAGTGCTCCTGAAAGATAACCATATCGGAGCAGCAGGAGGCGTAAGGAAAGCTGTTGAGATGGCAAAAGACTATGCCCCATTTGTAAGAAAAATCGAAGTTGAAGTTGAGAATCTTGAAATGGTAAAAGAGGCAGTAGAAGCCGGTGCAGACATCATCATGCTTGATAATATGTCAACAGAAGAGATGCAGGAAGCAATCAGGATCATTGACGGAAGAGCCGAGGTAGAATGTTCCGGAAATGTAACAAAAGAAAATATCGGACGCCTGACAGCTCTTGGGGTTGATTATATTTCCAGCGGTGCCTTGACACATTCCGCACCGATCCTTGATATCTCCATGAAAAATCTTCACGCTGTAGAGTAAATGTGACGGTAAAAGAACAATTACAAGTAGAGATTTCAATTTAGAAAGGAAGCGGCATGATGACAGGATCAGAGAGAAGAACTGCCATTATAAATCAGATAAAGACAAGCTCAGTGCCGGTACCGGGAAAGGCACTAGCTGCGCAGTTTGAAGTAAGCCGTCAGGTAATCGTGCAGGATATTGCGCTCATTCGTGCCGCAGGACACGATATTATCTCTACGAACAGAGGATATATTTTGCACGAATCACATTTAGCAGAAAGAACCTTCAAAGTGAAGCACACCGATGAACAGATCAAGGACGAGCTTTACGCAATCGTAGATCTCGGCGGAAGAGTTCGTAACGTGATGGTGAATCACAAAGTCTACGGACATATTGAGGCCATACTAAATGTCGATTCCAGGCGAAAAGCAGAAGAATTCATTGATGATATCAGAAGCGGAAAATCAACTCCGTTGAAAAATATCACATCAGATTATCATTATCATGTGGTGGAAGCAGATAGTGAAAATACATTGGATATGATCGAAGAAGCGCTGAAAAAGAAAGGTTTCTTGCTGGAACAAGAAGAGTGGGAGAAGGAGCTTTTGAAAAATAGAGATTTATCGTAGAGATTCTTTTTCGAGTTCGGACGAAATCATACTCATGAAAACAAAGTAAGAAAATATTTTCTGGAAAAATCAAAGCATGATTTAAAAATAAATCTCCTCATCATCGGGCGGAAGGTGATGGGGAGATTTTTATTTGCGTTATTCTTAAAATATGAAGTGCAATGCCGATTATCTTAGTATCCGACACCAGATTGTTTGGTGAAGAAAAGTTTTGTGATTTTCCTTTTGTGTTAAAATATGTAGTAAGATTGCATGTGAATTCGTGTGATGAAAAATGCAGGGGTGCACTTGCGAGCCGTGCAATGCATTTTGATAAGAATTACATATAGTTAACATATTTAGTTAGAGCTTGTCTGACGTTAGAGTTCAGTGTCTGCTTGCTATATTTATAGAAAACAAGATGGTGATTAAAATAGAAGAGTTGGAATTATTTGACGGGAACTCATATCGAGAACAAAAAGAAACATTTGAATTGAGAAAACGCAAAGATGGGCACTTGATCAAGTCGAAAAATCGAGTTCAACAACATGGAGAGGTGTTTACTCCTAAGTGGATGGTTAAAAAAATGTTGGCAACTCCGGAAATTCAAGAAAAAATTTATGACTTGCATGCAACGTTTCTGGAACCTAGTGCAGGTGAAGGGGCTTTTTTAACGGAGATTTTGCATCAAAAGCTTAGCTATGTTGGTCAAATCTCAAATAAAAAAGACTGGACGGTCAATGCGTTGTGGGTCTTGATGAGCATTTATGCGATTGAATATCTGGAAGACAATTTGATCAAAGCCAGAGAAGCCATGATGGATGTGTTGGTAAATCACTACCAGTCGTTTTTTCAAAAAAAGCTCAGTGCAAGGTCTGAATTCTTCAAATCAGCAAAATTGATAATCACTTTGAATATCGTGCAAGGCAATACGTTGACTTATGAGACACGGTCCGGTGCTCAGATCACATTCAATGATTGGCAAAAAGTCAGCAATGATGAGGTGTTGCGGGTACCGTTCACGTACAAATCGTTGTTTGAAGATGAAGAGGAAGTTCAGTTGGATCTATTTGGAGAAAACGGTCAATTGGAGCTATTCGGTGAAAAAGATAATTGTCCCAAGCGATATAAGCCAGTTAAGGTAACGAAGATATACAGAGAGGAGTTGGGATGAATGGGTGAGAAAAAATTTAAATTTGATGTGGTGATTGGGAACCCGCCGTATCAGGATGAGACGGTTGGAAATAATAGCAAAGCTCCATCAATTTATCATCTTTTTTTGGATCAAGCAGAGAACGTATCAAATATTTCTGAATTTATACATCCAGCAAGATTTTTATTCAATGCAGGCGATACACCCAAAAAATGGAATAGAAAAGTTCTTAACGATGAACATATAAAAGTACTTTATTATGAAAAAGATAGCTCTAAAGTATTTGCTAATACTGATATTAAAGGTGGTATTGCAGTAACATACTATGATAATAATAAAAAATACGATCCAATAGGTACATTTACTCCATATCCATTGTTAAATGATATATTGCATAAGGTTCTAAAAAATAATTTTACGGGATTTAATAACATCGTATTTTCTCCAGTAGCATATAAATTTACGGAGAAAATGCATTATGATAATCCTGAGTTGAAAAAGAAACTAAGCGAAGGTAACGAATATGAAATTAAAACTAATGTATTTGATACCATTCCAGAAGTTTTCTTTGATGAAAAGCCATCTGATGGCAAAAACTATGTCAAAATTTTAGGAAGAAAAGACAATGAACGCTTTTTTAAATATATTAGGGCGGACTATATAGCAAATAAAACAAATTTAATGGATTATAAAGTGGCACTCCCTGAAGCAAATGGAAAAGGTTTGCTTGGTGAGACGTTATCTTCACCACAAGTTATAGGTCCATCAGTTGGGCACACACAAACTTTTATAACTATTGGAAATTTTGATAATGAATTAGAAGCTCTTAATGTTGATAAGTACATCAAAACCAAATTTGTACGTGCTTTACTAGGGACTTTAAAGATTACACAACACAATTCTATTTCTGTATGGAAAAATGTCCCCCTTCAAGACTTCACCTCAAATTCAGACATTGACTGGTCAAAATCAATTCCGGAAATTGATCAGCAATTATATAAAAAGTATGAATTGGACGAAGAAGAAATCAACTTCATTGAAACTCACGTAAAGGAGATGGATTAGATGGTTGTGCCTACAATTAAAGCAGGACGTCGAATCACCCCGATGATTTATGCCTACACCACTCCAAACGATATCAGTCATAAGGGATGGACCAAGATCGGATATACGGACAGACAGACGGTCAAGGAGCGAATCAGGCAGCAAAGTCATACCATCGATGCCAAGGTTGATTTGCTTTGGAAGGGTCCGGCTCGTTATCAGGACGAATCGGATGAAACGTTTACCGATCATGATTTTCATGATTATCTGACAACCAAGCGTCACGTCCAACGGAAGCCTTCAACCGAATGGTTCAAAATTGACGGTGAACAATCGCATCAATATTACTATAAATTTTCTTCTCGAGATTTTAGTGATCTGCAAGGCAAGGATGCCGAGGAAGGATCACAGTACGAATTGCGTAAAGAACAAAAAGATGCCGTGGACAAAACGATGAGCTACTTTATTCGTCACGGTGAAGGCAGCGAATTTTTGTGGAATGCCAAACCTCGTTTTGGCAAAACATTAACGACTTATGACTTGGCTCGGGAAATGAAGCTTCGCAACATTTTGGTCGTGACTAACCGGCCGAGCATTGCGAATTCATGGTTTGATGATTACGAAAAATTCATCGGCTGGCAAACAAAGTATTATTTCGTCAGCGAAACCGATGCTTTAAGAGATCGGGCAAGTTTAAGCCGTAAAGAATATTTGGATACGATTGCCAAAAGCAATGAGGATGCCGGACAAATTGCCTTTGAAAGCTTGCAGGGTCTGAAAGGTTCCATGTATTTTGGCGGAGAATACGACAAGCTGAAGTGGATTGCCGATACGCCGTGGGATTTATTGGTGGTCGATGAGGCTCACGAAGGTGTTGATACCTATAAGACCGACAAGGCTTTTGACAATATTAAGCGCAAGTACACTCTGCATTTGACAGGGACGCCGTTTAAAGCTTTGGCCAACGGCAAATTTTCGACTGATCAAATCTATAACTGGTCTTATGCAGATGAGCAATCCGCCAAGCAAAATTGGAATGAGGATGAGGAAGGGAGCAGCAACCCGTATGAAAAGATGCCGCGTTTAAACATGTTTACATACCAGATGTCTGCCATTGCGGAAGAAAAGGCTAAGCAAGGCATGACGCTTGATGGTGACGATGCGGTTGATCCGGCCTTTGACTTGAACGAATTCTTCAAAACAAACAGCAAAGGTGAATTTGTTTATGAAACGCAAGTGGATCATTTTCTTGATGCTCTGACTTCTCAAGAAAAATTCCCTTTTTCAACGCCGGAATTACGTGATGAGCTAAAACATACTTTTTGGTTATTGAATCGAGTTGACAGTGCTAAAGCTCTGGCTAAAAAGTTAAAGAACCATCCTGTATTCGGCGAGTATGAAATCGTTTTGGCTGCAGGAGACGGAAGTCTTGATGAAGACGTCAAAGAAAGCAGGAAAGCCTTTGACCGCGTTCAAGAAGCAATCAAAAAGTTTGATAAGACCATCACTTTGAGCGTCGGACAGCTTACCACCGGAGTTACTGTCAAACCATGGACGGCAGTAATGATGCTTTCCAGCATGAAGAGTCCGTCTGAATATATGCAGGCTGCATTTCGTGCTCAAAATCCATATACTTTCCATGATGATGAAGGACATATTATTCAAAAAGAAAATGCTTATGTTTTTGATTTTGATCCAACCAGAACATTAACGATTTTTGATGAATTTGCCAATAACTTGTCGGCAGACAGGGACAATGGAACAACAGACCAACGCAAAGAAAATATTCGGCGTCTGTTAAACTTTTTCCCGGTAATCGGTGAAGATGAACAAGGCAAGATGGTTGAGCTTGAACCTGAGCAGGTGCTCTCGATTCCGCGGTGCTTGAAGTCCCAAGAAGTAGTCAATCATGGCTTTATGAACAACTTCTTGTTTACCAATATCTCCAATATCTTTAATGCCCCTGCAGAAGTCAAAGAAATCCTAAATGGATTGGTTACTGCCAGAGAAGACAAGGATAAGAAACGTGACGCAACAGTTAACGATACCGACGATGTAACTGTCGATGATAATGGCAATGCTGTAATTGATAATGAACGGGTTGTTGGAAAAGCAACAGAAATCTTTGGTACTAAGATTTTTGAAGCTCCTGAGGTTCCAGAAACAGTTGCTAATGATGACGCTAATAAATTTATTGAAGATATCTCAGATGTATTCAATAAGAAGGTTACGTCAGAGGTTGTTAATGAAGTTAAGGGGGCTTATAAGTTAAATCAAAAGCAAGCTGAAAAATTGCAAGCGGATAAGAAAAAAGAAATCGACGCTAACCTTCATAAACATGCTGATAAGTTTAATGATGAAAAGCGAATTCTAGAAAATGAGCTTCAAAAGCAACTGGACCAAGTTACGACCAGGGAAGAAAAGGATGGGGTTCAAAGTTGTTTTAAATCTAAGCTTAACCAAGCAATTCAGACCTTCCAAAGTAATGTCCAAGAAGAAATGCAAAAACAAATTAACTCTGTTCAAACAGATGTGATTGAACGGGTTGAAAAGCATAAAGCTGAGGTTAAGAAAAATACTATTGAAGAGGACGCGCGTGCCCACCTTCGCGGTTTTTCACGGACAATTCCAAGCTTTATCATGGCTTATGGAGACCGAAACTTGACCTTGCAAAACTTCGATGACTATACGGAAGATGATGTTTTCCAAGCGGTAACTGGAATCAGTGAAGAACAGTTTCGTTTCTTGCGTGATGGTGGCGACTATGTCGATGCTGAAACTGGTGAAAAGAAGCGCTTTGAAGGACATTTGTTTGATGAAGTCGTCTTTAACGACTCTATTCAAGAGTTTTTGAATAAGCGGGAAGCTTTGAGTAATTACTTCGATGAAAAAAACGATGAAGACATCTTTGATTACATTCCGCCGCAAAAGACTAACCAGATTTACACACCTAAGGCAGTTGTCAAACACATGGTTGACGACTTGGAAGCTAACAATCCAGGAATTTTCGATGATCCGAATAAAACCTTTGCTGATTTGTACATGAAGTCAGGATTGTATATCGCAGAAATCGTCAAGCGCTTGTTCCGCAGTAAAAAAATGAAGGAACTTTATCCGGATGACGATGCCAGAATCAAGCACATTATGGAGCATCAGGTTTACGGTTTTGCGCCAACGAGAATTATTTACTTGATTGCGACCAACTATATCTTTGGCTTTAGCGATGAGATCAGACAAAACGTTTTGGACAAGCACTTCAAAGAAAGAGATGCCGCAGAATATGCCAAAAACGGCACGCTTGAAAAATTGGTTCAAGATGAATTTGGTGGTGAAGAATAGTGAAAGCCGATAATATAGCCTTGATTGATTTTTTATCTCAAAGTAAGACTTTATTTGAAATACCAGTCTATCAGAGAAACTATGAGTGGGGCGAAACTCAATGCAGGCAACTTTTTTCCGATTTAATTAGGTCAATTGAAAGCAATACTAAACACTTTATCGGTGCCGTAGTTTATGTTGAAGAGTCTGGCGATAAGATGAGCCATATTGACATCATCATCGATGGTCAGCAACGTTTAACCAGTTGCATGTTGTTGTTAAAAGCAATTGCGGAAAGCGATAGAAGTGTTAAGGAAGAAATTGAAGAGAATTTTTTGACTAATAGATATGTTTCACTAAATGATCATATAAAGTTAAAACCGGTTGAAAAAGATCGTGAGGCTTTTAATGCCGTCATCGACAATCACTATGGAGATTATAATAAACCATCTAAAATGATTGAGAACTATAAGTTATTTTTGAAATTAGTCTCTGAGTCCAAATATTCTGGTCAAGAATTGTTTGAGGGAATGTATGGGTTAAATATGGTTTATATCAATCTTGATGGTGGTATTAAAGCTGAAAATCCGCAAGTTATTTTTGAAAGCTTGAATTCAACGGGGGTGTCATTATCTGCTTCGGATTTGGTGCGTAATTTTTTGCTGATGCAGCTTGATTCGGAAACTCAGGAAAGATTGTATAAGCACTATTGGTTGAAAATTGAAGAACTGTTTTCCAGCAATATCTTTACAGAATTTATTCGTCATTATCTGATTATGAAGACAAATAAGTTGGTAAAAAAAGAAGATGTTTATTCGACATACAAGAATTTCTATGCGGATAATAAATATAATTCAGAAGAAGCTGTGGCTGATCTTTATGAATATGCCAAATTTTATGACAGCTTACTGAATAATACCAGCTATTCTGATGAATTTAATCAGATTATCAATCATATCAATATTATGGATAAAAAGGTCGTTTATCCGTACTTTATGAAATTGATGGGCATGGAAGAGTCTGGCGATATTACGTGGGATGATATTGTTAAAATAGGACACGTTGTTGAAAGTCTTTTGTACAGAAGAATGGTATGCGGAATCCCTAGTAATGGTCTGAATCGCATTGTTGTGTCATTAACAAACAGAATTGAAGGCAACGATGAGTTTAAAAATTTGCAGAAACGCTTGTTGAAAAGCAATTTTCCTGATGATAAGGAGTTTAAGAGTCATTTAATCGATTATCAAATTTACAACAAGAAACGTAATCGTGCCAAATTAACTTTAATAATTTTGGAGGAAAATCGTACCAAGGAGACAATTGATTTTGATGATGCACAAGTTGAACACATTATGCCTCGTAAGTTATCTAACGATTGGAAAATCAACGTTCCTAATGCGGATGCAATCAATCATCAATATGGAGGAACGATTGGCAATTTGACGTTGACAAAATACAATCAAGAAATGAGCAACAGGATTTATGCTGAAAAACGTGAATATTATTCCGAATCAAACATCTCACTAACAAGAGAAGTGGCTAAAAATTACAGTAAATGGGATAAAGAAAGCATTATTGATCGTGCCAATAAGCTGGCTGATGAACTAATTAAAATATTTCCTAAACCGAAAATGTTGGATGAAGCCGTTGCAATCGATATTAGCGGTGAACATCCTATTGATGAAGAATTGGATGTTACTGGAATGAAGCCAATTAGGCTGACGATTCAAAATAATGACTTGCCTGTATCTTCTTGGGCAAACTGTTTGGTTGTCTTTCTTGATTATGTTTGGGAAAATGACAGCGAAACGTATGACAGGATTAAAAATGATTCATCGGTAGGCAATATGATTTTTTCAAAATTTAGGTCGCCAAAGACTCTTAAAAATGGAGAAAAAATTGAAACTAATTTTGCAGCTAACGTAATTGCGGCATTACTGGCAAAGATGTCAGAGATTTGTGGAATTGCGGATGAAGTGAGTTATACGGTTAAATAATCGTTATAGGGATGGTAAAAAATGAAATTAGATCATGATCTGGTTAGATACGTACTATTGGGTATGGAAGAATCTGAAAATATCAGTGGCATATGTGAGAAAGATCTTTTAGAATACGTTGCAAAATATGGTGATTACAGCAGGGAAAAAGTCGCATATACCGTAGAAAAGTTAAATGAAGCAAAGTTTATCACGGGTAATGTTAAGTGGGCAAGCAACTCACCCATGATTATTTTCCCAGGTAATTTAACGTATGAAGGGCATAAATTTTTAGATAATATTAGAGATAATAATGTTTGGAAGGATGTCAAAAATATTGTGTCGACAATTGGCAGTGCATCTCTTAGTGTTATATCAACGGTAGCAGCTAAGTATATTTCTAATAAATTGGGATTGTAGGAGATTATTTTTAATTTTCTATAGTATAGATTATTTACGCCAATACACTGTAAGATAAATGATCATCAGACAAGAATGTGTTCATGGTGGGCTGTTTGTGAATATTAGCTGTGAAAACTTGAAAGATAATCATTAGAGAAATTAAAATAAACATATTCTAATTAATGTAAAGAAGATAAGATGTAAAGGGCGGTTGTAAAATGCAGGAAATCGGCAGTTTAAAATTGCTGGTTTTCCTGCATTTTTTGTATACTCACTTTATTAATCTTTTTAGGAAGTTATGAGTATGCGAAAAGACGTTTACGAAAGGTATGATCTATTAATCATTGATGAACTTGGGTATTTACCGATATCGGCGAATGAAGCCAAGCTGCTGTTTCAACTAATAAATGGCCGTTATGAACGCAAATCAACGATCATAACGACCAATGTTCCATTATCAAGTTGGGGAACCGTCCTTAATAGCACGGCAACCGCAGAAGCCATTTTAGACCGCCTTGTCTATCACTCACACGTGATTAAGATCAAGGGAAAGTCATACCGTTTAGCATCGGTCAGTTCTTAAACCGCCCAAATCATACATTTTTAAACCGCCATAAAACGACAATTTAAATCCGCCCTTGACACCGTTAGTATCTCTAGTCAGAAACAGGGTTTTATACCCATTGATAAGGGTATAGTATCCTATACGTTCTAAAGCTCTCATAGGTTTTCCATCGGTTGGAACTTCCAGGCCGCGTTTTCTGAGTAACTTTAATTGAGCATAATGCGTTTTAAAAGGTTTGGCAGTTTCTTTCATTATTAATCATTTATAAAACAAAAGCCCCAGTAGTTTTTCAAAAATACTACCAGGGCTTTGTTAGTCTAGCACCTACTCCCAGGGCCCGCTAAACTTGAACTCTACCTACATTATACACTATATGACTACAATGTAAATATGAAAGAGAGTATTTCTGTAAGATATTTTAATAGAAAATTCATACGAAGAAATATACGAAAAATTGTCGGATTATATCAAATGCTTTTTAATACTTAGCAAGAATTTGAATTTTGTTCTCTTCTAGGATTTATTATTCCTGTCACTGTTTTCATTTCCTGTGTCATCACAATAATTATCTTGTCAAAGCAAGCCGGGGCCATTAATCCAATAACTGAAGCCCCGTGATTTTCGCCCGAATGTCATTAAAAGCTTTTTTCAGCAAAATCATAGGGGCTGGTCACTGAGCTTGCCATTCT
>ERZ1034871.1244-NODE-1244-length-13074-cov-4.198786_pt1 | contig 13074 bp, 9 predicted proteins | sample MGYA00520631_ERZ1034871 | MGnify/ENA primary metagenome ERZ1034871 (study PRJEB33766, sample SAMN09781721) | gut metagenome | biome: gut microbiome | host: Homo sapiens | place: Madagascar | study: EMG produced TPA metagenomics assembly of the PRJNA485056 data...
CGGGGGAACTGGATTGGGCTGTGACGTGGTTATCCGATAAGTCCGTTCGAATCCATGAAGTCGACGAACGAACCGATGATGTCGTTGGTGCGGTCGACTATGTCCGCCTCGATGAAGTCCGCCTTCGACCGTACGATTCCAAGAAGCTCCACGTTCTTGGTGCCCTCTCGGGTCCTCCCATTCCCGTCAGCGAAGCCCTCGTAGTACTTCCTCTTGTCGGAGAGACGATAGTCGGCGGCGCGGATGTTCACGCGCTTCTCCAGAAGTGCCTTGTTGCCGAGAGCCTCAAGGTTAGAGCGGTCTCGCAGGGGCTCGACTTCAGCGCGCTTGCGGGCGTAGATGTGCTCCACCTCGAGGACCGTTTCGTTGTCCCATAGCTCCTGTGCTGGGTCGTGGTACGCCCACCAGGCGAGCATCGAGCGAGTGATCGCGCGCTGGTTGGTGAACTGGAAGGCGCGGATGCGGGCAATCACGTCCTCCCTGCCAAACCGGTAGTTCGAGAAGCTCACGTCCGTGCCGTTCACGATGTTGACCATCTCGGGAAACATGGGGGTGCGGAGGGAGTTCACGCCGGGACGCTCGATGGCGTAGTACCAGACGAAGGCGATGGTGAGGTCGAGCGGCCGCACGAGCCCTTCGTCGTCCAGGTTGTCGCTGCCGTCGCGGCGCGCGAGGAACCAGACGCTGATTAGGTAGTACCACATGCCGTTGGGCGCGAAGCGCAGAATCGCGAAGCGCCTGTTCACGGCGTCGGAGAAGCCGTCCCCGGTCTCGACGCGCTGCCAGAAGCGGAGGAGCGACTCGAGGTCGTCCAAGGTCCCGTCCTCGCGCAGGATGGAGTACTTGTCCCTGGCGTAGAACCCGCGCAGGGACTCGGTGGTCGTGTCCGTCGTCCCCATGAGCGCCCTGCGGTAGTACATGTAGCGCGTGAAGAGCTCGTCCATGGGAGTGCCACGAAGCGGGTGGAGAAGGTCGTTGGCGCCCTCCTCCATCGCCTTCCAGCGCGTGACAAAGTCGTCCTTCCTGCCCTCGCTGGAGAAGTGCTTGTAGAGCTGGCTCTTGAAGATGTCGGCGTCGGAGAGCGGGAGCCCGCGGTCGTTCAGCGTCGAGAATATGCGCAGCGCTGTGTCCTGCGACCCAGCCTCGATGGGGAGCAGTATCACGTGGCGCATGATGCGGGAGGCAAAGGGGGCCGAGTAGCCGTCATAGTTCTCGGCGAGCTCCGCAATCCTGCCCTGGAAGTACCGGAAGTTCTTCGCGTAGCTGCTCTTCCATGCGGGGTTGGCCTTGCCGTCCCGAAGGATCTGCAGGAACTCGCCCTTGTCGTTGTCGGAGGCGACCTCGGACTTGATCTTGAGGCCCTCCTCGGTCATGTCGAGGTTTCCGTAGTCATCGGACTTCCAGATGCACGCGGCGATGTCGTCGTGGAGGCCGACGGAGTTCCTGTCCCTCATCTTCGCAAAGCGGTCGTAGAGCGCCCTGAGCAGGAGCATGATGGTGGTGAGCCTCTGCTGGCCGTCAATGATTTCCTGCTGTCCCTCGTCGTTCTTGAACGTGACTATAGGCCCAAGGAAGTAGTCGTTGCGCTTGTCGAACCGGTCGCTTGCATTGTTGGGGAACGCGAAGGCGAAGAGGTCATCCCACAGGGTGGAGCACTCGTCTTCTCCCCAGGCGTATGGCCGCTGGTAGTCCGGGATGAGAAAGTCGGCGTCCTCGTCCTGGAGGAGCGTCCTGATGTTCTTCTGGTCGACCGTCAGCTGAGACATGGGTCCCCTCAATCTGCAGGAAGTGGCAGTTCGTTGCTGTTCAAATATCCAACTATCGGGCTTCGTGCCGGGTGCGTCTAGTCCTGGTCTGCAAACGTGGGGTGCGGGGAGCCAGGGGCTGATTGAAGGACAACTCTATCTATCACGTTGCGGCAGGGGTGGACCATGCATGTCGGCGAGTTCAGGTATGAGCTCATTGCTTTCGTCTAGCATACGCGGCCGAGGATAGTCGCATAGCTCCTGATTGCTGCACCGTTTCCGTCCGATATCTTTACCCCTTGTCCTCATGGGTGATGGAGACGATCTTCTCCCGGTGGGGCATGTATTGTCAGTCGATTGTGCGGAGGCGCCTTCGGGTTCTAGCCTTGTGGTGCCGTCTGACAGTCCTGACGTGCTCGAGCCTCTGACATCGCAGGGCTACGGCTCCGCTCTCACGGGCGCGGTGACGTCGTAGTCGTACTTCGCTGAGAGCACCTTTGTGGCGGTGACGGATCAGGACTCCCGCGCTTCCCCGCGCGAACGCTATGCACTCGTCGGCGAGGAGGGCCTTGAGGTTAGTGATTTTCTTGCCGAGCTTCGTCAGGCCATCTGCGACCTTCATCTGCAGCGCATCGATTTCAGCACCCTTCTGGGGCTCCCGGTAGGCCTGCTCCGGCTCCCGCAGCATGCCACCCTCCGGCTCCTGCCCTCCCTGTTGCTGGTCCTCGCCCTGTTCGACTTGGCCCTGCGCCTGCTGCACGCCACTGGACTCACCCTCAATTGCGACCGCCTTTCGCGTCGGCGGGCAAAGAGAAATGCCCACACCTTCTAAGTACGGGCATTGCCTGGGGGGCGTCACAAGAGTAGGGCGCTCTGATGCGGGAACTAGGATGTGAATCGCTAAGAGTTTGCTTGGGATTGCTGAACCAATTGAATCATGTGATGGCTATGATCAGAATAACCGGTAGATTCAAAGAGACTTTCTAATACGTGTCGGTATTTTTCTGTCGTAACCCCTGTGTTGATGAACGTCTCGTCATCGAAAGCGCTGTGAGATCCAGCGTTTGCCCATGAAAGAAACGACCTTGCTACCTCTCGGTCGGGACTGGCCATGTCGGATACGAGTTGATCAATGTCAATCCCTCCCATCTGCTTGAAGAAGGTCTCAACAATGCGGCGAGCGACATTCTGAGCAGTCAGAGGCCTGCACTCGGCGCTATATAGCTCTTGCCAAAGGAGCTCATACGTGCTGCTAATGGGGTTTTCGGCGCACCGTTCGATGGTGGAATGCCCAATGCGCTTGCGGATGAAGTAATAGGAAGTTTGGGAATCACCCTCTCCACCACGGATGTAGGTGATTTCCTTATGGAATGTTATGTTGTGGGTCAGAACGATGAGTTGGTCAATTGAGCCCTCTTTGCTTCGAGCCTGCTGTGCGAGCCTCCGGACAAGTGAGCTGACAACGAAAAGGACGTCGGCATCCATGCTCGTGATTGGGTCATCAATGACAACGACCCGCTTTTCGGAAACGCCACTCGTTGACTGGCTTCCGCTCATCAGGTTGTAGAAGTAAAGGAAGGTCAGGAAGTTGGACTCGCCCTCGCTCAGGGTGTTCTCGACGAGGTCTCCGTTCTCACGGATGATGCGGTAGGACCGTTGGTCATCGGCGACACTAAGCTTAAAGTTCGTGAACCCGAACCTCACAAGGAGACTGTTAATGGTGTCGGCAGTCTCTCGAACGTTGGTCATGCTCTTTTCGACCGCGTCGCGGTCGGCCTTCCATAGTCTGATTCGCTCATTGGAATCTTGAACTGTTGACGACAGTCCTTTGATCTTCTTGTCCAAGACTCCCGCTTGACGTTGAAGCGGCTGTATGCGTGGCTTCACCAGAAGACTAATGTACTTCCAGATGCTGTCTGTCGTAGTCTCTTTAAGCGAGGCGCGGTTAGCAACGATACGATTGTGCTCATCAACCTTTTCTTGGGCGCTTTCGATAAGGTTAGCGATCTCCTTACAGGTGTTGCTGCAGGAGTCAACGGTCACCGGCAGACTGGGATTGGCCTCCTTGCTGGCAAGAATAGAGAGGTTCTGCTGCGTGATGCGCCTGAATTCTTCCAATGAAGCGTGTAGCTCATCGGAGTTCAGGAAGGAGGCGTAGCCATCGAGAATCTCTTCTATCTGGCTTGAGGCCTCGGCAGTTAGGCTCTTGTATCTGTCGGTGGTCTGCCGCAGGGCTTCGATGTCATCGGCATATGCCCGATCGAAGAACTGTTCCAACTGGGTCTTGAAGTCATTGGTGATGGTTGGTTGTTGGCAGAATGGGCAAGTGGTGCTTTTGCCGATATATCGACGGCCAGTGGCTACCCAGTCGCTGTTCCCAAGCTCGCTAATGAGGGCAGCTATCGGGAGGTCCTCCTTACCGACAATGACCTTCTCTAGCACCGAAGCCTCTTCGAGTTCGAGGAGATCCGAGAAGTCGATAGAGGAGATTTGCGGAACAGCAGCTATCGTGTTGTCAAATACAAGGGTGGCATTCTGGACCAGCTTTTGGGCATCGGGAATTGGCTCATCTTCCTTTAGTGTCGAAAGCGTTTCTATGATCCTGTCATAGAAAGCGGACTTCTTCCCGGCGCCCTTTAGGGCAGGCTTGAATGAATCGGGAAGATTACGCTTTATTTCCCAGCAAGATTCCTGAAGCTGTCCGGTCAGGCTCTCGCGGTCAGCTTCCGATTGGTCGAGGTGGGACTGGGCGGCCTCGGCAGAACGCTCTTCCTTCTCAATCTTGGCGGAAAGATCGTCGATTGTTTTCTGGGCTTCTACTGAATCCTTGCCCATAGTGAAGACGCCAGGGACGCTATCGACATGCTTAAAATTCAGGTCGATGAAGTCTCGGTTGTATACGTAGGTGCTTATTGCACCGCTCTTGTCCCAGCGGAGGTACTTTGAGGGTGCAGATGTCGACTCGTTTGCAATAAGCCTGCTAACGGTCGTTTTGCCTGATCCATTCGGACCAAAGATAAAACATACCCTATTGAGATTGTCAATGACGGTTTGCTCTGAATCAAAAGGCACTTTGAGCGGGAGGACGATTCGCGTAATCATAGGGTGCTTTCTCTGTGCTTGGCTATTTGGGCAAATGAGGTGACGCAAGACACGGACTTCTTGGTCACAGTCTTTTATAGGAAAAGTTCACCAGAGAGCGACTTCCATTCTTCCGGTCAATAACATTCGTAGATGCTTCTTATGGTCGGAAAGGTAGGGTACTGTTTGTCGCTCGCATATCGTGTGTTGCGGCTGAGCATCAATGGTCGGATGCTCGTCACTCGGTTGTATAGACGGCTGTGGTGTGCAGTCATGTTTCTCACAGTGACCAAGTGGTATGCCTAGCTTTTGATATACCTCTGTTTGGTCCCGAAGGCATTCGCTACGGCATCGGTGACGCCTGGTGTACCGGCGGTCTCTCCAGCCCTATAGTCAAGGTTGCCGTAGAGCATGGAGAGTGTGCCGAACGACATAATCTCAACCGCAGCCCATATCGGCAGCTTGCAATAGTTGCCCATATTGTGGACCACGTGGAGAACATCCTGGCCATAGGCTCTTTCGCGCTCTCGCTTATAGGTCCCCATTGCCTTCTCATGGCTTTTATGCGACCAGAAGTTGTTCGCATCAAGATAGGCATCCGGGCCGCACAGATGTGCGAAGTGGTAGGCAAATTGTGTACGGAGTTTTATCTCAATGGGCGCAATCGCTCGCCAGAGCCACCTACGCAGCTCACAGTCGAGCTGGTAGATTTCCCAGATGTCGTCAAAGCTCGCGCCGCTTATGAAGCGACCGTCCTGCTCTAGGGTAAGCCAATATCCTCGAAGACGATAGTAGTTGAGGTCTTGGAGTTGCACGAGTGCAAAAACCTCATCACTCACGACAAGCCCTCGCTCCTTCATCTTGTTGAGTTGCCAACTGAAGGAAGTGGCACAGGGCAAAGATAAAAAAGATGACCCCGCCTGGTTCGTTGCGTTGCCGCTCGCGTGCGGGATACTGTCACCATTGTTTATACCACCGCCTATCGGGTTTGTTCCACTAGAACGGTCATTTTCCACAGCCATCGGTTCATTACGGTCTGCGGTCGGAGCGCTCGCCATTAATCGGCCTTTCTCGTTCTACCCCTGTCCCGGACAAAGACAATCTATCTCGTTGCTCTCTCAGGCATTTGTATGATTTGCGCTTGCTTTTGCCGCGATGAACGACGGTAACCGTCAAAGAGGGTCATCATGAAGTCATCAGGCAGCGCCGTTGCCTTCATGAACTCGTCCTCTGAACTCAGCATGGAGCTGGAGAGAACGCTAAGACACTTCGACGCAAGTGCCGGGCGCTCAGGTGCCATCTCTTCGTCGAAGGGCTCAACCCTTCTCCACTTGCGCCTGCTGATGGATATGTACAGGTTGCGGTAGCCATCGTCGCTGATGATGCCAAGGTCGCGCGTCCTGCGGACCATCGCTGCTATCGAGACCTTCCAGTAGGGCTTAAGCTCACGGTAACCGTCGAGGCTGACGGTGTACAGCGACTGGACGAACTCCTGCTCGGGGAGCAGGAAGGCAGACGCAAAGCGGTGGGCCTGCGTCTCGATGAGCTTGCAGATGGCGGGGGTCGCAAGCGCCGTCTGGTCAACATTGCGATGCAGGACAAGGTGACCGAGCTCATGCGCGCAGTCGAAGCGCCACCGGCACGCATTTCCCTGGTCGGTACCGACAATCACGTAGGGATGCTTCTCGTTCCAATCTACAGAGAGAGCATCAAGGGTGTCGGCACCGAGCGGCATCATGAAGACGAATATGCCATGGCGTTCGAGAAGGCCAATTATGTTGTCGATAGGCCCGACGGGAACGTGCCATGCCGACCTGACAAACGCCGCCGCGTCTTCAATCATCTCATCGGATATCAGCAGGGGGTCACTCGGAACCTTGATGTCAAGCGACTCATATTCCGGAAGATCGAGCGCATCGTCGAAGTATGAAACGCAATCATCAATCCACTCGAGCTTTATTTCGGCAGCATCACGAGCTTTTTTTGTCGCAGCCGACATTGACCGATAGAAGATTGGCTTGCCAGAGCCGTGATCGGTCCAAGGCTTGTACAGCAGTTCGATGGGTACCTGTAGAGCCTTTGAAATCTGCTCGACAACATCTGCGGGTGGGGTGATAGTGTCACTCTCGTACTGCGACACCGTCTGAGAGGTCTTCCCGATAAGTTGCGAAAGGGCTTTCTGTGTCACGACTCGCGCCTTGCGAGCCTGAGTAAGCCTCTTTCCCTGGAATCCTGGACTAGGCATTCTTCCTCATCAGCCCTTCCTTCGGCTTGATGTCGAAGTCATCGAAGACCACATCATGCGCGCTGAGGGTAGCCCCGGCAGCTTTCGCACCGAGATCTATGCGATAAGTCACGTCGGCGGGTGACGTGCCAATTTCTTGGAGCTCGATTTTAGTGACGACGGGATGGTCGCCGGTCATCCCCACCTCGTAGGCAAGGACGATGACCCGTACGTCATCGTCGGGGGCTACGTATGGCGTGCCAGACTCATCAAAGAAATCCATGCGCATCTGGGCGAGTTCGCTACGAAAGCCGGAAGGCCGAGAGACATGATTACGCCCGTAGGAGCGTGCCACAGTAAGCAGTGTGCCCTTTGCCCTGATAACGACGTTGTTATACCTTTGCCGCCCCGGCTTCTCATGGGCACAATCTAGGCCCATTGCAGTCGCAAGACCCACAATGGCCTCGTTAATCTTAGAACGCCGAAATTCTCCAATCACATCGCAATGCGCGATGTCGGTAAAAGCAGACTGACACTCGCCATAGGCAGCCGCATCCGCGGTCCGGATGGTTTTGACGACCTTCTCGACAAAGGCAATCCCACCAAGAGGCTCAAGAATGGCGAGGTCATGTTGGTTGTAGAGAGCGATGTTTGGCAAGGTTCCTCCTTACAAGGCTATGCAATGTAAGTAGAATAGCAAAAAAACAGCAAATATGAAAGTGTCATCAGTACTAAAACCACAGTCTTGTCTGGTCGTTGTCCGGTTGTAGCCCACAAGACTGTAATGAACCCTTGGCGTCGCGTATAATTTCGAGAACGTCGAAGCGACCTCGAGGAAGACTTAGCGCATGTAGCAGGAGCACACAGCCGTCATGTCCCGTCCTCGATTTGGCTATTGGACAGGGTAAGGAGGCCGTCGTGCAACAGGTTACCACCGAAAAGCGTGAGGCACTTCAGGCTCTCGTAGCAAGGTATGGGGCGAACCGGGCCGAGTATATCAACCCGAGCTACGGTGAGACATCCCTCAGGGTAGAGTTCTTGAACCCGCTGTTCTGCATCCTGGGATGGGACGTGGATAATGATGCCGGCCTATCCATCTACTCGCGAGAGGTCATCCACGAGGCGAGCATCACTGTTGATGACGAGGACGCCGCACATGCGAACAAGAAGCCGGACTACGCCTTTCGCATCGGAGGGGAGACCAAGTTCTTCCTCGAGGCTAAGAAGCCATCCGTCAACATCGTCGAGAAGAGCGGGCCTGCTTTCCAGGTGCGCAGGTACGGCTGGAATGGCAACCACGCTATATCCGTCTTGTCGAATTTCGAGGATCTTGCCATCTATGACTGCGGGTACAGACCCGTCGAAGACCAGCCGGCGAGCTTCGCGCGCATCGCCTGCTACCACTTCGACCAGTTTGTCGATCAAATCGAGGAGATATACGCCCTCATCTCCAAGGACGCTGTGGCGAACGGCTCGCTCGACCATGTAGATGCTCGGGAGCAGACCGCGAAGATGCCCTTTGATGACCTGTTCCTCTCGCAGATTTCGAGCTGGCGCGGCGACATCGCCCTTGACCTCTACAATAACTATGGCGCCATCGACAAGAACGAGCTCAACCAATTCACTCAGACGCTCATCGATCGCATCATTTTCCTGCGGGTCTGCGAGGACAGGAGCTTCGAGGACCCAGAGGAGCTGCTAACGATCACGTGCTTCGATGAGCTTCGCTCGCTGTTTTCGTCTGCCGACGACAAGTATGACTCGGGCCTCTTCAAGTATCTGGATGACGCTCCTTGGAAAGTCTCCGACTACCTACTGGTCGGCATCTTCCAGGATCTGTACTACCCGAACAGCTCCTACGACTTCAACGTGGTCCAGCCGCATGTCATAGGCCACATCTATGAGAGGTTCCTGAGCGAACGCGTATTCGTCGAGGATGGACAAATTCAAGTCGAGACGATGCCCGAGGCAATAGAGTCGAATGGGGTAGTCTCGACGCCCAAGGACATCACCGATGCAATCGTATCGAACGCCTTGAGGGATATCTCATTCCCGTGCAAGGTTGCGGACATCTGCTGCGGTTCGGGCAACTTCCTACTCTCCGTATATGAGCAGCTCGTGTCGAAGGAACTCCAACGCGTAATCAACACCCAAGATGGTTCGGTGGAACTCATCGACAGAGCATCCGGACCGGACTTGCCATACTCGAGGAAGCGCGAAATTCTCTCAGAGGCAATCTACGGCGTGGACATAGACCCCCTTGCCGTACAAGTCGCGCAGTTGAGCCTCTCGCTTCGACTTCTCGAGGGATGCTCGAACGAGGAGCTAGATGCCTACAGAACGATGACGGGCAAGAGGCTGCTTCCCGACCTCGCGAAGAACATCAAGTGCGGGAACAGCTTGGTAGGGTATGAGTACTTTCAGTATGACCATGCCGCAGCTGGGGACATCGAAACGTTGCGCTCGGTGAGGCCCTTCGATTGGTCAGTAGAGTTTCCTTTCGGGGGATTCGACGCAATCGTGGGCAATCCGCCCTATATACGCGTCCAGAACCTCGCGCGCTACATCCCCAAGGAGTACGGCTTCTACAAGAGCGACTACTGCGACCTGGACCTCGCGTCATCTGCGCTCCTTGACAAGTACCAACTCTTCGTCGAGCGCGCGTTGGGGCTGCTCAAGCGCGACGGGATGCTGGGCATGATTGTCCCGAACAAGTTCATGACCATAAAGAACGGTAAGGCAATGAGGGCGTTGCTGTCCGGCAAGTACCATGTCGCCCGCATCATCGACTTCGGCACGCTTCAGGTCTTCTCGGGACGCAGTACTTACACATGTATATTGCTGGCCACGCCGGAGAATCTCAACGAGTTCACCAGGCAGTTTGTTACGTCGCTTCCGGCTTTCGTTGATGACCCTCTAGGCGGCGGCTTGGTGTACCCGGAGTCCGACCTCACTAGCGACGCGTGGTCGTTCCTTCCAGAGGCCATCTCGATTCACATGGACGCCATCGGGCAGCGGTGCACGAAGCTGTCAGATCTCGCGAACATCTTCGTCGGACTTCAAACAAGCAACGACACCGCGTATATCATCGACCCTATTGAGGACAATGGCATCTGTTTCGCCTTCCGCGATCTTAGAGGGCGTACCTCGAGGGTCGAGAAGGGACTATGCTGCCCGTGTCTGCTTGATGTCACCTTCATGCCATATGGCACGCCGTCTCCGAACAGGCAGATAATCTTCCCCTATCGCTTCGAGGGCGGAAGGGCAAGGCTGATTCCAGCAGAGGAGATCGAGGCGCTTTATCCACATGCGTACACCTATCTGTGTTCCATAAGGGACGTTCTCGAGAAGCGAGCCGTTAGCCCCCGCATGAGAGGGAACGACTGGTACAAGTTCGGGCGCTCTCAGATCCTTGGTAAGTTCTCTGGCAAGCCTCATCTCATCTGGCCCGTCCTGTCGCTGGGGCCGCGTTACGTGTGCGATCGCAGCGGCAAGGTGATGTTCACGGGCGGCGGCAACGGTCCGTACTACGGACTCGAGTTGAAGGATGGCGTCCCAGAGTCAATCGAATACTTGCAGGCGATACTGAGCTACTGGCTAACCGAGACGATGGTAAAGAGCAAGACAAGCATGTTCAGAGGGGACTATTACGCGCACGGCAAGCAGTTCATGGTCGACCTGCTGATACGCCGCATCGACTTCAAAGACCAAGAAGACGTCAGCTTGCACGATAAGGTGACTAAGATGGTCCGGGAACTCAACGAACTCGTGATCAAGAGGGAGGATTGTGACAAGAGGTCGGACGTGACTCTTTATGACAGGGCAATTGATGCAACCGAGCGCTCGTTGGAAGAAGCGCTGGACTCTCTTTATGACGTGACGCCAAGCTTCAAGAAGGCAGCCCAGCGATGACCGATCTCGAGAACAAGCTGCGGGGTGGCTATTACACTCCGGAGCCAGTGGCAAAGTTCATCTGCGAATGGGCGATCAGGTCGCCGGAATCAAGCGTGCTGGAACCCAGCTGCGGCGATGGTGCTTTCATCCAGGCTGCTAACGCCCGGCTGCAAGAGCTCGGCTCCCAGAATCCGTCCGAACAGATACTGGGGGTAGAACTCTATCCGCGAGAGGCAGAGAAAGCGTCCACGAAGGGCGGACAGGTGGTCTGCGGCGATTTCTTCGCACAATGCCAGGACGGCCTCGGAGAAAGACGCTTCGACGTCGTGGTTGGCAACCCGCCATTCATCAGGTACCAGGATTTCGACGAGTCGTACCGGACCTCGGCATTCGACCTGATGCGGAGATATGGTTTCTCTCCGAACCGTCTCACCAACATATGGCTGCCGTTCCTCGTCGTGTGTAGTCACCTGCTTACTGAGGACGGGAGCTTGGGGATGGTCATCCCAGCGGAACTGTTCCAGGTGAAATACGCGGCAGAGGCGCGTCGTTTCCTCATGGACTTCTTTGCGAGCGTTACCATCGTGACGTTCTCGGAACTCCTCTTTGACGGCGCTCAGCAGGAGGTTGTGCTCCTGCTGGCCCGTCGCTCTGCGTTGGGTGGCGAGCAGGGCGTCCGTATCATCGAAAAGAAGGATGCCAATGCGCTCGCTGGCCTCACCACTAGGGTTATTTCAGAGATGCCGCTCAAGGGCAAGCTTCCGGACTCCATGAAGTGGCAGGCATACTACCTTGAGGACAAGGCCCTTGATTTGATAACCGAACTTGAAGCCAGAAGGGACGTCTACACGTCATCCGAGTTGTTCGACGTGAACGTAGGCGTTGTGAGCGGTCAAAACTCCTTCTTTGTCGTTGACGAGAAGACGGCCAGGGCGAATCATATCAAGAGCTCGTGCGTGCCAATCGTCAGCAGGTCGCTTCAGCTTGACGGGTTGTCATTCACCGAAAAGGACTTCCAGCGACAGCTCGACCTGCAGAGGAAGGTTCTTCTGTTCCTTCCGGCCGGCGACCTTGGAGATGACGAAGCTGCCTACGTGCGCCTTGGCGAGAAGAAGGGGTATGACAGGAACTTCAAATGTCACATCAGGAAGCCTTGGTATACCGTGCCCACGTCCTGGGTCCCCGACGCCTTCTTCTACAGACAAGTGGGCGCATACCCAAGGATGGTCATCAACTCCAAGGCGGCTCAGACGACTGACACGCTGCACAAGGTGAGGTTTTCCGAAGGGGTTGACGGAAAGTCGGTGGCCGTTGCCTTCAACAACTCCCTGACCTTCGTCGTGAGCGAACTCATGGGACGCAGCTACGGCGGCGGGGTTCTTACGTTCGAGCCAAGCGAGGCGAGGAGTCTTCCCATACCGTTTGAGCGGTCTCTTGAGTTCGATTTCGAGAAAGCCGATTCGCTTGCCAGGACTGGTGAGGTCGAGCAGCTTCTTGACTACGTGGACAGCATCTTATTGATTAACGTGCTAGGACTGGATAAGTCCGACGTCAGGTTGCTACGTGAATCCTGGCACATCTTGCGCGATCGTCGGCTCAACCGGAAGAAGAGATAAGGACCTTTTCTACCGCCTGACACCGGGGTCTCTGGAAGATGGCGGATGGTGGAACAAGTCGGGACTCGGAGTCGTCGATAATCTCCACCTGCCTCCCGACCGCGATCCTCAGCCACTCGTGGCCTTCAGGGCCGGGATCTATCGCCCAGCGGGTCAGGTAGCGGCACTCCGAGAATGCGCCGCTGCCAAGGATAAGCCCATCATCGATTTGACCCGAGCATTCTTCAAACCCCGCACGTCTCCCAGTGAAAGGCAGTGCGTCTCCTCAGAGGAGCGCCCAGCGTTCATCTCGTGCCCCCAGGGAATGGACCACCTCGCCCACTCGAGCTCGTCAAAGGCCCTGCCGCCTTCGCCCGCGAGTGCCGCCAGGAGCTCTTTCGCCACGTCCGCTGTGCCTCTGTGCATGACGGCCACTCACGGCTGTGTTTGGTAGCCTCTCGTTTGCGGACCAAAAGCCAAGCTTGAGGCTCCTATTTGCTGTCAAGGGTTGATTCAATAGATTTCCATCGCCCAT
>ERZ1034871.1246-NODE-1246-length-13056-cov-9.928929_pt1 | contig 13056 bp, 10 predicted proteins | sample MGYA00520631_ERZ1034871 | MGnify/ENA primary metagenome ERZ1034871 (study PRJEB33766, sample SAMN09781721) | gut metagenome | biome: gut microbiome | host: Homo sapiens | place: Madagascar | study: EMG produced TPA metagenomics assembly of the PRJNA485056 data...
TCACAAAATGGTCACATTTTCTTTTTATATTGTAATAGTACTAGCTAATATGACTTATTAAGTCGGCTAATATAATTTTTCATAACTCATGCTTCTTCGATATCTACGGATATCGGAGGAGCACTCCCCGAAATTTTAAGGTGTCTCATGCGAGACACCTTTTTTGTTATGACGACCACAAATCAGCGGTGTATCACATCTCTGTCCATTACAGCAGGATGTATGCGATGCGTACATCCTGTTCTTTACTTCTTAAGATATTTTTTTACATACTGTCCGGTATAGGATTCTTTCACTTTGGCAACTTCCTCCGGTGTTCCTTTGGCGATCACAGTTCCGCCGCCGTCTCCACCTTCCGGTCCCATATCGATGATATAATCAGCAGTCTTGATGACATCCAGATTGTGTTCAATGACGACTACGGTATTACCTCCATCTGAAAGTCTGCGCAGAATCTCGATCAATTTGTGCACATCTGCGAAATGAAGCCCTGTTGTCGGCTCATCCAAAATGTAAATGGTCTTACCTGTGCTGCGCTTGCTGAGTTCTGTTGCGAGTTTGATACGCTGTGCTTCACCACCGGACAGTTCCGTAGATGGCTGTCCGAGTTTTACATAGGAAAGTCCCACATCATATAAAGTCTGGATCTTGCGTTCAATGGACGGCACGTTCTTAAAAAACTCCAATGCTTCCTCCACCGTCATATCCAGCACATCATAAATACTTTTTCCTTTATATTTTACTTCAAGCGTCTCTCTGTTATACCGCTTTCCTTCGCACACTTCACAAGGCACATAGACATCCGGCAGGAAATGCATCTCAATTTTGATAATTCCATCCCCTGAGCATGCCTCACATCGTCCGCCTTTCACATTGAAGCTGAAACGTCCTTTTTTATATCCCTTTGCCTTTGCATCCGGTGTTCCCGCAAAAAGATCGCGGATCATATCGAAGACACCGGTATAAGTCGCCGGATTCGAACGCGGCGTCCTGCCGATCGGAGACTGGTCAATATCGATCACCTTGTCCAGCTGCTCCAGTCCAATGATATCGTCATGTTCTCCCGGAATGCACCTTGCACGATTTAAATCCCTCGCCAGATGTTTATACAAAATCTCATTTGTCAGTGAACTCTTTCCAGAACCCGAAACACCGGTAATGCAGGTCATAACGCCCAACGGAATATCCACGTCGATATTTTTTAAATTATTTTCCCTTGCGCCCTTGATTGTAAGAAAGCCTGTCGGTTTTCTGCGCTCCTCTGGAACCGGGATCTGGATTCTTCCACTCAGATATGCCCCTGTGACAGAATCCGGGTTCTGCATGATCTCTTCTGCAGTGCCGCACGCAACCACTTGTCCACCATGTGAGCCGGCTCCCGGTCCGATATCCACAATGTAGTCCGCCGCCCGCATCGTATCCTCGTCATGTTCCACAACGATCAACGTGTTGCCAAGGTCTCTTAAATTCATCAATGCCCCCAGAAGCTTATCATTGTCTCTCTGGTGCAGTCCGATCGACGGTTCGTCCAGAATGTAGGCAACCCCCACAAGACCGGAACCAATCTGGGTTGCAAGACGGATACGCTGTGCCTCACCGCCGGACAGTGTTCCTGTCGCTCTCGACAATGACAGATAATCCAGTCCAACCTCATTTAAAAATCCCACTCTTGCACGTATTTCTTTTAAAATCTGGTCGCCGATCAGATGCTGCTGCTTTGTCAGTTCCATCTGGTCTACAAACGTCTTAAGGTTCTTCACCGACATGGAAGTCATCTCATAAATATTTTTGTCTGCAACCGTTACTGCGAGGGATTCCGGTTTCAGACGCTGTCCATGGCAGGCTTCACACGGCGTGATACGCATAAACTGTTCATACTCTGCTTTCATCGTCTCAGAGGAAGTCTCACGGTATCTCCTCTGCACATTGCGGATCAGACCATCAAATGCGACATCATACACGCCCTCACCGCGCTGTCCTTTATAGCGTACTTTCAGTTCTTTTCCATGTGTTCCATTGATCAAAACATCTTTTATCTCATCCGGATATTCCCGGAACGGTGTATCCAGTGAAAAATGATATTCTTCCGTCAGCGCTTTTAAAATCGCATAGGTGAAGCTGCTCTTATCGGTGCAGGACTGCCAGCCCATCACCTGGATTGCCCCCTCCGAAATGCTCAACCTCTTATCCGGGATCATCAGATCAATGTCAAACTCCATTTTATATCCAAGTCCAAAGCAGGTCGGACATGCACCAAACGGATTGTTGAAAGAGAAGCTTCTCGGCTCCACTTCATCAATACTGATACCGCAGTCCGGGCATGAAAAACTCTCAGAAAACTGAATTAGTTCTCCATCGATCACATCCACGATCATCAATCCGTCTGCCAGCTGCAGCACATTCTCAATGGAATCTGTCAGTCGTTTTTCGATCCCCGGTTTTACCATAAGACGATCCACAACAATCTCGATGTTGTGCTTTTTATTCTTCTCTAACTTGATCTCCTCAGACAGTTCATAGAGATTTCCATCTACAACGACACGGACATAACCGCTTCGCTTTGCCTGCTCAAAAAACTTCTGATGCTCCCCTTTTCTTCCTCTGACCACCGGTGCTAAAAGCTGGATCTTAGTACGCTCCGGCAGCTCCATGATCTGATCGACCATCTGATCGACCGTCTGTTTTTTGATCTCTTTTCCACACTTTGGACAATGTGGCACTCCGATCCTAGCGTAAAGCAGCCGGAAATAGTCGTAGATCTCCGTGACCGTTCCCACCGTTGATCTCGGATTCCGGTTTGTGGACTTCTGATCGATGGAAATTGCCGGAGAAAGTCCTTCGATTTTCTCAACATTTGGTTTTTCCATCTGTCCTAAAAACTGTCTTGCATAGGAGGACAATGACTCCATATACCGTCTCTGTCCCTCCGCATAAATCGTGTCAAACGCAAGAGATGATTTACCGGAACCGGAAAGTCCGGTCAGCACAACAAATTCATCTCTCGGAATATCCACATCAATATTCTTCAAATTATGTTCATTCGCACCGCGTATCTTGATGTATTTGCGGTTCTCTGATGTTTTCATATATCTGCACCCTTCTATATTTTATTAAGCAATTGCCCTTCCACCTTATTATAAATCCTGAAGCATTGTTTTCAATTGCAGCATCTGGTCGCGGTATTCTGCTGCCGCCTCGAAGTTCAGATCTGCCGCTGCTCTCTGCATCTTCTTCTGAATATCTGCGATCAGCTTCGTCAGTTCCTCCTTGTTCATGGACTCCGGATCTTTCTTGAAGTTCAGTTCCTCCTGTGCCACTTTCTTAGATACACTGATCAGATCACGGACAGACTTCTGGATTGTTGTCGGCGTGATGTTGTGTTCTTTATTATATTCCTGCTGGATCCTGCGTCGCCGTTCTGTCTCGTCGATCGCATTGCGCATGGAATCAGTAATCTTATCCGCATACATGATGACATGTCCCTCGCTGTTACGCGCCGCACGTCCAATGGTCTGGATCAGGGATGTCTCGGAACGTAAGAATCCCTCTTTGTCTGCATCCAGAATCGCCACAAGTGTGATCTCCGGGATATCCAGTCCTTCCCGGAGCAGGTTGATTCCGACCAGGACATCAAACACATCCAGACGCAGATCACGGATAATCTCTGCACGCTCCAAAGTATCAATATCCGAATGCAGATATTTTACACGGATACCGAGTTCTTTCATATAGTCCGTCAGATCTTCAGCCATTCTTTTGGTCAGGGTTGTGATCAAAACCTTATGCTTCTTTGCCGTCTCTTTATTCACTTCTCCGATCAGATCATCAATCTGTCCCTCTACCGGCCGGACTACCACCTCAGGATCAAGCAGGCCGGTTGGCCGGATGATCTGCTCTGCACGGAGTAACTCATGCTCATCTTCATACGTATTTGGTGTCGCGGAAACAAAAAGCATCTGGTCGATTTTGCTCTCAAACTCTTCAAAATTCAAAGGTCTGTTATCTTTTGCAGAAGGAAGTCTGAATCCATAATCAACAAGTGTGGATTTTCTGGACTGGTCACCCGCATACATTCCTCCAATCTGTGGAATCGTAATATGCGACTCATCCACAATGATCAGGAAGTCGTCCTTAAAATAGTCCATTAATGTATGTGGCGTTGCTCCCGCCGGAAGTCCTGCAAGATGTCTGGAATAATTTTCAATGCCGCTGCAAAATCCTGTTTCTTTCAACATCTCAATGTCAAAATTGGTTCTCTCTGCAATACGCTGTGCCTCCAGCAGCTTGTCCTCTCCCTTGAAATACTTTACGCGCTCTTCCATTTCCGCTTCAATATTCACACAAGCCTTCTGAATCTTTTCCATCGGAACAACATAGTGTGAAGCAGGAAAAACTGCAAAATGTTCCAGACTGCACTTGACCTCCCCGGTCAGCACATCGATCTCCGTGATCCGGTCAATCTCATCTCCGAAAAATTCTACCCGGATCGCCGTATCGCTGTAGTTTGCCGGAAAAATCTCTACCGTGTCACCGCGCACACGGAATGTACCACGGTGAAAATCCATGTCATTTCTTGTGTACTGGATATCGACCAGTGCACGGATGACCTCATCTCTGTCCTTCTCCATTCCCGGACGCAGAGAAACCATCATTCCAAGGTAGTCCTCCGGGCTGCCCAGACCATAGATACAGGAAACCGAGGCGATCACGATCACATCTTTACGCTCTACAAGTGCCGCTGTGGCAGACAAACGCAATTTATCAATCTCCTCATTGATTGCAGAATCCTTCGCAATATAGGTATCCGTCTGCGGCACATATGCCTCCGGCTGATAATAATCGTAATAGGAAACAAAGTATTCCACTGCATTCTCCGGGAAGAATTCCTTGAACTCACCGTAAAGCTGAGCCGCCAGTGTCTTATTGTGCGAAATGATCAAAGTCGGCTTATTCAGCTGTGCGATGACGTTCGCCATTGTAAAGGTCTTACCGGAGCCGGTCACACCGAGCAAAGTCTCGAACTGATTGCCTTCCTTGAAGCCTCTTACCAGTTCTTCGATTGCCTGCGGCTGGTCACCGGTGGGCTGGTATGGGGCATGTAGTTTGAAGATTTGTTGTTCCTTTTGCACAAAAATCACCTCCGGGTGTTATCTTAATAAAGTATGGTATATTTTCTGAGGGAATATACGGACGAATGTCTCTTAAGAATATAACACAATTTTGAAAATTTGTATAGGCTTTATCCGAACATTAGTTCTGATAAAAATATAGAGCATTCAGACTCCTTTGAATCTGAATACCCTGCTTTCACTATTTTTCGTTAATCCGATCAAGTAATAACTGTAAATATCTTTCTCCTATATGTCTTCCGGAATCTCTTAATATATCTACACATTCTTTTATTTCATCAGCTGAAATATAACCATTTCGATAAGAAGCAAGTAACAAACCGATGGTTCCCATTATTTTAAGTCCCATCTGCTCTGCGACGCTTCTTCCTTTTGCTTCATCCATCAAAAGCAAATCTGCATGCTGATTATCTGTTAAAATGATTGCCTCACTTTCTCCCAGATCTAATCCCGTAACTCTCCGGATAATATCTACAGATTTGTCATCTTCTATTTGCACCACACGAATATATGGACAATTTCTTATTTCCTCCGCTTCTAATGCAAACCTTTTGTTTGACGTCAGTTCATCAAAAACTGCCTGTGGTATCTGAACTTCCCCGAAATATTTATCAAGTAAATCCAAATGTCCAACTTTTAAGAGTGAAATTAATGGTGTTGTATCAGAAACAACTATCATACAGTCACCCCGCTTAACCCTAATGACTTAAATGTTTCCAGATCCTTATCTAATTCATCCATTGTCTGATCAAAATAGCAGAATCCCATCTTTCCATATAAATCAATCAAATCTAATTTTGAAATCCCCAAGATCTCCGCTGCTCTTCCATTGGATATCTTCTTCTGTAATACATATGGATACAATAACAGTGCATTTCTCTGCAATTCATCTTCTGCATTTTTTTCTGTAACATATGGTTTCATTTCTTCTGGTATGTGTATTTCTATTGTTGTATATAACATATATCTGCACTCCTTTCAAAACGATTTGTGTCTATTACTATTATATCCTCTCGTATTTTTTCTTACAACTACAATTTCACACTTTTATTCTGGCATTCGTTCTTTTTCTATGTATAAAAACAGAGCATTCAGACTCTTGTGAATCTAAATGCTCTGTACATTTTATCCTATTCTGCGAATCTTCCACAGCACTGTTTGTATTTCTTTCCAGAGCCGCATGGACACGGATCGTTTGGATAAATCTTTGCTGCTGCACGTTTCTTCGGTTCAGCAGGAGCTGAATCATCCTTGTTTGTTCCGGTTACTTTTGCAACCTGCTCACGTTCTACTTTCTGCTCAATCTTCACATGATATAACAGGCGGATCGTATCTTCCTGAATATTGGCTGTCATCTCATCAAACATATCGAATCCTGCCATCTTGTACTCAACAAGCGGATCTCTCTGTCCATATGCCTGAAGTCCAATACCCTGACGAAGCTGATCCATGTCATCAATGTGATCCATCCATTTACGGTCAATGACTTTGAGTAATACAACGCGCTCTAATTCACGGAACTGCTCCGGTTCCGGGAACTCTGTCTCTTTTGCTTCATATAACTTCACAGCTTTCTCTTTCAGGAGATGCTTAAGTTCTTTGTTATTCCTGATATCAGCAATCGTTTCTTCTGTTATAGGTTCCAGAGGAATGATAGGAAGCAGTAACTGATTCAGTTCATTTAAATCCCACTCATCTTTTGGAATCTCAGAAGAAATACAGGTGTCCACACAACTCTCGACGCGGTCAGTGATCATCTTGAAAATCGCATCTCTCATGCTCTCTCCATTTAACACGCGCAGACGCTCTTTGTAAATGATCTCTCTCTGATCATTCATAACCTGATCGTACTCCAACAGATTCTTTCGGATTCCGTAGTTATTAGCCTCAATCTTCTGCTGTGCTTTCTCGATGGCAGAGGTAAGCATCTTGTGCTGGATCTGTTCATTTTCCGGAACACCAAGTGCATTGAACACATCCATCAGTTTATCAGAGCCAAAGAGTCTCATCAGATCATCTTCAAGCGAAATGAAGAACTGTGATTCTCCCACATCTCCCTGACGTCCGGAACGACCGCGAAGCTGATTGTCAATACGTCTTGATTCATGACGTTCCGTACCAATGATCTTTAAACCGCCTGCTGCTCTTGCGTCGTCATCAAGCTTAATATCCGTACCACGGCCTGCCATGTTTGTCGCGATCGTAACTGCTCCATGCTGTCCGGCACCTGCTACGATCTCAGCCTCCAGTTCGTGGAACTTCGCATTTAATACAGTATGAGGGATTCCCTCTCTTTTCAACATGCCGCTGAGCAGTTCGGAAGTATCAATGTTGATCGTACCAACCAGTACCGGCTGTCCTTTCTCATGTGCCTTCTTCACTTCCTCGACAACTGCACGATATTTTTCTTTCTTGGTCTTATATACGGCATCATGATGATCGATACGCTGGATCGGTTTATTGGTCGGGATTTCAATAACGTCCATACCGTAAATATCACGGAACTCCTTTTCCTCTGTGAGTGCTGTACCAGTCATACCGGCCTTTTTGTCAAATTTGTTGAAGAAGTTCTGGAATGTGATCGTTGCAAGCGTCTTGCTCTCACGTTTTACTTTTACATGCTCCTTCGCTTCGATTGCCTGATGAAGTCCGTCTGAATAACGGCGTCCCGGCATAATACGTCCGGTAAATTCATCAACGATCATGACCTCGTTATCTTTTACCACATAGTCCTGATCGCGGAACATCAGATTATGTGCTCTCAGAGCAAGGATCACATTGTGCTGGATCTCAAGGTTCTCTGCATCTGCAAGGTTATCGATCTTGAAGAACTGCTCAACCTTTTTCACACCTTCCTGTGTCAGGTTGACAACTTTGTCCTTCTCGTTGACAACAAAGTCTCCTGTCTCTTCCTGTTCAATACCCATGATGGCATCCATCTTGGAGTACTCCGGCACATCCTCACCACGTTTTAACTGTGTTGCGAGAATATCGCACGCTTCATATAGCTTGGTAGATTTACCACTCTGACCGGAAATGATCAGTGGTGTTCTCGCCTCGTCGATCAATACTGAGTCGACCTCATCGATGATGGCATAATGCAATCCACGCTGAACAAGCTGCTCTTTGTAGATCACCATGTTATCTCTCAGATAATCGAAACCAAGTTCGTTATTTGTAACATAAGTAATATCGCAGTTATATGCTTCCCTGCGCTCATCGTTCGTCATGGAATTTAACACGACACCGACTTTCAGTCCAAGGAATTCATGAACCTGTCCCATCCACTCAGAATCTCGTTTTGCAAGGTAATCATTGACGGTTACGATGCAGACACCTTTGCCTTCCAGTGCATTCAGGTATGCCGGCAGTGTAGAAACAAGTGTCTTACCTTCACCGGTCTTCATCTCTGCAATACGTCCCTGGTGAAGAATGATACCACCGATAATCTGTACGCGGTAATGCTCCATGCCGAGCACACGTTTTGCTGCTTCACGAACCGTTGCAAATGCTTCCGGCAAAAGGTCATCCAAAGTCTCGCCCTTTTCCAGACGCTCTTTATATTCTTTTGTTTTGTTTCTTAATTCTTCATCGGAAAGTTTCTGCATAGAGTCACGATATGATTCTACTTTGTCAACAAGCGGATAGATTCTTTTCAGTTCTCTCTCGCTGTGTGTTCCGAAGATTTTTGTCAATGCTCCCATAAAAACTCCTATTCCTGTCCCGGCTCTGTTATTTGAAAAATTTCTGTCATTTATGCAGAAACCTCGCACGGTATCGCTATTGTAACACTTTTTAGGCTTCACCACAACAAAAATAGGCGTAAACGATTTGTGAATTTTTTATTAACTGAAAAATATCCTGTCGGATTTATGTATTGACTTTAACAATATAAACGACTAACTCATGCCCCGGTATAACATCCGGGGTATTTTGATTTTCCCAAAAAAGAACTTGTCGAACACTTCCGGGATGATATATAATGTATGGAATCGTATCATCAAAAGAGGAGGTCTACATATTATGAAGTATGTATATAAAACAAAAGGTACATGTTCCACTCTGATTGAATTGGAATTAGAGGGAAATGTTGTTCACAATGTAAAATTCACCGGTGGATGTAATGGAAATCTTCAGGCAATTCCAAAGCTTGTGGAAGGTCTTACCGTTGAGCAGGTAGAACAGAAAATCGGTGGAATTTCCTGCAACGGACGCGGAACTTCCTGCGGTGACCAGCTTGCCAAAGCCTGTCGCGAAGCCTATGAAGCAGAGCAGAAATAAACCGGAGTTTAACTAGCGTAGTGTCGCAGATTTTGTGGTGCTTTTATCGGTTGTGAAGGGCAGATATAAGCGTCCTTTCACAAGTCGTTATCTTATAGGTTTATGAAAAGAAAAACGGTACAGACGAAATATGATGTTCCTGTTCGCCGGGCATTCCGATAAGCCTCTAAAGAGTCTTATCTCCATGGCTCACGAAGGAAATCATATTTGTCTGCACCGTTTTTCTTTCATTTACGTTATGGATGACTTGTGAGAGGGCGCTTATGGTTGCCCCTTCACAACCTATAAAAGCACCACAAAATCTGCCACATTACATCCGTCAATCTGCAATCTGCTCTTCTTTTTCACGCAGCTGCCTGTATATGGTCTCTGCGTCATAATCCGGTGCACTTTTTTCTATGACGTCATAGATCTGCCGTATCCGGGAGACCGGTTCCTCTAACATGTCTGCTGTGGCTTCGGCAGTGTATCCTTTTTTGCACTTTTTTATAACCTGTTCTATAATTTTAGAAGTTGCGCCGGCATTCCTGCCTTTTAATTCCGATTCCTTAAAGTCGTCCGCAAACAATTCTTTTAATGCTTCACACATATTCGATCCCTCCTTCAGTTTCTTCCAGTTTGCACGCATGACTGCGTCTGCGAGTGCCTGATATAGCTTTGAGTTTTTGTTTTTACTGTAACTCTCTATGAAATTTTTGATCTCACTGCCTGCCTTAAGGTCATTCCTTAAATTATTCAGCCAGTAGTTATGCTCCTTTGACAGCTTTGGGACTATGACAAGCTGTATCGGGATGGCATCCCCGATGAGGTAGTATATGCCGCTATCTTCCTGTTCCACTGTCATCTTCCGGTCTTGTTCCAGCTTGCGGAGCATGTTCCTTGGATAATGATAGCATACAAAGGTGATCGTCAGCTCGTCTGCCGGGATCAGATCCACTGCCTCTGTATCTGATTTGTAAAGACAGGCGTATGCATAGGTCTTGTAAAAATCATCGATGTCAAGGTCATCTTCCGGTGATTTGTACTCTATGATATTGTACTGCCGGAAGATCCTCCCGATATTCTTTCTGAGTTTTACATGTTTTTCGTTTTTGACCAGCACATCGATCTGCATTGGTTTCTTTGAGATAAGATGCTTCGGATCAAATTCCAGATATTTTGCTTCGTCCCCGAACTCAATCTGCAGTGCCGCATCAAATGCCGGATGCCACTAGATTTTTTCATCGTTGGTGTTCAATCCTGTTCCTCCTTTTATGATAATAGAACATGTTGTTTTTTTCAATGCATAGGGTGGATTTTCTGTTGATTTTTTCACAGGTGGGTATGCAAAAAATATCAGTCAGATCAAATGCTCCATGCATTGAATTGTTCATCAAAATGGAATCTCCTGCCGAACTGGCACTGAATTTTGAGATCATATCCTCGACCTTATATCAGGTTTTGGATCTGCAGACAGAAACGTTGTTAAGAATGATCACGATTATGAATTTTTCATAATCGTAACTGTCATTTGTCTGCGACTTTGATGTGGGATTAGTATAAAGCAATCTTAGAATTGTGTCAATGAAAAACCATCAATCCGAATTACGAGCGGTAGAACCCAATATAGGCACTCATCCCATAACCGGAGTTCATAACGTAAATTGCAGATTTTGTGGTGCAATTCATAGCGTAAATCGGGCATGTATAAGCGTCCTCTCACAAGTCATCCATAACGTAAATGAAAGAAAAACGGTACAGACAAATATGATTTCCTTCGTGAGCCATGGAGCTGGGATTCTAAAAATTTTGTGAAGCTTCTGCTTTACAAAATTTTTGCTCAGAAGTCCAGCGGAATGCCCGGCGAACAGGAACATCATATTTCGTCTGTACCATTTTTCTTTTCATAAACCTATAAAATCACGACTTGTGAAAGGGCGCTTATATCTGCCCCTCACAACCTATAAAAGCACCACAAAATCTGTTGCTCCACGGTAAGTTAAACTCCGGTTTAATCCGGATTCTGAATGACCGGCTGGATCTGTCTGCCGTTTAATGCATACTCAATGGTCTCCGGCAGCAATTCCATTTTTGCGACCAGGGAATTTGGCTTGCTCTTGCAGTTATCCTGACCAAACGGAACGAAATACACATTTTTGGTATTCATGAGCATGCCAATATTTTTAAAATTAGCTCCAAGTGCGTCATTCGTTGAAATTGAGATTACAAGCGGCTTTCCATTTCTCATGTGTGCCTTGGCTGCCATAAGAACCGGTGTGTCTGTGATTCCATTGCAGAGTTTTGCCGCAGTATTTCCGGTACACGGTGCGATCACCATGATATCCAGAAAATTATTCGGTCCGATCGGTTCCGCTGCGCAGATAGTGCGTATTCCCTCATTCCCTGTGATATCACAGATTCCTTCCACATAATCTTTTGCGCTTCCAAACCTGGTATCACAGGTCTGTGCATTAAATGAAAAAATAGGAATCACATTTGCGCCAAGTTCTGTCAGCCTTTCTATTTCCTTTCTGGCTCTTGAAAACATACAGAAGGAACCTGTGATTCCAAGTCCGATATTACATTTTGAAAAATCCATTTTCCATACCTTCCTGCTCTATTTAAATCAAGAATCATTTCATTACCTATATTTTCTGTCACACATTTTCTGTAAAAACGAATCTATCTGTCTATGTTTTTTTGCTTTGCGGCAAAACGTTCCATGGATCGTTCCAGGATATATGCACTTTCTTTTGGTGCATATTTTCCCGGAATTCCAAGCACTAAATCTGCCCGGATGCCAAACTCTTTTGCACATGCAAAATCTGTTCCGCCAGGTTTTGAAGCAATATCCAGAATATAGGCATCACGCGGAAGTTCCTTGATGATCACACGCGTCACAACCGGTGCCGGCACAGTATTTACAAGCATTGCCGCTCCCATTGCCTCCTCCGGTCCGAATGCAAAATCAACTGCATAAAATCCATCTTCTTTTGCCTGCTTTCTTACCTCGCGGCGTCTGGCAAGCACTGTCACCCTCGCTCCCAGTCCACGGAGTTTCTTTGCGATCGCCTTTCCACAGTTTCCGTATCCGGTCACCAGAATTTTGGCACCTTCTATATTATAAGGACTGTGGTTGGTAAGTTCTGCGATCGCACCCTCTGCCGTTGCCACCGCATTTTCCTGTGTCACCACTTCATCCTCCATAAAATCAAGGTAACGGATTCCTCTCCTGTCCAAAAGTTCCCGCTGTTCTTCTGTAAAACATCCACCAAGCACCAGCGTATCATTTGCCAGATTTTTATTTAAAATTTCATTCAACCGCTCCTGCTCTGGAACTTTTGTTACCGGAATCGGAAGCACCAGCATTGCCGCCCCGGCAAGAAATTTTTTTAATTTTAAAAGCTGTTCTTCTACTGTCTGACTGTTTCTGATGTCCAGGCAGCGCACACTCATCCCTTTTTTTGTCAGGATTTCTGCCAGATATACCTGACGCATATCACTTATAAGAAGTATTGTTTGACCGTTCATATCCTTCACACCTACGCTCCCTTCATTTTATTATATGAAAGAAATGTTTCCCGGTTCCTTCCCATCTGATGTTTTGCAAAGTTGTCCTGCCGATGGATTTTTCGTTCCTGCTTATATTTTTTATGCTTTTTATATT
>ERZ1034871.1250-NODE-1250-length-13015-cov-5.566127_pt1 | contig 13015 bp, 6 predicted proteins | sample MGYA00520631_ERZ1034871 | MGnify/ENA primary metagenome ERZ1034871 (study PRJEB33766, sample SAMN09781721) | gut metagenome | biome: gut microbiome | host: Homo sapiens | place: Madagascar | study: EMG produced TPA metagenomics assembly of the PRJNA485056 data...
TATTTGCACGTCACAGAAAAAAAATGTAATTTTGCCAAATTAACAAAATGCAATCATAAAAAGACAAGACATGAGAACGATTGACATCACCAAAGTTGTAGAGTACCGAGAAGACAACAGATTGGAAGCCAAAAGGGCATCCAATGGGTTGCCAAGTTCGCTATGGGAGACATACTCTTCTTTCGCGAACACCGATGGAGGCGCCATACTCCTCGGCGTAGATGAAGACAAAAGAGGCAACTTGACCGTCACAGGTGTAAATGATGCAGACAAGTTGCTTAAAGACTTTTGGAACATTATCAACAACCGACAGAAGGTCAGCATCAACATACTCACAGAAAAAGATGTCACAGTAGAAAACATCGATGGCAAAGATGTCATTATCATCCATGTGCCAAGAGCAGAACGATCCATCCGACCTGTATATATCGGTACAGACCCTCGCAAGGGAACTTTCCGAAGAAACCATGAAGGCGACTATCACTGCTCGCCTTACGATATGTCGGCCATGTTTAGAGATGCATATCAAATCACACAAGACAAGAAAGTATTATCAGATATAGCACTCGATGCTATCTGCCTCGACACCGTACATAGCTATCGCAACAGATTCAACGTGGTTCATCCTCGACACGCATGGCAAGAAGATGAAGATTTCGTTTTTCTTCGCAAAATCGGAGCAGTTGCTTTTGATAAAGAGAACCAGCTCCATCCCACAGCAGCTGGCTTGTTGATGTTTGGCTACGAATATGAGATAACAAGGGAATACAACCAATACTTTCTGGATTATCGTGAAGTGAAGGACATCAGATTGCGATGGGTTGATAGAATTGTCTCCAACTCTGGCGAATGGAGTGGTAACCTCTTCGACTTTTACTTTCTCATTGTTAATAAGTTGACTGTTGATTTGCCGAGACCATTTAAACTTGATGGAATCACAAGAATTGATGAGACTCCCGTAGCAGAGGCCATACGAGAAGCATTACTCAACACCCTTGTCAATGCAGACTATTATGGTCCTAGGGGATTGGTCATCATCAAGTCACTAGAAGGTTACAAGTTTGCCAACCCTGGATGTTTACGTATTTCTCAAAAAGAGGCATTGAGTGGCGGCATATCAGACCCAAGAAACTCTACCATCTTCAGTATGTTTTCTCTAGTAGATTTAGGCGAGCGAGCTGGCACAGGAATACCTAGCATATATTACGCTTGGGAAAATGCCTTCGACCTCAAGCCAACACTTATAGACATGCACAATCCAGATCGCACAGAAATGTTTGTTCCGAAGATGAGAGAAGGATTTGTAAGTGAAAACCATATCAAGAAGCCACTTGTGGCGGTAAATGAGGTTTCACCATCGGTAAAAGACGAGAATGTGGCGGTAAACCCAAAGAATGTGGCGGTAAATCCGGAGAATGTGGCGGTAAATCCGGAGAATATGGCGGTAAAAAAGGTATCAAAAGAAAATAGGAAGAGTCAAATTCTCAAACTGCTAACAAGAGAAAAACAACTGAGTTCGTCAGAAATTAGCAACGCTATAGGTATAAAGATTACATTGACAAAAAAGTATCTTTCAGAATTGGTTGCTGAGAATAGAATTCAAACAACAGGCACGTTCAGAAACAGAACTTATCATTTAATAAACAACTAAAAGCGAAAGGCGCACATCTCGTGATCTACGAGCATGTGCGCCTTTTCTATTAATTTACACTCTAATTTTACTTGCTAGGCCACTTGGCAGCAGCAACTGCGGCCTGGATAGACTCAAGTATGTTGTTATTGCTTACGCTAGCAGATGCACGATTGAAGATAGTCATGCTAGGGAAATTACCATTGGTATCCCATGCCATAGGAACACAACCATTGTTGATGGCACTGGTAACGACAGCCTTGTAGTAATCCTTTACAGAATTGTCATGAACGGCATCCGAACCAATAGCCTTGCGCTGGTTGGCACCATACTCACCAATCAATACAGGATAACCCTTATCGAAGAAGTTGGTCTTCATCTTCTTCATCTGAGCCTCTACATAGTCCTCATTGTACTTGGCATCAGCAGTACGGGCAGCTTCACCTGTGGTGTTGTTCTTGCCCCAATACAACCAATACTTACCCCAACTCTGATCCTCGCTCATATCTGTAAACTGGTATGGATCATAGAAGTGAACCTCTACCATCAAACGACCAGCAGCAGAATCAGTAATCTTAGACATATAATTGTTGGCTACGAAGTTGTCGATGTTGGTATTAGGACCCTGAACGATCAAGATACGCTTAGCATTGTTGCTACCAGTAGCACGAACTGCATCAATGAATACTTGCTCATACTCAGCGATGCGAGCAGACATCTCGGCAACACCAAGGATAGTACCCTCACCAGAACCAACACCAGGCTCATTCAAACCAGCGAAGAGAAGGTGCTCATCATAGCCCTGGAAGTTATTGGCAATCTGTGTCCAAATCTTGCGCAACTGCTCCTTGGTTGCAGCTACATCAGTGCTAGCAGTGAAGCCATTGTGCTCCAACCAACCACCATCCCAGTGCTGGTTGATGATGACATAAAGTCCATCATTGATACAGTAGTCAACGACTTCCTTCACACGCTTCATCCAAGCAGGATCGATAGTGCAATTATCCTTGTCTGTGATATGACCCATCACCCAAGCACAAGGGATACGAACGCTCTTGAAACCAGCAGCCTTCACTGCATCGATGACAGCTTGTGTAGTCTTTGTAGATTGCCAAGAAGTCTCTGTGTCGATACCAGCATTAGTCCAATTCTTGTTGGAATCACCACCTTCGAGCGTATTACCGAGATTCCAACCAGGGAACATCAACTGAGCCACTTCCATGGCTGTCTTGTTCATGTCATATTGAGGAACATCAGGTTTAACAGCTGTTTTAGCTGCACGAATAACCATCACGTCCTTACGGCTATAGCCTGAGACAATACGAACATACGCAGTATCTTGCTTCTCTTCCGCATTAGGAGCCGCAGTGACATTAAAGTTATAAGTACCATCGGCATTGTCCTTGTATGCTACAGAGCACCATTCATCACCATTATGCCAATCCTTACCGGACATCACGGTCGCTGTAGGCTGTACATCAGCGATGACATTAACAATCTGTGTGCCGCCATTACCATCAAAGTTCAACTCTGGGTTGAGCACCTTGAAACTTGGTGCATGATAGTCGTCATCCTCATAAGAACAAGCAGACAAGGAAACGCCGCACACAAACGCCATGAGCATCAAAAATAAATATCTAAATTTCTTCATTGTCGTATGATTTTAAGAGAACCCGATGAAAGAGAACAATTCAGACACCGAGCTCTCATAATATTCAATTAATTTTATAAGTGTTACCACTGAGGCACTACATAAAGACTACGTATAGTAAACTTAGTCTCTATAGACTTGCTGAATGCCAAGCCAGGCATTATGTCGCCATTTGGTGTACCAAAGGCACAGCCATTTTCTTTAGTTTTACCCCAGCAATTCCACAATTCCAAACGATATTTTGGATCCTCATTTGAGTCAAGAACCTTAGTCACATCGTAAGTGACACTCTTGTTGTCAAGAAGCAGAGCATCCAATGTAGAGTGCATCGTTGGGAAGAAACGATACAATTCAGGAATCTGAATGTAAGCAAGCATCGAGCCTGTAGAGAAGCCCTCACCATTATACTTGATGTCAAAGTCTGAGCGAGAAATCTCATACTTAGCAGTTTCTGGATTAAGTGACAACTCGAATGTAACACCTTCGTCATAGCCATCAAATCCAGTACCTCCCCATCCTCCATTGACAGCAATCAGCGAAGGCTTATAAGTTCCAACAGGTCCATTAGTAAAGATAGTGTAAGTCACTTCCAAAGAGTTGGTAAACTTGAGAGCAGGTTCTGACCCAAGGTTTTTACCATCGCTAAAAGCAGATTCTTTTACCTTACTATCAGCAGCACCTTTACCATAGATATTGAACAACTCCACACGATAATTGCCATTATTCTCAATATCGCCATAGCAGAAATTATTAGCATTAAACTTAATGGATTGTCCGTCAAGCTTAATAACGTCTATGCGCACGAATGCATTTGGATAACGACTTACCAAGCCTACAAAGTCAATAGTATTAACCATTCCATCAGGGCAAGAGCCATTATATGTCAATGTATGCTGACCATCAAGAGACTCTGGGTCGATATTGTCTACAACCTTGTCCCAGACGCCGCCCCAATCAGAGCCACATGCATTAATTTTCACATGTACCTTAGCATCTTTATCTGCCTTTTCCTGACTATAATAGTTCACAGAATATTGGAAATCATCACCACTCATAATACCAATCTGTAACCCATCTTCAGTAAGAGAGAGAATATTTCGAACACCACTAGTCTGTGGTACCCATGTTTTACCACAAAGTATATTGATGTTACCCATATCAACAGTCTTATTCTTCTCATCGATAGTTACCTCGCCAGTATCTTCCGAACCATCAGCATGATGTACAGTAACATAGTCCTTACCATCTTTCTCAAAGAACTTCATGTAACCATAATCGGTACCATAGTCATAACCTATCCAACCATTGTCTTTACCCATTTCCCAGTGGACACTCTGATATGGATTAGGTTCATTATTTGTGATGGTTCCCCAAGTATCGGTCTTTCCAAACTGAGTGAAAGGACCTTCAAATACATGCTGCTTGCCATCTACACCATTATCCATATACCATGTCGTAAAGAGTTTCTTCTTATCAAATGGTATATTACGAGCTGTAGAAACAGGACGAACAGAAAGTGCCTCATATACGGCACGAGTAGCACGATTGCCTGTAGCAGAATTGAACTCATAATCAATAGCAAACTCTGGATTAGACTTGTTGACTGTTCCTGTAAGATAGTAACCATGGTATCCCTCCTCAGTGATTTCACTCTGAACACGATGACCTGCAGCTGGCAAGAAGATCGAATTACCATTAGGACCAGTAACCTTATATCCAGCTACACCATCTTGTTCTGTCCATTCTGTCTTACAGAGAGTAAACAATTCCTCAAAGAGTTCAGCAGTTGGAAGAGTACCCTTACCACCTGTTGCGAAATAAGCTATATCAGAAGTAGTCTTATAAGTATCAGAAGAAGCATACTTTGCTGGATCTATGCTTGTATTGACACCAGTAACATCACCAAAGCCAAACAAACCACCAAGGTCAGTCTCCTTCTCTGCACCAACATTACACTTAGCCCACTTAACAGAAAGACCTAAGTCAACGAAGTCATTATCTGGATCAAACTCATGAGCGGCTGTTGTAAATGACTTAATATCGCCATACACAATACCTGAGCCTAAATCAAGATAAGCAGCATAATAATAAGTAGTAGAAGGCAACAAACCAGACTTTACTACAGAGAATGCCTCCTCAAGAGAAGAAGCCTCTACTCGAAGACCAGCACGTACATCTTCTATGTTATCAGATGTAGCAAACACAAATCCTACCTTTGCGTCAGCAGGATACTTCTCTACCTTACCAGCGATATTAACAGAAGAGAATGTTACAGCAGTTACATCACCTGTAGAAACAGTAGCGTCAGTAGTAACCAGAGATTTTACTTCACCCTTATAGGTTACTTTCCCCTGAAGTGTGACATACGCCTGATAATAAATCGTCTGATTCTTAGGAAGCCCTGTGAGGCTTCCTGAGAATTCACTTTCGGAACTTGTCACAATAGATTCACTGAGGTCATTCTCAGAATAACCATAATAGAATCCTGTAACATACGAAGAACTAACCTGTTTTTCCAATCCTGTCACCGAACCGTGAAATGTAGCAGAATTGGCTGTAACATCTGAAGACCCCGTAACAACAGAGCCGTCGGTCAGCAAAGGAGTATTGCTGATGGCATAATCATTGTCATCGTTACATCCTACCAAAAAGATGCTCATGACAAGAGCCAAAATTCCGAACAATATCTTATTAATTTTCATAATTGTTTCGTTTTATGAGTTATTCAATAGTTACACTCTCAACAGTAATGGCTGCTTTATAAGCATCATCTGTATCCTCAGGAAGAGAAGCATAACCCTTATACTGCATTGTTACAATCAAAGCAGAGGTATCAAGCCATGAGCATGTTGAGCCTGTATCATTTGTCCAAGACAAAGTATATGTACCATTGCTATTAGCTGTGACAGCACGAGAATAATCGAAACAGTCTGGTTCCCAACTTTGCTCAGAGCCGAAGTTCATACAAAGAGCCAACTTAGCTGGTTTATCAAAAGTAAAGTTATTCAACTTAACTGTTACATTCAACTTCTGATTTTTCTTAACCTTCAAGCGAGAACCATCTATAGCATCATTGCCTCCACCCCAGCTAGCTGGCATGAAAAGTTGGCAACGAAGATATGTTTCTTTTTCAATATAGAACTTCAAATTGTCAGCAATAAATGGAACTACAGTAGGACCTGTAGAACTACTAACTGGCTTATATGTGAGGTTAACCACACGATAAGAATTCACCTTACCATTGGTATCTTTTGTCTCTGGAAGACCAAGAACCAATTCTGTACCTGGATCACACTTCAATACTTGCCACTCTTTACCCGTCAACTCTACCTTACGAGAGCTGCCATCAACTGTAAAGAATGAGATCGCCTTATCAAATACCAACTTAGAACCATCAATTGTAAATGTACCATTCTGATTGCCAAGGGTATATTTGTAAGTAGTCTTTCCATCAGCAACACTGCTACTTAGGACAAACTCCATATCTGCAACGTCATCACCCCACTTAGGAGCCCATTCGGTTCCATAGTTTCCATCAACTACGCTCTGCCACTCAGAAGAGCCACCATTCCACCAAAGCCAGTCATAAGCAGCCTCATCATTGGCAAGGAAGGTCATAGAAGTTCCAACAAATGATACACCATTTATATCTGTTGTAAAGAGCTTGGTATTCAAGTCTTCAAATGTTGGCAACTTAGGAGTTGTCGCTTCCTTAATATCAAGTTCATCCTTAGGGATACAAGCACCATCAGTATTTACAACTTCCTCTGAAACGAAACTTTCTACAATATACCAATTGCCTTCACTATTAGTACGTCTCGTAACTGTCTGCAAAAGATATGGAGTCAACTCTATAATCTGTACATCAGTTGTATAATTGTTACAAGTTTCATCCCAGTTGTTAGGGTGCATCACATAGGCATCGGTTAATGTAATAGTTGGCTTCTTAGCATCGCTCAAATTCAAATTGAACTTACCAACTAAGTTTGAACCAGTACTATTACCCTTAGTACCAGATTCACCACGATACATCTTAGCCACACAACCATTAGCAGCATCCATACTAAATTCCATCCAAGAATCAAGATATGCACTATTAGAACCATCAACTAAGGCATCGAAACCATAGTTGTAGTTAGGTGCCCAGTTCTCAGAACCAAAGTAGATGTCCTTATATACATTATTTGCCTTTTCTTCATCCGTAAATCCCTTACCATTATTCAACACATCATACGGAGTAACAGCAGACAAAGGACAATCAGCCTGACCTATACCATAATCCTTAGCCAATGGATACCACTTCTTGCTAATACCAGCAGTAAGAGTAGCAGCATCAGGAAGAGGATCACCCTTCTTGTAATTTTTGTCTGCCAAATAGAACCACTTAGTATCACTCAAGAGAGTGAAATCATTTTGTGCTAAGGTAAACTGATATGGATCAGCGTAAACGATGCCACCAGGAGTCTCAACGCCAAAAGTTACTGAATAGTTTCCTGCAAAAGGCAATTCCAAAGACAAGGTCTGTTGCTCCGAGCGACCTGAAGGAGTTACCCAAAGAGGTGTACAATCAGATATTTTAGATTCCAGCTTCACAATGTTACCTTCAATAGTAACCGTATAAGCCTTACCCTCCACCAAGTCTTCAGGAGAGTATGTCTTCTTGCCAAAGCCAAAATCATCTGGTGAGCAGGAAGCCACCAAAAACATCACCGTGGCTGCAAGAAGCATCAATATATGATTATGTATTTTCATATCTTTCATTTATTAATAAGTTTATTATGTTACCTATATATGCTAGGTTCACCAACCAGGGTTCTGTGTCAAGACATTACCTGATAGGGTAATCTGCGTATTAGGAATCTGCATCAAGCCCTTCTTCTTGGTGAAATTGCTCTCAACAAAGGTAGTAGTAGCCTCTGCACCGCCATTCTTCACCTTGGCTCCATTTTGAGCCTCAGCAATAGCTCTGGCTGCATAAGCACCATCCTTTTCGTAACGCATCAAATCCCAGAAGTGAACACCCTCGAAAGCCAGCTCAATAGCACGCTCCTTACGAATATTATCAATACTATAATCCTCAGGCTCCAAACCAACTCGTGCACGAACCTGATTCAATCCCCAGTCTGTACCATTCAACTCAGAGTGCATCAACAACACATCAGCATAACGGATAATAGTATAATCCTGATAATACGTAATATTCTGGTGTTTCTCACCCAACTTGAAGCCAACTTCCTGACGAGTACCATCAGAGAAGCACATAGGTGCATACTTACGAGTATAATAGCCAGTATATTCGTACGAATCAGCCTCATCTGCCTTGAAGTCAATATCATTGCAACTCCAAACACAAGCATTAAAACGAGGGTCGTTCTTAAACTGTTCAACAAAGTATGGTGTAACAGAGCAAGCTCCCCAACCACTAGCAATATGTACATCAGTAGCACACTTGTTACGAGGACCGAGGTAAACAGAGAATGTATTACCATCACCATTACCAGCATAATCGTGAGTTGTATTGAACTTAAGATTCAAAACAATCTCTTTAGAGAGATCCTTTTGACCCGAACGCCAATCATTACCATCATACCACTTACCGGCGTATGTTGTTTCCCAAGCATACTTGGTATCATCACCAGACTTAGTGATAGTCTCTGAAGTAATAGTAGAAGATGGCATCCAGAAGTCTGCGTAATTTTTTTCCAACTCATAACCACCATTTTCTACAACGTCATTGATAGCAGCTACAGCATCAGCCTTAGAACAAGCTGGATGCTCCTCGCCATAATAACCAGTATAATATAGGTACGCACGAGCCATCAAAGCCTCAGCTGCATACTTAGTGATACGTCCATCATTACTATTTCGATTCTTCAAAGGATATGCATCAGCAGGAATATTCTCTGTTGCATACTTCAAATCCTCAAAGATAGCTTGGTATACCTCTTTTACAGGAGTACGAGGAACATTTGCCTCAGATGGTTCCAAGAGCAAAGGAACATCACCAAACAAACGAGCCAAGTCGAAATACAGGATAGCACGAAGAGCACGAGCCTCACCTATGATACGACCTTCTGTTTTGCTATCGCCATTCCACTTGATTGTAGCATCAGCTTGAATTAACTTATTGCAACGGAAGATAGCCTTGTAATAATTAATCCAATCTGTATTAAACAAGTCGTTATAAGAAGGTGCTATGCCCAAGTCAAACTGATCAAGCACATTATTATTTTTGGCATCAGATAAACCTAAACCAGCAAATGCTTGTTCGGAAGCAAACTCAGAGGTAAGGTAAATGCCTACGCCTTCATCACTGATTGTACGCTGCCAACCATCGTAGCAACCCACCAAGTCCATCTCAGCAGCCTCTGCATTACTATAAGCTGTCTCAGTATTAAGACTTGTCTTAGATGACGTATCCAAGAAGTCGTCGCATGATGTCAACGAGAAAGCTGACAAAATCAACGCGCTCATCAATATATGTTTTCTTTTCATATTACTTTCAAATTAAGTGTTTAGAATGCTAGATTTAAACCTACGATGAAAGTACGAGGATGTGGATAGTAACCCATATCAACTCCTGATACCCAAGAGTCGCTGCTGTTACCATCGGTTCCATTGTAAGAACCAATCTCTGGATCCATACCATCATACTTGGTCAAAGTAAAGAGGTTCTGAACCTGGAAATAGAGACGCAACTTGGAGAGTCCCTTCCAAGCGATGAGCTTCTTGAAGTCATATCCCAAAGTGAGGTTCTGCAAACGAATATAATCACCATCCTGGAGATAAAGATCAGAGAACAACCAGTTACCTACATCACCATATGTGACACGTGGTATTTCATTACTAGTACCCTCACCAGTCCAACGGTTCAAAATGCGACGACTATAATTGCTCTGTGAAGAACTTGGATCACGATAAGACTGAGCAATCTTGAATCCAGCTGCACCTGTGAAGTTGGCAGCCAAGTCGAAGCCTCTCCAACCGAGGGTGAAGTTGAAACCGAAAGTATATTTAGGAAGACCATTACCGAGGTCCACCTTATCATTTGCATTAATTGTACCATCGTGATTAATATCAACATACTTCACATCACCAGGCTGCACATTGCTCTGCATCACACCATTACCTGCAGCAATCCAGTCTTTGATTTCCTGCTGATTTTGGAAGACACCTGCGGTCTTGTAGCCCCAGAAGTAACCAATGGCATGACCATTCTCTGCACGGTAGAACTCCTCGGCATTGTTATAAATCTGATTGGTAGCACCATGGATGATGCCATCCTCTGTAGGAATAGAACCTACCTCATTGTGATTGTAAGCGAAGTTAGCTCCAACACTGTAGATGAAATCCTTACCAATCTGGTCATTCCAAGAAAGACCAAGCTCGACACCCTTGTTCTTTACGTCACCACCATTGATGATAGGACCACCTGTACCAGCTGTAGCCAAGATAGGAGCCTGAACCAACCAGTCTTTTGTATTCTTGATATAAGCATCAAATGTCAAAGATAGACGCTGATTAAGGAAACGAGCATCAACACCCAAGTTATACTGCTCAGATGTCTCCCACTTCACATTCTCGTTGGCAAGACGGCTAGTATAAGCACCTGTTACCCAACCTTTCTGACCACCTGCAGTACCAAAGTTATAATTGGTCATACTTGTTGACACTGGAGCAAGGTATTGATAGCAATTAATATTTGCATTACCTACCTGTCCCCAAGAGAAACGGAGTTTCAAGAAATCCAACCAAGACTTAGTTGATTCCATAAACTTCTCTTCAGTAATAGTCCAACCTGCACTTACTGATGGGAAATAACCCCAACGATGACCTCTTGCAAACTTAGAAGAACCATCAGCACGAAGCGTTGCATTTACCATATAGCGTTCTTTCCAAGACCATCCTAAACGACCGAAGAAAGACTGACCACGAGTTGAGTCATATGGACCACCGCTGACAGTTTTATTCTCTGTACCATTAGTATTGTTCAAGAAAGCATGCTCCCAATCATTGAAACCTGCTACAAGACCTGTATTAGATCCACCAGTAGATTCGCCATCATACTTAGAAGTTTCACTACCAAGGAGAGCTGTAATGTGATGTTCCTTAGCAAGATCAAATTCATAAGAAAGAGTATTAGTCCAAACAAGAGAGAGACCATTTCCGTGGCTCTGGCTTACCTTAGACTCAGCATTACCACTTTGAGGGGTAAATTTATAAACAGGAGTATAAGAACGATAATCAGAAGCACCATAATTAACAGCAAATACAGTACGGAACTTCAAGTTCTTGATAGGTTCAATCTGCATATAAACATTTGCATCCAACGTACCATTTCTACTCTTGGAATAACGGTTCATCATCATGGTACCATATGGGTTGCCATCATTCACATTCCAATCAGAACCTACTGTAGAATTGTAATTGCCATCTGCATCATAAATAGGAATAATAGGAGATGTAGAGAAAGCACCACGAAGATTATTGTTGTAGATGTTACCTGTGTTCATACCACGGCTCTGCTTGTAAACAAAACCGATATGCTCACCAATGGTTACCAACCCATTCCACATCTTATGTTCTGAGTTGGCACGGAGGTTATACCTCTTATAATAAGAAACATCAGAACCACCTATAAGGCCGTCCTGTCCTGTATAACCACCAGAAATAGAATAGGTAGAAGTCTTGCTACCACCTGTGAAAGCCAAGCTGTGGCTAGTAGTCAAGGCACCATTGTCAATAGCCTGGTCGAGCCAGTCTGTATTATAGACATTACCATTGACATCACGAATAGAGTTCAAAGATGCCCAATCTACAGGAGACATACCTGAGTTAAGACGCGCCTCATCCATAATCTGCATGTACTGCTCAGAGTTGAGCATCTCAAACTTGCGAGGCAAGGTCTGCCATCCTACATAACCATCGTATGTAATCTTGCAAGAACCTTCCTTACCACTCTTGGTGGTAACGAGTACTACACCATTGGCTGCCTGCGCACCATAGATAGCGGCAGAAGCGGCATCCTTCAATACGTCAATGCTCTCGATGTCGGCAGGATTCAAGGTTGTGATATCACCACCTACACCATCAATCAAATAAAGAGGCTGTGAATTACCTACAGTACCCAAACCACGGATGGTAACACTCATCGCTGCACCTGGCTGACCAGAAGTTGATACGATGTTGACACCAGGAGTCTGACCTTGCATGGCAGACAATGGGTTAGTAGTGTTGAGCTTGGCGATGTCGTCACCTTTCAACTGAACGGTAGCACCCGTCACCAACTTTTTCTTCTGAACGCCGTAACCTACTACGACGACCTCATCAAGTGAATGTTTGTCTTCTTGTAGGGTAATGTTCAGTTTCTGTCCATTCACCTTTACTTTTTGGGTAATGAAGCCTAGATAAGACACTTCGAGAGTTTGTCCGTTCTTTGCGTCGATCGTAAAGTTACCGTCGAGGTCGGTCACTGAACCCACCTTTGTACCCTGGACCATGACACTTGCACCAATCAATGGTTCATTGTCCGATCCGGAAATCACGGTACCCGTAACTTTCTGAGCATAGAGGACACCCGCTCCGATTCCTAACATTGCCTGGAATGCCAAAAGGATGGCTACCAAAGCAACTCTACAGAGCAAGTTACTCTGCAAGAATTTTTGAGATGTTTTTCTCATAATTACTTAGGTTTTAAATTTAATTTATAGGTTATATACTAAAATTTCGTTATT
>ERZ1034871.1256-NODE-1256-length-12977-cov-4.044343_pt1 | contig 12977 bp, 9 predicted proteins | sample MGYA00520631_ERZ1034871 | MGnify/ENA primary metagenome ERZ1034871 (study PRJEB33766, sample SAMN09781721) | gut metagenome | biome: gut microbiome | host: Homo sapiens | place: Madagascar | study: EMG produced TPA metagenomics assembly of the PRJNA485056 data...
TAATAAGACAATATATCTTAAATATGACTTATTGACCAAAAATGGGTAAATACGTAACATCAAACAACAATCAAGTTGAGAATTGAGAGTTGAAAGTTGATAAAACTGCATTAGTCTTGCTCGGGTGTCTACCGAAAAGTGTAACTTTGCAGCATGACGAAATACAATACACACACGCTGCCGTGTGGTCTGCGTGTAATACATCTTCCAAGCAGCTCACCCGTGGTATACTGCGGGTATGCCGTGGCAGCCGGAACGCGAGACGAAATGGCGGGACGGGAGGAGGGAATGGCGCACTTCTGCGAACACATGACCTTCAAGGGCACCGAGCGACGTGGCTCGATGAAGATTCTCGGCTATCTGGAGAGTGTGGGCGGCGACCTCAACGCCTTCACCAACAAGGAGGAGACGGTCTATCATGCCGCCGTGCTTAAGGACGACATCGACCGTGCCGTGGATCTGCTTACCGACATCGTCTTTAACAGTACGTATCCTCAAGCGGAGATTGACAAGGAGGTGGAGGTGATAATCGACGAGATTGAGAGCTACAACGACTCGCCTTCCGAACTCGTCTATGACCTCTTCGAGAACGCCATATACAAAGGACATCCCCTCGGACACAACATTTTAGGGTCGGCTGACCAGCTGCGAACATATACTACGGCGGACGCAAAGCGCTTCACCGCACGTTATTACCGCCCGGAGAACTGCGTGTTCTTCGCGTATGGCGACGTAGACTTCGGTCGACTGGTGAAGCTGTTGGAGCGTGCCTGCCCATTGCCGGCGGGCACAGCACCGGTTTTGCCCATCGTGGAACGCCGCATAAAGGAGGCTGCCGAGGGCGCCACTCTCCCACCCTACGTGGCGCAAACCTTGGAGAAGCACATGGACACGCACCTCGCTCACGTGATGCTCGGCACCCGTTCGTACGGCATCAGGGACAAGCGCCGCATAGCTCTCTACTTCCTTAACAACATCCTCGGCGGACCGGGAATGACGGCAAGGCTCAACGTATCGCTGCGAGAGAGGAACGCCTTAGTCTATACGGTGGAGAGCATGACGCAGAGCTATTCTGACACAGGACTGTGGGCGGTCTACTTCGGTTGCGATCCGAAGAACGTCCGCCGCTGTCTGCGCCTTGTCCGCCGCGAGCTTGACAAGGTGATGGAGAAGCCGCTGAGCAACGCTGTGCTGAGAGCTGCGAAGAAGCAGATACGCGGACAGATTGGCATAGCGTGCGATTCGAGGGAGGCTTTCGCGCTCGACTTCGCCAAGACATACCTACATTACGGCTGGCTGAAGGACGTGACGGCGCTCTGCGAACGCATTGACACGCTCACGGCAGAGGAGATTCAGGCTGTGGCAAGGGAGACTTTCAGCGAGGAAAACCTTACAAGAATGATGATCAGATAGAATATATTTGCATTTCTAACGCTCAATACTCCTCGTTCAGCGCACTATGAAATCTCTTGTGCGAAATTCTTGAGTTTTGAGCGTGCAGCTATAGCATACTGACGCACAGCATGTTATACAGTAAAGAAAAGAAATGTGCAATGAATGACGGAGCTAAACAAGCATTATAGGGGCGCTATAGAGCCACTTTTGCACTACAATACAGCCTCTGTTGTCATACAAAAAAGCCTCTTTTCCATTCCAATAGTGGCTGTATTGGAGCGGAAAAGAGGCTTTTCTTATACATTATAGGGTCAACAGCGAAGCAAAACCGTACAAAAACGGCAAGACAAATCTCTAAAACCGATTTTTATTTTGTAACATGTTTTTACCGCCTGTACGATATTTGCATTTGCTTTTTTTACTTCTTTACAATCTTCTTGCCGTTAACTACATAGATGCCCTTCGGGAGCTGTGCGAGTGATGTGGCGTTCTTGCGAACAAGACGTCCGTCCACTGTGTAGACATCGGCAGGATGCTGGGCATCAATGGTGACGTTATGGATGTCGGTCTGGCAAGCTTCGTCGTAAGCTGCGGTAGACTCACCACCTGCGTATACGGCAGAAACACTGTAACGTGTAGCCTCAGTATTGGGGTCGAAGGTCACGGTTGTGGATGTGGCATCGGCTGGCAATGTGGCAATAAGCTCGTCGTTACGATATACATTATATCCCTTCAGCTTGCCGTATCCGGCATAATAATAGACGTCGTCAAGGAGCATACAGAATGCGTCAGCCTCCTTCGTGGTGCAGCGGATGGCGAAGTAGTTGGCACCGTCGGGGAGTTCGGCTGTGAACGAGTTCCACTTGCCGCCTGACTGCGTGAACGTAGACAACTTCTTGAAGTCGGCATGGTCGGCAGTCTTGTCCGAATAGAGCACCTCTATGGTCTGCGGATAGCGCACGTTGGTCATGTCGGGCTGTCCGTTGTTGGCCCAGAAGAGTATGGTCTGTGCCTCACCTGAGAGCATCGGAGAAATCAGCCAGTCGTCAGTATCGTAATAGGTTCTGCCGTCACGGCTATACATAGACATCAGGCACTTCTCGCCACTGCGGGGAGCGATGGACGAGTTCTGCGAAGTGATGCCCGGCTGGATGGCCTCAGGATTGAATACGATGTACGTATAGTTCTCACCCTCGTGCGGGAACGGCATACCGTATGTTGCCCACCAACCGCCCGTGGTGTTGCCCTTCTTGCCGGTGTATGTGGTCCAATCGCCGAACTGATTGATGGCCCAGCTGTCGTACTGCTCGAAGTCTTCTGTCACGCGCTTGTTGACAGCCTTCGGTGTGCTCCATGTCATGGAGAGCTTGTTGGCAGCAGCGTCCTTTGAAGAGCTGAACGATGCGGGCATCGGCACGTTGGAATCGATGACCTTGGCCTCAGCGTAAGCCGTATTGTCAGCCTTATATTCGTCAGCATCGTAGGTAACAGTGGCCTTGAGAGTCATCTTCTCCAAGCTGCTTGTCACCGGACTGACGATGTCTGCCTTGAACGTCTTCTCGGCAAGAGGCTGCAATGCCTCGCTTACCTTCTGCGAGAACAGCTCCTTATTGCCTGAAGTCAGGGTGACGGTGTAACCCGAAGCTGCCTTTTCGCCGCTGTTGGTGACGATTACGCTTACCGGAGTCTTTACGCCACGATGGATTTCTAAAGGTGCAGAAAGAGCCACGGAGAGGTCGTTGGTGTAAGTATTGCGCACGCAAACGTCGTCCAGCTTGAGGATGCCGTAGAGGGAAGCGGTGGCCTTGAAGGTGATGATGACGTAAGGCTCTGACGCCATTGCAGCAGGAATGCTGAATGATGTGCGGTGCCAATCGTCTGCCTTACCTGACACATTGTTGTAGTCAACGGTTCCGAGGAGCGTCTGTGTGCCGTCGGGAGTGGCAGCATAAACGTCGAGAACGATGTCCTTATCGGCTGTTCCACTGTGATTGAACGTCACAATGGGCTTTGCGACGCCACCGAGAGCAATCTTGCCCGAGCTGATATCGGCTGTGCCTCCGTTCTTGTATGACGTGAAAGCGAGGCAGTTGTTGTCGCCGTCAGACGATGTCTGCGTGTTCTGGAGGAATCCCAAGCCGTTCTCTTCGTCAGCGGTAAGCGACCACCAGAGCGGTGCGCCTTCCTCTGTGGTGAAGCCTGAACGGAACGGGAGCTGGTAAGCAGCACCGGTGATGACAGCCGGTGAGAGAAGCGGTGTGCTCTCTCCCTTGTCGTTCTTTGCAGAGACAGCATAGAGACGGAGCTGCTGAGCGCCCTCCGTTGTGGAGATGTTGTCGCTGTAGGTGTTGTCCTTCGGCGAATGGAGGAGCTGCAGGTTGGTCACGCCACCGTTGGAGCGGGCACGATAAACGTTGAACGTTACGTCGTCCGTGATGACTGCGCCACCATTGGTGCCACGTGCGGAAGCCTTGTCCCATGTGAGGTTTACGGAGCTTTGCTTGTCATTAACCTTCAGTCCGGTGGGCACAGCGGGAACGTCAAGACCGACGTACTGCGAAACAATCTTAGGTGTGCCGGCTCCTGCGGATGTGTACGCTGTAACGGTGTAGTTGTTGAATCCGGCTACGGGCGATGCATCCTCGCACGTTAGAGTCTGACCAGCCTTGCCAGCACCGAACTCCTTAACGGTCTGTCCGTCGCGTGTTACGATGGTCTTGGTGATGGCGCCGACGGTGTTGCCAGCCACGTTCTTCTCAGGGAGACGGAACGAAACGGTGGCGCGGAGTGCTGCGTTCGGATCGGGAGTGACGGTGAAGTCCTCCACAGCAGCAGGTCCGTTGAGCACGCCGTTGTCGAGAATCTCTATATCGTCAACGAAGATCTTGCCGGTTCCTGCCTTGCTGATGGCGTGGATGCCGAGATAGAATATCTGGTCCTTTGATACGTTGAACGTTGTCTCCAGCGTCTTTGCGTTGTTGCTGTCTGTAAGCTTTGTCTCAGGAGCCACCACGTTGGTCATTCCTGCCACAGTTGCAGCGTTGCCCCACTTGGCCTCAACGTACTCTGCATAGAGCGACATTGAGTTGCGTGCCTTGAAGCGAACGGTGTAAGAATGGTTGGCTTGAAGCTGTACGGGAGGAGTGAAGAGCCAGTCGTCGGCTGTCTTCTTGGCGTCGGTCGACTCGTACTGTGCGCACATATTCTTCTCGTGCCATGACCAAGTGAATTTGTCGCTGTTGGCATCGAGGACAGTATAGAGGTCGAAGTCGTTCTCCGTGTCGAACGATTCGTGGTAAGGAGGCTGGATGTTGTCGCCGAAACGCACGGCTGCCGTGCGGCGTTCCTCACCGCGCTTCGTACCGTTTACGGGCGTAATGCCGTAATAGTAGTTGCGCAGCTGACGGTCTGTAAAGGTCTCTGAGAATGTCGTGGCGCTTGTTCCGCTTGCCACAGTCGTGCCGTCAGGATAGCGAACGACGTCATACTTGAGTGCTCCGAGATAGCCTCCGTTGAGCGTTCCGCTGGGCGCTCCCCATGTAACAGTGGACTTGCCCGTCGGTTCGTCAATCTTGAGACGTGCGAACGACACCTGCTTAGGCTGGTCGTAGCCCACGAATACGGACGTGGAAGCCTTCTTGCTCTTGCCTGCGGCGTTAGAGAGCGTCACGGTGATGTAGTTCATGCCCTCCGGCACGGTGATGTCATACGAGGATGTCGATCCTGCCTTCATCGTTCCGTTGAGAACCTGCTGTGTGCCGGCGTGAACCACGTAGTCCACATTGCCCGTAAGTGCAGATCCGCCGTATGTCTTGGAAGGAGCCACGATGGATATCTGTCCGGTCGTGGAAGCGCCGTTAAAGCTTACAGAGATGGTAGGTGCGGCAGGTGCTGCTGCGTCCGGAGTGGCCTCAGGAACAGCCAGACCGTAGAACAGCTCGTTGTGAGGGAAGTCTGCCACGAGTGTGGCAAGTCCGGTCTTGAGGTCGACGGTGTAGAGAGCGCCGTGCTTATTGGCGTCGAACGAAGCCCAATAGAAGGTGTCGTCGTCCTGATCAATCTCGCCACTCTGTCCGAAACTCTTCTCTGACGAAGGCGCTACGTAGACTCCGGTGGGACCAATCTTGGTCTCCTCGCCCGTCTTTGTATCTATTTCGTAAAGGAATCCGTCTGTTGCGACGCCGTAAACGCGCTCCTCCGAGCTGACACCCATAGCCACATACTTGTGTGTGGACGGCGCAATGGCGGTGCGCTCCATCTTGTCATAGTCGATAACGCCAAACTCGAAGCTGCTCATGTCGCTGGTGTAGAACTGTCCGTACACCTTTCCCGTCAGCTGGCTTGTGGCGGTCTCCGTGGCAAGGAGCGACATTGACGTCACCTGCTCGGGGGCGAACTCGGAGTGCCAATTGCTCTCGGTGTCGAGGCAATAGTGAGTGATTACGAGCGAATTGCCGTTCTTCTTATAGTTGATAAGATTATACTTACCGTTATAGAGAGAAGAACCACCGTTAGGAAGCATGTTGCGTTCCTCTTCTGTACGCAGGTCGCGGAAGTTTGAAGCTGTTGCGGCATCAAATGCCATGAATCCGTACTCCTGGCTTGCCGTCGGCCAAGCATTGGCAAAATACATATAGCCCCATAGGTCGCGCGATGCGGCGCGTGCCGCTGCCTTCAACGGACTGAGGAAGTTGGCCGTGGCAGTCCGTGCGGCGTTAGCGTCCGGCTGTGCCATTCCCGGCTTGCTTACGGACATTGCTGCATGCGCATTTCCTGCTGTCATCGCAACGGCGAGGGCAACAACGGAAGAGTGAGCATGTGTAGATGTTTTTTTGTCATAAATAAAAATGATAAGAATAATTATTCAATGATTTGTAATAGTGTTAGCTAAACAATTAGGCTTTAACGGCTTATGTTGTATTTCTGAATGCAAACTTACACAAAAAAGACGAATTATATGGATGTTTTCTAAACTATTTTATGTAAGTTTGCAGAAGAAACTCTGAACATAACATATATATGAGATATGGGTACACTGAATGATAAATACATACGCTTTGACTGGGCTATCAAACGTCTGCTACGACAAAAGGCCAACTTCGACGTACTCGAAGGATTTCTTACCGTGTTCCTGAACGAGAAGGTAGAGATACTGGAGATTCTCGAAAGCGAAGGCAACCAGAAGGCTGAGGACGACAAGTTCAACCGCGTGGATATCAAAGCGAAGAACTCAAAGGGCGAGATTATAATCGTGGAGGTACAGAACACGAGCGAGCTTTATTATTTAGAGCGAATACTCTACGGGGTGGCAAAGGCCATCACGGAGCATATAAATCTCGGAGATACATACAAGGAGGTGAAGAAGGTCTACTCCATCAGCATTCTATATTTCGACCTCGGAAAGGGTGCTGACTATCTGTACGTCGGACAAAACAAGTTTATCGGCGTACATACACACGACCAGCTGATGGTGAGCAGTAAAGAGAAAGGAACCATCGTGAAGAAAAGTCCTTCGGAAATCTTCCCGGAGTATATCCTCGTGCGCGTAAATGAATTTAACAAGGTGGCTGTTACACCACTCGAGGAATGGGTGGCGTATCTGAAGAATGGCATCATAAAAGACGACACCACCGCACCCGGACTGCAGGAAGCAAGAAAGAAACTACTATACTACTCGATGACGGACGCAGAACGCTATGCCTATGACGAGCATATCAACGCCGTGATGATACAAAACGACGTGCTCGGTAATGCACGCGATGAAGGAATGAGACTTGGATTGGAACAAGGAATAGAACAAGGAATAGAACAAGGAATAGAACAAGGAATAGAACAAGGAAAAGCGCAAGGTGTTAACGAAGAAAGACAACGCCTCGCTAAAACGATGCTCGGAATGGGAGAGTCTGTTGACAAGATAGCAACTTACACCGGACTATCTAAAGAAGAAATAGAGAAGCTGGGCTGATAAAAGATTGGACTAATAAGAAAAAATTAGGGTGTATCAAGACTGAAGCTACTTCAATCATGATACACCCTAATTATATATTAACGAATATAGTTGGCAAACTAAGAAATTATCTCATTGCATAGAAAGATGCGCCGTACTGTGCCATGTTCACCTCGAAGAGACCTGCCTCATCGGGAGTTACTGTGATGTGGCGTCCGTCCTGAAGGTTGGCCTGGATGGTGCCGTCATCGTTGAAGCGGAATATCTCGGTCTTCTTGCCGTTCTGCACCTGCGACCACGAATCGGTCTGCTGATCATAGAGGAACTTCACCACTTCTCCCTTCGGGCTCTTCACCTCGTAACCGTCCTTCAATGTTGTGACAGCATAGATGAGACCGTCCTTACCGGTGACGTTCTGAGTCTTGCCGATGTTCTGTGCCATCGGATTGCTACCCGACCAGAACTCTATGGTATTGAGCACAAGGGCGTCTGCCACGCAGCATACTGCATAGGCGGGCGAGATGATGATAAAGATGATTTCGTTGAGGAACTTCGAACCTGTGGCATGAGTATTCCATTTCGCCAGTCTGTTGAAAAGCGAGAACGAACCTACACACGAGCTGGTGAGTAACGTAGCGGCGAGTAACATCACCGACACTTTGAGATACTTGATTTTCATAATAGTCGTGGTTTAGATTGTTAGTAATAATGCAAAAGTAGCTTTTTTATTTTATTTATGCCTATATCTATCCACTTTTTTCTACTATTTCGTTACTTTATTGTCAAATTGACCACAACTCCTACAGTTTTTGCTCATAATTCAAAATTGAATAACTCAAAATCGCAGGCGAAGCCGAGAACAATTCAAAACTCAAAACTCCTAATTCCTAAATCTTCTTCATGCTGTAATATCCGAACCTGCATCTGAGGCAGTCCTTGCGCTAGCAATAGCGATTGTGGAGCTGTATGAGCGACTGCGTGTCGGCTGCGTTATCGGCAGAAATGCCGCACTCGCGCCATAGACGGATGTGAGTGTTATCCTCTGGGGGCAAAGCCTCGAGAAACTCTGCGGCACGCGTTATGAGCCGTTCGTCCTGACGATGGCGTCCGTAGGCGTGGAGCATCGACACCACGGCATTGATGATTATGACGTCTATGGAGGATGACGAGAGACGCTTGGCTGACTCGGCGCTCTCCTTTCCGAAGGTGTAATGCGTGCGCCAGTAGTCGCCGGCTTCGGTCTGCAGCGCCTTGCGAACGTCGTCAAGCGTGGCACAAGCCACAATGTTGCTCAGGTCGGCACGCCGCGAACAATAGAGCGTGGCGAGCTGGGAAAGGCGGATGTAAGGGAAGTTCTGCGGACGCAGACGCATGAAGCGCCACGTATGGCGGGTCATGGAGACGAGATGAAACTTATGTGCAAGGTATTTCCATTCACGTTGCAGACGGACGAAGTAAGGGTCGGCAAGCGCCAAAGCACGCTGCTTGTCGTTCATGGCGTCATCGTCAAGCAGTCCTGCATAGCCAAGGAAAAGGGCTTCCACCTGAAACGGATTGTCTCGATGGTGCGCCACCTGCATGAACGGCAAGCCGGAAGCCCACAGCTCGAAAGCTTCGCTATTGACTCCGAAACCGAATCCGCGGGCTATCGTGGCGAAGAACGCCTGCTCCCACGACCCGCCCGCAGCCTTTACGCGCTGATCAATGGCGTCGCACTTGTCGCTGAGACGTTCGGCTCCGAGCGCACTCATCCATGAATGGACGGCAAGCGAAGGCAGCTGCATGACGGTGTCGCGGCACGGCGGATAGCGGTCGTCAGCCAGAAGGCGCTGATAATTCTGCATCACATGCGGCGGAACCTGCAGCTCCATCTGCGGCGGACGGCTGCCGTCGGCGGTCGTCACGTCCATGTCTATAGTAGAAGCAATATGCAGCACCACATTGTTGTAAGCCGGATCCTGGTCGTGTCCGTGCAGAAACCAGTCGGCAGACCGCTCGTGTATCTCCACGTTGCCCACCCACAACGTGCCGTCAAGCCGAATCTTGGCATTGAAGAAGTCGGGACCAGAGTGATGGTTATGCAGACCGGGATCGATTATCTCCACGAGTCGTCCGTCCGTAGTGCGGAGCTCGTGGAGAGGCAGTATGCGATGTTTCCAGATATAATGCAGGAGTTGTTCCATAAGGGTGTAGTGATAATGAGGTGTGAGATTTAGTCGAAGAGCGTCGGTTCGGCGGCGTTGCAGCCTGTCATCGGTCGTCCGAGATGCTGATATGCAAGCGGCGTGACCATACGTCCACGCTGCGTGCGCTTGATGAATCCCTCCATAATAAGGTACGGCTCGTAGACTTCCTCCACGGTGCCGGTATCCTCGCCGATGGCTGTAGCGATGGTTGAGATGCCCACGGGACCGCCACGAAACTTGTCGATGATGGTGAGCAGGATCTTGTTGTCAATCTCGTCCAGTCCGTACTGGTCGATGTTGAGCGCCGAAAGCGAGAGCCTTGCGATGTCACGGTCGATGCGTCCGTTGCCCTTCACCTGGGCAAAGTCGCGCACGCGGCGCAGCAATGCGTTGGCAATACGGGGCGTTCCGCGCGAGCGACGGGCTATCTCAATGGCAGCATCGTCGTCGATGGGCACCTTCATGATGGCAGAAGAGCGCTTGATGATGCGCTGCAAGGTCTCCGGTCCGTAATACTCAAGGTGCAGATTGATGCCGAAACGTGCACGCAAAGGCGCCGTAAGCAGTCCGCTTCGCGTGGTTGCACCGACGAGCGTGAAGGGATTGAGGTCAATCTGAATGGAGCGTGCAGACGGTCCTTTGTCAATCATGATGTCAATGCGATAGTCCTCCATCGCCGAGTAGAGGTATTCCTCCACCACGGGCGATAGGCGGTGAATCTCGTCAATGAAGAGCACGTCACGCGGCTCGAGCGACGTAAGGATGCCGGCAAGGTCGCCGGGCTTGTCAAGCACGGGTCCGCTCGTAATCTTAAATCCCACGCCAAGCTCGTTGGCAATGATGTTGCTGAGCGTGGTCTTGCCCAGTCCTGGAGGGCCGTGCAGGAGCGTGTGGTCAAGCGGTTCGCCGCGATACTTGGCAGCTTCCACGAACACTTCAAGATTCTCCACCACCTTCTGCTGTCCGCTGAAGTCGCCGAAGCGCAGCGGACGCAGGGCGTTCTCGAAGTCTTTCTCTCCTTTCGCAGCCTGCTCCTGTCGTATATCGAAATCTTCTTCCATTGCTATATTATATTCTGTCCAATTCGTTACGTTTGATTAAAAGAGGATAACGTTCGGGATGTTTCAGACTCTCAATCTCTAAATCCACATCAAGATTAGGCCATTCTATAGCATTTCTTCCGCTCATCTGGACATTCAATGCATCTGCAATACTCGCATTACGCATCCATGGAATACGGTTGTAAGACAGAAAATAATCCTGCCCCTGCACAGAAATCATAAGTCCCTTGTCATTTATCATCAAGACGCATACCGATGTGTCTTGTGAACTTGACCTTAAAGTCGTCTCCATATTCTGTAAGTATTTTCTCTATAAAACTAAGTTCTTTACTATTAAAGCCAAAATTCTCAGCAAGTTCTATATCTGGCTCAAGCCAATATTTAGCCTCCTTTTCAGCTTTTATTATATGAATATGTATTCGGGCTTCCTCATTTGAATAGATCTTGAACACATATCCATTTTGCTCTTTAAATTTTGGACTCATAGATAAATATATAATATGTCTTTTGCAAAGATAGCGATTTTTATTCAGCTATTCATTTATTATGGTTATATATTCTGTCATTTTATTTGTTCAATCCATCCAAAACCGCTACTTTTGTCTTTATATACTAACCCTCTAAACCTTCCAACCATTATGCTCGTAAAGACTTATTCTGCTGCTGTAAACGGCCTTGACGTCACCACTGTAAGAGTGGAGGTCAACATCGTGCCGGGCGTCATGTATCACCTTACCGGACTGGGCGACACCGCCGTACGCGAGGGTCGCGACCGCATTGCATCCGCTCTACAGTTCAACGGATATAAGTTTCCGCACGGCGACATCACTATAAACCTTGCTCCAGCTGACCTTCGGAAGGAGGGAAGCTCCTTCGACCTGCCGCTTGCCATTGCCATACTGGCGGCAAGCGGAGCCATTGTCAGCAACTCGCTCGACCAATATATGATGGTGGGCGAGCTGGGACTGGACGGTACGCTGCAACCTATTAAGGGAGCTTTGCCGATAGCCATAAAGGCGAGGGCGGAGAAACTGAAGGGACTGATTGTGCCGAAGCAGAACGAGCGCGAGGCGGCTGTGGTAAACAACTTAGAGGTGTATGGCATGAACAACATCATGGACGTCATCAAGCTTATAACGGGTGCAGCAGAATACGAGCCGACATTCGTCGATACACGGCGCGAATTCTACGAGCAGCAGTACAGCTTCGACCTCGACTTTGCCGACGTGCGTGGTCAGGAGAGTGTCAGACGCGCGCTGGAAGTGGCGGCAGCGGGCGGACACAACCTCATCATGGTGGGCCCTCCGGGTTCAGGCAAGTCGATGATGGCGAAGCGTCTGCCTTCCATCCTTCCCCCGTTGTCGCTCGCCGAAAGCCTCGAAACCACACAGATACACAGCGTGGCGGGCAAGCTGCAGCGCGGCACATCGCTCATATCGCAGCGCCCGTTCCGCGCTCCGCACCACACCATCAGCGAAGTGGCGTTGGTCGGCGGCGGCATCAATCCGCAACCCGGCGAAATATCGCTGGCTCACAACGGCGTGCTCTTCGCAGACGAACTGCCCGAGTTCAACAAGAAGACGCTCGAAGTGTTGCGCCAGCCGCTCGAAGACCACAAGATAACCATCTCACGATCCAAGTACACCGTAGAGTTCCCCTGCTCCTTCATGTTCATCGCCTCCATGAATCCATGCCCGTGCGGCTACTTCAACGACCCTACGCACAACTGCTGCTGTTCCACGGGGCAAATCCAGCGCTACATGAACAAGATATCAGGACCGCTGCTCGACCGCATTGACATCCAGTGCGAGATAACACCCGTACCGTTCAAGGACATCTCGAAGTCAGAGCCGGGCGAACCAAGCGCAGCCATCCGTGAGCGTGTCATCAAGGCACGCGACATCCAGACGGCACGCTTCAAGGAATATCGCGGCATCCACTGCAACGCGCAGATGACCGAGCGCATGATTCATCAGTTTGCCGAACCAGACGAACAGTCCATCGCTCTCCTGCGCACAGCCATGGAGAAGTTCTCGCTCTCCGCCCGCGCCTATAACCGCATCCTGAAAGTGGCACGCACCATCGCCGACCTCGCCGGAGCCGAAAACGTACAGTCGCAACACATAGCCGAAGCCATTGGTTACCGCAATCTGGACCGCGGCGACTGGGCAGAGCGCAGAATATACTAACAGACAATCCGTCCTCAAGCAATACCTCATCAAGGGATACGTCATCAATCAGCAGATAAAGCTCGACCGATATAACGAGCTTAAGGACGTGATGCGGTTCCGCCGAATACAATATTTGCATTTCTAACGCTCAATACTCCCAGCTGAGCGCACAACAAAATCTTTGGTGCGAAATTCTTGAGTTTTGAGCGTGCAGCGA
>ERZ1034871.1259-NODE-1259-length-12958-cov-15.737270_pt1 | contig 12958 bp, 11 predicted proteins | sample MGYA00520631_ERZ1034871 | MGnify/ENA primary metagenome ERZ1034871 (study PRJEB33766, sample SAMN09781721) | gut metagenome | biome: gut microbiome | host: Homo sapiens | place: Madagascar | study: EMG produced TPA metagenomics assembly of the PRJNA485056 data...
CAGCAGCCTGTGCAGCGAGCTGAGCGTTACGTGTCATCTTGATAGAGCAAACTACGACAGCCTTGCTTGTAGCCAACTCGAGACCCTCGAATGAGAGGTCACCTACCTTGATGCTCTTACCAATCTTCAACTCTGTAACATCTACATCGAGGTGCTCAGGAATCTGCTGGTAAGGAGCAGTAACGTTGATCTTACGGATAGAGAGGTTCATACGACCACCATCACGTACACCCTGTGCAAGACCTACCAACTTCACTGGAATACCGATAGTGATAGGCTTCTGGTCGTTCACCTCGTAGAAGTCAACGTGCAGAGGAGCGTCTGTAGTTGGGTGGAACTGAATCTCCTTCATGATAGCTGTACGGCTCTCACCATCGATGATGAGGTTGATAACATATACATGAGGAGTGTAGATAATCTTACGCAACTCTGTGAATGGAACTGCGAATGACAAAGCCTCAGGAGCACCGTTAGCATCCTTCTTCTCACCATAAAGGTTACATGGGATGAAACCTTCCTTACGCAATGACTTAGAAGCTTTCTTGCCAAGGTCTGTACGCTTCTGACCTGTTACATTAATCTCTTTCATTTTGTGTTACTCTAAATTAAGTTGTGAATAATAATTTTGCCTTAACTCGCCATCACACGGATTAGCTTTGTTTTAAGCATGCCCCACGAGGTTTTCTCGCAAAGCGGGTGCAAAATTACTACTTTTATTTGAATTACGCAAGTTTTAGCCCGTTTTTTATTCCTTTAGATGCGTTAAATATTTAAAAACGCTCTTCTAACCTTAAAAAAATAGAAAAGATTACCCGCTTTCTTGCATATTATATATTAAATATGTAAATTTGCAGTGTTTTAGGTAAATATATAAATAAATCTTTTAAATTATTAGAGAATGATTAATAGGGATTTGATTAGACGTAAGATTGTGCAGTTAACCTACGCATACTATCAGAACGGCAATCATAATATTGATAATGCTGAAAAGGAGCTCATGTTTGCTCTCTCAAAGTCGTATGATTTGTACAACTACATGTTGCAGCTCATGGTGGCTATCACCCAGGAGGCTCGCAAGCGTTATGACGTTGAGGTGGCACGAGCTCAGCGTGAGGGTACACCAGAGCCTTCTTCAAGAATGGCTTTCAACCGCTTCGCTACGCAGTTGGAGGAGAACAAGATGCTCGTAGAGTGGATTGATATCAAGAAGTCTTCGTGGGAAGAGGATATCGAAGTGGTTCGCAAGCTCTATACTGCCATTGTCTCTAGCGATCTCTATACCAGCTATATTGATGGTTCCATGACGAAGGATCACGAAGAGGGGGAACTCGATGACTATGCATACGACCGTGAGTTCTGGCGCCGTGCCTACAAGGCTTTCATCCAGAACAATGATGAACTCGATGCCATGCTCGAAGAGAAGAGCCTCTACTGGAATGACGATAAGGACATCGTAGATACCTTCGTGCTGAAGACCATCAAGCGCTTCGACCCAGCCAACAAGGCAAACCAGGAGTTGCTCCCTGAGTATAAGGATGCAGAAGACCGCGACTTTGCCCGCAAGCTCTTCCGTGCCACCCTGCTCAATTGCGAATCCTACCAGCGCTACATCAGCGATGCCTGCCGCAACTGGGATTTCGGACGCCTGGCTTACATGGATGTGGTAGTCATGCAGATTGCCATCGCCGAGATGATGACTTTCCCTGGCATCCCGGCCATCGTTACTATCAACGAGTATGTGGATCTTGCCAAGGTATACAGCACTCCTCGAAGCGGTGGTTATGTGAATGGTATGCTTGATAGCATCGCCCGTTTCCTCAACTCTCGCGGACTCATCCAGAAGGAAATGCCTGAGCGCAAGAACAACAAAGGCGGTCAGCATCCTAATCACTCAAACCATCCACATCGCCCACATTACGATAAGTAATATATATTATAATGTACGCGTACATTATAAATGGCATAATGCCGAGTATGATAGAGTGAATAGATAGATAAATAGATAATTCAACAAAATAATAGCATAAAGACATGACAAATTTGGTATTGCAAGCAGCTGCTGGTGGTAGCAGCATGAGTTTCCTCATTATGATGGTAGCCATCTTCGCTATCATGTGGTTCTTCATGATTCGTCCTCAGCAGAAGAAGCAGAAAGAGATACGCAAGTTCCAGAACTCTCTCGCCGAGGGATCTAAGGTGGTTACTGGTGGCGGTGTTTATGGCACCGTAAAGCATGTAAACCTTGAGCAGAACACGGTGGATGTGGAGATTGCACGTGGCGTGGTCATCACTGTAGCCAAGGGCTACGTGTTTGCTGATGCTGCCAGCCAGACTCCTAACGCATAAATAGGATTCACTAGGAACTCTCATGCGTAGTGTTCGGAACATATTGAAAACTGTCAGAAACTTCCTGTTCAGTGGCCTGAATAAGGAGTTTCTGATTTTTTTGTTCTTTCTCGCTCTCAGCGGCGCCTTCTGGTTGATGATGACGCTCAATGAGACAATGGAGAGAGAATTCAAGATTCCTGTGCGCTTGTCCGGCGTACCTAGAAATGCCGTGGTAACGGGTGAACTACCTGATACCGTGCGCGTTACGGTGAGAGATAAGGGATTCACGCTCGTTACCTACGATTTCCGTCCTCTCGTCTTCCGATTCAGCAACTATGCTGATGAGGATGAAGGCAAGGGAGTGATACCGCTGACGGATGTGCAGAAACAGGTGCTCTCGCAGATGTATGGTTCCAGTAAACTGCTGCAGGTCAAACCGGGTGCATTCGACTTCTATTTCACCTATGGAACTTCCAAGAAGGTGCCGGTGGTGTTCAGGGGTAAGATTACGACCAACAAGAGTTATTATCTGGCTCATACGGAATTCTATCCGTCTATGGTCACCGTGTATGCCAACAAGCAGCAGCTTGACAAACTTCAGTCGGTAGAGATAGAACCTTTCAATTACCGCAATCTTCAGGATACCATCCGCCAGGCGGTGAAGATCAGGAAGATTCGTGGCGTTAAAATCGTTCCGTCTACGGTTAGATTGTCGGTATATCCTGATGTGCTGACCGAAGAAGCTATCGAAGTGCCGATTACTGCCATCAATATGCCTCCGGGCATGGTGCTCAGAACCTTCCCTTCCAAGGTGACAGTGAGGTTTACCATCGGAGCCAGTCTCTTCCGTACCATCAAGCCAAACCTGTTTAAGGTGGTGGTAGATTACGAAGAGTTGGCAGCCAATCCGTCGGATAAATGCACCTTGCAGCTTCGCAGTGTGCCACGCTCCGTGAGCAAGGCATCGCTCGAAATAGATAGGGTGGATTATCTGCTGGAACAGCAATGATGGTTTATAGTTGATAGTTTATAGTTGATAATTGATAGTTTATAGTTGATAGTTTTTCTACTATGATGAAGATAGCTATAACGGGGGGCATAGGTAGCGGAAAGAGCTATGTGTGCAGAATTTTGGAGAAGCACGGCATCAGGGTTTACGACTGCGATGCAGGGGCTAAGCGGTTGATGAGGCAGGATGCTGACTTGCAGACCGACTTGAAGAAGCTGGTGGGCGAGGAGGTGTATAGTGCCGATGGCATCTTGCAGAAGCCCGTGCTTGCCCAGTTTATCCTCACCGGTGCGGCAAACAAGCAGGCAGTGAATGATGTGGTACATCCAGCCGTGGCACGCGATTTTGAAAAGAGCGATTGCAGCTGGTTGGAGAGTGCCATCCTCTTTGATAGCGGTTTCAACCATCGCACCCACTTCGATTTCGTGGTCTGTGTCACAGCTCCCATCCCCGTGCGTATCGAACGCATCATGCAGCGTGATCATATCTCGCAGCAGAAGGCGCAGCAATGGATAGATGCCGTGATGCCGCAGGAAGAACTCAAGGCCCGTTCTGATTTTGAAATCGTGAATGATGGAGTGAGGGATGTGGAAGAGCAGGTAGTGAATCTGCTGAATCATTTGGATGGCTTGAATCATCCGGGAATTCATTTGAAATAAAAGAAATCATATAAAAAATAGAAGAATAAAGAAAATGGAAACAATCCTTTCAATTGCAGGCAAGCCAGGCCTTTACAAACTGGTTTCAAGAGGTAACAGAACTCTTATCGTTGAGACTCTCGACGAGACTCACAAGCGTGTGCCAGCTTTCGCAACAGACCGTGTTACAAGTCTTGGCGACATCGCTATGTATACAGATGCAGACGAGGTTCCATTGTGGGAGGTTCTCGACAGCGTAAGCAAGAAGGAAGAGGGCAAGCCTAGCACCTTCAACTACAAGAAGGCTCCAGCTGCTGAGCTCCACGATTACTTCGCAGAGGTTCTTCCTAACTACGACCGCAACCGTGTACACGACAGCGATATCAAGAAGCTCCTCCAGTGGTACAACATTCTTGCCAAGTACGGCATCACCGATTTCAAGGCTACTCTCGCTCCTACAGAGGGTGAGAACGTAGATGATCGTGCTGAGCAGGTTGCTGAGTAAATCCCGTCAGATTTTTTAGGAGGGTGTGTCATTATTCATCGGATTACGCGGAATAAACGGAACCTTAACCGCCTTCCTCGGATTACTCACGGATTTTAAACGGAAACTCGACCTGGCGGTCGTGGCGATACCCCCTAAAGCTGGAATGCGAATGCGCTAGCCCAATGGCCGTAAGGCCAAATCCGTTTAAATTCCGTGCGTAATCCGTGAAGCAAGAATGTTCCGTTAACTCAGCGTAATCCGATGAAGAAAAACGATGAAGCAACAAAAAAGAGGGTGTGTCTTGAACTTTTGACACACCCTCTAATTCTTTATTTCTTTTCAATCTTTTTCAATTCCTTCTCAAATCTTCTGCGATACATTTCGCCCGCTATGGTCAAACCAAACGGGAAGGCTATCCAGATGCCCAGCAAGCCCATGCCGCATGGAAAACCGAGGGTATAGCCCAAAGGCAATGAAATGACGAAATAGGCGATGAAGGCATAGAGCACCATCGGCTTTACGCAGGCGATGCCTCGCAGCGCATTGGCAAAGGTATATTGCAGGCCGTCGCCAAACTGATACACCATCATCAGGATAATCAATACCGCCACATAAGCCTGAACCTCAGCATTGTCGTTAAACCATCCGCCTATCTGGTGGCGGAGCAAGAGCACCGGCAATCCCATGCACAGCGAGAACAGCAGGTTCAGTCGGAATCCGTCGTAGGCATTGCGGCGCACCGCAGCATAGTCCTTCTGTCCCATAAAGTGGCTCACGCGGATAGCCATCGCTGCCGCCATACCCGAAAGCACGAGATAGAACAGCTGCGAAATGGTAATCATCACCTGGTGAGCCGCCAGCGGAATGGTGCCCAGCCAGCCCACCATCACGCAACTCAGCGTAAAGGCAGCCGATTCCATACCCAATTGCAATGCCACAGGCCATCCCAACCGGTTCATCTCCTTGAAATCCACCTTGTTGATTTCACTATGAATGATATTGTGCCTGTAATCGGCAAATTTCCTGCACACCATCACCATGCCCACCATCGCCGTAGCCATGAGGATGCGGCTTACCAGGGTAGAGATGCCCGCTCCGAGCAAACCCAGCTCCGGGAATCCCGCAACACCGTAAATCAAAACCCAGTTGCCCAGGATGTTGACCACGTTTCCGCCAATCATCGCCCACATCGCCACCTTGGTCTGTCCGATACCATCCAGGAATTGCTTCATCGTGAAGAAGATGCCCATGAAGAGCACCGATGCCAGGTTCACCCGAAAGTAGGGGCGGATGAGTGTGAGCAGTTCCTCCGGCTGTCCGATGCGCCCCAGGTTGAAATAGAGCAGGATGAGGACCAGGGTGAAGAGGATGCCCGTAATCATGTTGGCAAAGAAGGAGTTGCGCACCTTTTGTCCGATGCAGTCTGTGCGTTCCTCGCCATAGAGTCGGCCGATGATAGGGGTGAGTCCGTAGGTGAATCCCATGTAGGATACGAATACGAGACCGAAGATATTGTTCACCAGTCCGGCTGCCGCCAGTTCGGGTGTACTGTGATGACCGATCATCAGCGTGTCGGCGAATCCCAGGATGATGGTACCCAACTGTCCGATGATGATAGGAATGCCGATGGAAAGCAGTTCCCTGTAGTGATGTTTATTGTGGCTTGTAATTGATGTCGTATGAGTCTTCATTACTTGGTTGTTTATTTTACTATTAATGCTATTATTATTGATTATGATTTCTCTTTTGTCCTTGACTCGGCAAAGTTACTGCTTTTTTATGAGAATTCCAAATAATCTTCTGAAAATTGTTGGTGATGTGAGATAATTGTATTTCGGGTGCTTAGCGTCTTGACGTGACGCCTTGGATTCAGTGGTTTTTGCAGACATTGAAGTTAGCGCTGGAAGCTGCTTTTGCGAAAACAGAAGGAGTATTGCGCAAGTCCAGGTTTTGGGATGCGCATCGCACGGTTTCCATCAACGAGCGTCAGCGTAAGGTTCTCAACATGCTTTTTGATGGTTTTGAAGGCAAGTTGAATTCCTCCAAATGGTATAAGATAAATCATTGTTCTCAGGACACGGCCAATCGTGATATCAAGGATTTGATAGCCAAGGGCATATTGAGACCCACAGGAGAGGGTGGCAGAAGCACCAATTATGAGTTGGTTTTTTCTTGATGAAGCGTAGGGCTTCTTGGTTGCAAGAATGTCTCTTGTTTTTATGTTCGGAACCTCTATTTCGGAAACATCAACAATATTCAAACAATTAAAAAAGTTTAAATAAGCAAACAAACAAGCTGATATTCAGCTTGTTTTGTTAATGTTGGGTTCGAAACCGCCATTTCGGAAACAGCGGTTTCGAAAATAGCATTTTATTCCACGATTATGGATATTAATTTAAAGGATGTTTCTTTTTGGGTTCAAGAATATCTCTTTCGGGGTTCGAGAAGGTATCTTTCGGGGTTCGAGAAGGTATCTTCTTGACTGTTGCGACTAGGCTCAGCAGACCTGCTGAGCCTAGTCGGCAGGTCTGCTGACTGCAGTCAGCACGTCTGCTGAGCCTAGTGGCAACACCTTTAAAGCGTACAACTACAACCTGAATAGTCGTACGAGTATACACCTCTTAGTCGTACGACCATATACCCTTTAGTCGTATGAGTGTATACCCTTTAGTTGTACGACTATACATCTTTTGATTGTACGACTGTATACCTTTTGGTTGTACGACTGTATACCACTTAGTTGTACGACTATCTTTGTGTGAAATAAATAGACATTTTGTAGCCCTCTGTGCGGTTTCTTGATGAACGCTTGGTGAGGCAAAAGCGTTACGTTACGGTTGTGACAGTTTTTTTTCGCACCCCTCTTTCTTTCGTTATATAGAAGGAACTTATATATTATATATATAAGTTATTATATACTACTTACAGATTGAAACTTGCAAAAAACGGGGTACCCCCTTCGAAAAAAAACTGTCACAACTGTAACTGTAACGTTTTTGAGTAAAATGAGAGCAAAAACGCACTAAGCTTTTCCAGATATCATCTCATTGAGTTCCAGATATCCTCTCATAGAGTTCCTGATATCAACTCATAGTTTTCTCACCCAAAGATCTATGAGTTTTTATTTTTAACTGAATCCGCTGCAAATGTTAATTCCGCTTAACAGAACTGTGCAGGGTGTTTTTTGGTGGTATCCGAGAAAAGTTGTACCTTTGCACCGTCATTCAGAGAAATCGTCCCCCTCTGATTTTTTAGAAAGCCAAGAGTTACTTACCATTCCTTCATTGCTCGCTACTCACTACACACTACTCACTAATCACTAAAAAAACGGACAGGGAACATTAAGTATCGTAAAGTAAAGTGCACTCCACGAAATGGTAAGAATGCAGGTAAGTAACTTTTGTATGACTACAGCCATTGGTATATCGCTCGGAGTAATGAGCAACATGTGAGTTAAGGAAAAGTAATGAAAGAAAGCTTAAGAGTTAGGTTTAGCAATGCTGCGTTTCGCAGCGTCGCTAGACCTAACTCTTTTTTCGCTGCTATCATTATTTTCAAGACACAGCCAATCGTGACAAGCACAATCAAGCATTTGATGCATAGGACTAAAAAAAGAGTATATAGCTGTAAACCAGAGTGTTAGTCCACATGATGCAGCGAAACGCTGCGTATGGGTAGAGACAGCCAACTGGTAGATACAGTAAATTAGCCAGACCTACCTATTCTAGCGACCCTGTGAAACGCAGGGTCGCTAGACTTAAAGTGTTGATAACCAGTAATATATACTTTTAATCGCTTAGGGTTTACTCGTACTAAAAGCGTTACATTACAGTTGTGACAGTTTTTATTTTGGCCTCCTATTACAATATATGTTAGCATTCCTAATAGCTGTGTATAGCCAATCCGCATAGCGGAAATGAACAATTCTAGCAACACCATATTTTATGGTGTTGCTAGAACTTGTTGATATTCAGTAGTATATAGCTTTTCTTGTCTATAATAATCTAATGCCTTCCCTTTCCACGTTCTTGCAGAAAGCAGTATTCCTATACTTTTGCCATTCCTTGGTAGAATACATCACAGGATTGATCTCTTTTCCTAAATTCCATCCTAGCAAGCTTGTTCGTTTAGCAATAGCACTATTTCTAGTACAACTTATAAGGCATAAAACCAATAAATATTTCAAGAATTTTACACTAAATTCTCTATTCATATTCGAATTTCTCCGAACTGTACGGTTGAAACGGACTGAAAGCCCAAAAGCTCCACACGCTCTTTCAGGGCGTATTGGGTAATTTCAACCGTACAGGTCGTACATCTTTTGGTTGTAAGACTATATACCTTTTAGTTGTACGACAATTCTAGTGATGCACTAAAACAATGCGTCACTAGAACTTGTTGATATAAATTCTAGTAACATCGTATTTTACGATGTATCTAAACTTAATGTTTTGATATTCAGTAGTATATGTAATTATTCTATTTTGTTTTTGATGTGACTGCTGCCATCTTCGCTGCAACGTAATCATGAATATTGCAATCATTCTGAAAAAAAATATGAGAAAAGTAACGTAAGTGGAATCTTTTTTGTACTTTTGCAAGCAAGAATAAACAATGAACAAATACATCAAGTAATATGGCTGGAATATACGAACAAATCATAAATCAGCTCTTCAAGGTAAAACTTGAAAAGTATGATAGAAAAATATATCATATCGGGATGAAGGAAATTGGGCGTGATGAAGCGATTCAATATCTTTCACGCTATCTTTATGCCTTAATTCAAAGTACGATTGATGATGTGGCTCAGCAGGAAAATGGAGTAGAAAAGTGTATTCTGTTTACAAATGATGTGATAAGAGAACTGGGCGAGAAGTTTGCCATAGAAAATTATGAGGATGATTTGGTAGATGCCAGTAATTCTATCCTGACAAGTGTCATTGATAAAACCAAGTGCGATTATCCCGATTTGCAAAAATATATCCAGCGCATAACGCCTCTTACCTCACTAACCAAAAGTAGTCTTTTTACAGGTACCAAGAACTCAGTGAATATGATAAGCGAACTGAAAAAGGAAATCCTGTCGGCAGATGAGATTTATATCGTGGTTTCTTTTATTCGTCTGTCGGGTTTAAATATGATGCTTCCTGAATTGCAGGAGTTCGTAGCCCGGGGTGGAAGTTTGAAGGTGATAACAACTACCTATATGCAGATTTCCGAGTATAAGGCTATCGAAAAACTTTCGAAGCTTGCTCATACTGAAATAAAAATCTCTTATCATAGCGATTTAGATCGCCTTCATGCCAAGGCTTATGTGTTTATGAGAGACAGCGGATTCCATACGGCATATATAGGTTCATCTAATATCTCTCATGCGGCATTAACCGATGGGTTAGAGTGGAATGTGAAGGTAACGCAGATGGAATTGCCACATATTTTTGCTACCGTGAAGAATACCTTCGATACGTATTGGGAGCAAGATGTATTCGAATCTTTCGATTTGAATCGTGATAGCGAGCGCTTGAAGAAGGCACTCGATAAGAATGCCATGGGTTCAACAGCAATAGATTATTCTGTACTCGAACTGATGCAAGCCAAGGAATATCAGAATGATATACTTGATAAACTGGAGAAGGAACGCCGTTATCACAATAACTGGCGAAACCTGGTGGTGGCTGCTACAGGTACGGGTAAAACGGTTATTGCAGCCTTCGACTATAAGCGTTTCAAAGAGCAGCATACAAAGGCTAATTTTCTTTTTGTAGTACATCGTGAAGAAATTATCAAGCAAGCTTGTGCCACTTATCGTGCAGTGTTGGGAGATCCAAATTTCGGTGATATGTGGTATGGCGGGCATGAAGCTTCTTCGTATTCGCATCTCTTTGCATCAAAGGATTTGCTGAATAATAGATTAGACAAGCTCCAGCTGCCTGATGATTATTATGACTATATTGTGTTTGATGAGGCTCATCATATAGTAGCTGATACCTATCAGAAGATATTACATAAGTTCAAACCAAAGGTGCTTCTGGGACTTACTGCTACACCTGAGCGAATGGATAATAACGATATTACCCAATACTTCAATCATCAGATTTCGGCAGAGATACGTTTGGATACAGCTTTGAATAATCGTTTGCTGTCACCATTCCATTATTTTGGCATAACAGATTCGGTGGATTTGTCTGAGGTGAAATGGGAGCGAGGTAGATTTGTAGCATCTGAACTTTCTAAAATCTACACCAACAACGACTTGCGTACGAACGTTATCTTCAAGACCTTAGAGAGGTATTTGCCTAACTATAATGATGTTAGAGCATTGTGCTTCTGTGTAGATCAGCAACATGCCAACTACATGAATGCCAAATTTACTTTGGCAGGTTTGAAGTCTGCTGTTTTAACGAGCGAGAACTCTAAGTTTAGAAATGTTGAGATTAAGCGACTGGCTGAGAAGAAAATCAACTATCTCTTTGTTGTAGATATGTTTAACGAGGGTATTGATATTCCAGCGATAGATACCGTGTTATTCCTTCGTCCAACAGAGAGTTTAACCATCTTCTTGCAGCAGTTTGGTCGTGGTCTTCGAAAAGCTAAGGATAAGCAGTATCTCACGGTTTTGGATTTCGTAGGTCATTCTCGTACAGAGTTCAATTATATGGATCGATTCCGTGCTTTGATGGGACGAACATCAATGAGCGTGAAGGAAGAAGTAGAAAAAAATTTTCCTCATCTTCCACTGGGGTGTACCATTCAATTAGAGCCTAAGGCAAAGGAGTATATCATCCAGAATATTACGGGATATATCAATAGTTTCAAGAAGTCGAGAATCATTCAGACCATCAAGCAGTTTGAGCAGAAGTTTAGTGAGCCATTATCGCTTGCTTCTTTTCTCAGGCTTACTCATGTGCCTTTGGAAAAACTCTATAATGGCAATACTTGGAATGGCTTGTGTCATCTGGCTGGAGTAATAGCCAGGGCATCTGAATTTAATGTAGAATTGTCACGTGCTGTGAGCAAGAAATGGTTCTCTACCGATTCCTATTCCTACTTCAGCTTTATCCATGATTTAGCTGTTCGCCGTTTTAAGGTAAGCGAGGGCTTGCTTACTTCTAAGGAGAAGAAGATGGCATTAATGTTATATTATGATTTGTATATCTCTGCTGGTGAGTATGTTAGCTTGCAGCAGATGTTCAATAGATTGAGCGAGGATGATGTCTTTGTAGATGAGGTTTGTCAATTGACAGAGATAATGATGTCTCGCTGTAATGCTTTGGAGCAGGAAGACAACTCGGTATTCCGAGATTCATTCCCGCTGAAACTTCATGGAGTATATACCAAGGCTCAGATACAGGTAGCCATAGAAACTTCTACTTTAGAGAAGATGTCATCTAGTAGAGAGGGATGTGAGCGTAATACGCTGAATGGAATTCCGATGGAAGCGATGTTTGTGGATGTCATCAAGGATAGAGAAGAGGGTTCGAATACTAACTATAAGGATTTTGCCCAAAGTGCGGTTAAATTTCATTGGGAGACCCAGAACTCTGTTAGGCAAGAATCGCCTACTGGTCAAAGTTATATAAAGGGTTCACGAGAAATGCTGCTGTTTGTGAGAAAGCAGAAGAATGCGGCAGAAAACAAGTATCGTACCCTTGGATATGTTTATTTGGGTAAAGTTACCCTTGATAAATATGCTGGCAATAAGCCGATGCAGATAGTTTGGAATCTTAAGACTCCAATGCCTGGTTCTGTATATGAGTATGCGGCAACTTTGGCAAATGTATAGTTTTAAATAAGGAGTAAAGACCATTTTAAAAAGTAAAGACAATGAAACATTATAATGTAGTAGCAGCCGTGGTTTGCCACGATGGCAGATTCCTCTGCATGCAGAAAGGCAAGACGAAGTTTGAATATACCAGCTATAAATGGGAGTTTCCTGGTGGCAAGATAGAACCTGGTGAAACTCCTCAACAGGCGTTGGCTCGTGAGTTGATGGAGGAGATGGAGTATCCTGTAGAAGTAGGAGAGGAGTTGGTGACCGTGAATCACGAGTATCCTGATTTCTCAATAACCATGACTGCTTATCTGTGTACTCCTAAAGCTGAGGCTGATGGGTTCAAGAGAAGGGAGCATGCTGATAGCAAGTGGTGCAGCCAAGAAGAGCTGAAAGGACTCGACTGGACTGCAGCGGATGTTGGGATAGTTAGAATTCTGCTATAAAATACTTGATGGCTGCTAACAAGTCATCGAGATTGTTCTTGATGACATCTAGCACTATTAGGACGAATAGACATGTTTTTATATCGCTATTACAAAGACTATTTGCAAGTCGTGTAGCAATTAATTTAAAATAAAGAATAGAAATGAGATTTGACATACATGCATTGATAGGCGAGGCGACAGCCTACGACAAGAAACAACAAATAGAAGCCAAACGACCTAAGAGTTGGCTCAAAAGTGTATCTGCCTTTGCTAATGGTGAAGGTGGCACGCTTGTAT
>ERZ1034871.1270-NODE-1270-length-12893-cov-4.146284_pt1 | contig 12893 bp, 8 predicted proteins | sample MGYA00520631_ERZ1034871 | MGnify/ENA primary metagenome ERZ1034871 (study PRJEB33766, sample SAMN09781721) | gut metagenome | biome: gut microbiome | host: Homo sapiens | place: Madagascar | study: EMG produced TPA metagenomics assembly of the PRJNA485056 data...
ACATTCAAAGCTTGATGGAAAAAGGCTACCATGTCGAGGGCAGGATTCAGCCGGTTGACCAGTTCCCGCAAACGGCGCATGTGGAGAGTGTGGTTCTCTTGTCAAGCCAAAAGTAAATATAGGGCTCAATAAGCCTGAAATAAAGGAATTTCGGAGATTCGCTTGAGTATGGGTGGATTTCCGGAATCCCTTTTTTCGTGCTTTGGCAACAGTCATGACTACTGGCATAAAGCATAGGTGTGACTAAACAACTGCTTTTGCGGGGATGGGAGACTACAGGACTATTGCAGCGAGATATGTGTTCACATAATTTGGTATGCTAATACTAAATTATAGTTGACATGAATATTTTGATGTGATATTATACTCTCAGAAACATCAATAGAACGGAGGTAAAGATAATGAACCAAGTGAAAAGCAGTGACAATACATGGATGTATATCAATTCGTTAAAAATCTTCATGGACCCCGATTCATACCTAACTGCTGCTCTGCTCACGGATGAGGTGATCCACTCCTCAAAGGACAAATCATCATCCTTATATACAACATTGCTCCAATGCGCTGATAAGGCCGGCGTTGCTAACCCGTTTCCCAATCAGGATGCATTCCATAATTTTTATAGGCTTGTGTCGGAAGGCGGAGAATTTAATTGGGGCCAGCTTTTACAGTTGACGTTGGAATGTAAAAAGATGCCAGTTCTTCCTAAAGCACTGGTAACACTTATTACGGAAGAATTTGGAAGGAAACGTGGAACAGTAATGATTGCGGAAGCAGAGAAGTTTGCTGCTTCTTTGTCCCAGATCATTGAACAACATCCTGATTCAAAGTTTCTTCTGACGACACAGAACCAGGATTACCAGAAAGTCCTCGAGAAGATGTGCGACGGATATGCGAACGTTACTGTCACGCTAACCAACATCTACCGCTACGAGTTTATCAATAAGCGGTTTGACTTGATTCTTTCAAACCCGATATTCGGCGGGCGAGATCTTGTTGGTGATTCTCATTTCATTTGCAGGGAGACGGACTTTGTTGCTTTAGAAAACCTGTCCTTGCATTTAAATACGGGTGGCCTGCTTGAAATTGTGCTTCCGGCGAGGATTTCATTTGCAGCAGGAAAGGCTGGTGACCTAAGACAGTTCATTCAGTCAAATTATTCTATTCGGGAATTGTCCGAACTTCCGGAAGGAACCTTCAATTACACTGGTATAAAAACTTACCTGCTTAAAGTGGAAAATACAAGACCATCTGAGGATGAGGATATCGATGTAAAGAGATATTCGGCCGGCAACCGTAAAAACCGAAGAGAACAACTCACTTCGCTGGAAGTGGAAGACGATACATTCGTGATGCTCCCGGAACTCGAAGAACAAGACAGCTGGAGCGTTGATCGAATTTTCGCAAAGCAGGATGAAGATTTTGTGGCCTTCCAGAATTCGTCCACTAGAAAAGAACTTCTGAAAAATGTGGCTGAGATTTTCAGAGGGAAGGCCGTGAAGGGCAAAGATCCGGATGGCAATGTCGGCGTTGTCAACATCTCGAACATAGAATGTTTTGACATCGATTATGACAGCCTGGATAAGATCTCGCTCGATGAACGCAAGGTTGCAACCTATATTCTTGAGGAGGGAGACATCATTCTTCCGGCCAGAGGTACGGCGATAAGAACAGCAGTGTTTCACAAGCAGCCGTATACCTGCATTGCGTCTTCGAATCTGATTGTGATCAGGCCGAATAGCGAACTGCTTAATAGCACCTATTTAAAGATTTTCATGGATAGCCCCATTGGTAAGAAACTGGTGACCGGGACACAGCAAGGATTGTCCACGATGAACATCAGATATAAAGACCTGGGGGCTATTGAAATTCCGCTGCCGCCGATTGAAAAGCAACAGAGTATAGCGAAGACTTACCTAGAGGAATTATCAATCTATCAAGAGACAGTACGAAATGCGGAAAAACGCTGGAATGAAGCGCTGAAAGAACTTCAGCAATTTTGATCATGAGGAGGTTTTAGTATGCTAGGCGCTATTATCGGGGATACGGTTGGCTCCCGTTTTGAATGGCACAACCATAGAAGTAAGGATTTTGATTTTTTGACGTATAAATGCGAACCGACAGATGACAGTATTATGACGCTTGCCATTGCCAAGGCAATCCTGAAAAGCGAAGGCAACGTAAACAAGCTGTCGGATCTGGTAGTGCGTTATATGCAGCAGCTCGGCCGTCTTTACTCGGATGCGGGTTACGGCGGAGCTTTCCGAAAGTGGATCAGGTCAAGCGATCCAAAGCCATACGGCAGTTTTGGGAACGGAGCGGCTATGCGTGTTTCCCCGGTAGGATTTGCAGCAAAGAGCATGGACGAAGCAAAAGCAATGTCCAAGGCGGTAACCAAGGTGACGCATAATCATCCGGAAGGTCTGAAAGGTGCGGAGGCTACGACGGTCGCAATCTTTATGGCTTTGCATGGGAAGAGCATGCTCGAAATTCGCGACTACATCGATAAGAACTACTATCCGATGAACTTCACACTTGATGACATCCGTGACAGCTATCAGTTTAATGAGACCTGCCAGGACACCGTACCTCAGGCGATGATGGCATTTTTCGAATCTACAGGATTTGAGGATGCAATCAGAAACGCCATCTCTATTGGCGGTGACAGCGATACCCTTGCGGCAATTACCGGAGGAATCGCGGAGGCTTATTATGGCATACCTTCTGAGATTAGAAAGCATGAACTTACTTTCCTCGACGAAAGACTGCTCGCTATACTGGTCGAATTCGAGAATAGGTACAAGCCGATCGTGGAAAAAAAGATCGGAAAAGATGTGAGTGTTCCTATTGAACGAGATGCAGACATCGAGGTTGAGAAGGGCTCCAGGGAATCGATGATGGAAGAAGCATTTCAGGCAGTCGATAAGGATATAAAAAACGCTGAGATGTCCGCAGAGGAAACATCCAGCCAGAAACTTTTTAATTTCTTATACGAAGACTGTAATATCCTTCGTGGGCCGATTAATCAGGATGAGTACAAATCCTATGTGACGCCAATCCTGTTCTTTAAACGTCTGTCTGATGTATACGATGAGGAGCATGAAAAAGCATTGAAGGAATCCGGTGGAGATGAAGAATACGCAAGTTTTGACGAGAATTACAGCTTTGTCATTCCGAAAGGTTGCCATTGGAACGATGTGAGAAACGTTACTCAGAATGTTGGACAGGCAATCGTGAAAGCGATGAGTGGCATTGAAAGAGCTAATCCGGATTATCTTTCTGGAGTATTCTCAAGTTTCGATGACGCGAACTGGACGGATAAGAATAAGCTCAACGACGAAAGACTGAAGAATCTGATCGAGCATATGTCTGAATTAAAGGTGGGGAATAACAATTACTCCGCTGACGTGATGGGCGATGCTTACGAGTACCTGATCAAGAAGTTTGCAGACTTATCAAAGAAGAACGCCGGAGAATTCTACACGCCGAGAACAGTCGTGAAGCTTATGGTTATGCTCCTGGACCCGCAGGCTGGAGATACGGTTTATGACCCTGCGTGCGGAACCGGAGGAATGTTAATCGAGGCGATACGCCACATTGATAACGATCACATGACTTATGGAAAAATCTACGGCCAGGAGAAGAACCTGTCGACTTCTGCTATTGCCCGTATGAATCTCTTCCTTCATGGAGCAAGGGAGTTCAAGATCGTGCAGGGTGATACCCTAGTTGATCCAAGCTTTACAGAAGGAAATCATCTGAAAACGTTCGACTGCGTGCTTGCAAATCCACCATTCTCTTTAAAGCACTGGGGCGCCGCTGCTTTTGAACACGATAAGTACGGAAGAAATATCTGGGGCAGCCCTTCCAATTCAAATGCTGATTTCGCATGGCTGCAGCATATGGTTGCTTCTATGGATAAGAAGCATGGTCGCGTGGCTGTGGTGCTTCCGCAGGGCGTACTGTTCCGCACGGGAAAAGACGGAAAGATGCGTAAGAAACTTGTGGACTCTGATCTGCTCGAAGCTGTGATTACGCTTAAAGGCGGCATATTTTACGGTGCCGGCGTTTCCGCTTGCATCTTGTTCTTGAAGCGAGAGAAGTCGAAAAATCATATCGGAAGGGTCTGCATGATTGATGCAAGCGAAATTTATACGCCGCAGCGTGCACAGAACTATATGTCTGAAGATGACATTGCAGAAGTCTATAAGCTCTACACGGATTACCAGGATGTTATTGAGCGCTGCAAGATTGTGACATTAAAAGACATCAAGGATAAAGGATATACTCTTTCCACGAATGTCTATATCGAAAAGAAGCCGGTTCCGATTACGCCGCCGTCTGTGGTACGCGATCGATATTATGCGTCCTATAAGCGTGCAATGGAATATGAAAAGAGGCTTCGTGAACTATTGAAGGAAGGAGGATACATCGATGAGTAAGATTTCACTGGAAGAACTGGAGAGCTATCTATGGGGATCTGCAGTTCTTCTGCGTACCAATATCGATGCCGGAGAATATAAGCAGTATATATTTCCGCTTCTTTTCTTCAAACGTCTCTGCGATGTATACGACGAGGAGTGCGATCAGATTTTGAAGGAATACGATGGTGATGAGTCGGCTCTTGAATTTGAAGAAAACCACAAGTTTGTTATTCCAAAGGGAGCGCATTGGAATGATGTAAGGAACACGACTGAAAATGTCGGAGAGGCAATTGTTAAAGCATTCCATTCTATTGAATCCGCGAACACCGATCAGCTGACCGGCATCTTTGGAGAGGGCGCATGGACAAATAAGAATCGGCTTCCGGACCGTCTTCTCAAAGAACTGATTGAGCACTTCAGTACGAAGAGACTCTCGCTAGCAAACTGTCCGGAGGATGAGCTCGGACAGGGCTATGAATACCTGATCAAGAAATTTGCGGATGACAGCGGACACACCGCACAGGAGTTTTATACCAACCGTACCGTCGTGCATCTGATGACTGAGATGCTGAAACCGCAGCCAGGAGAGTCCATCTACGATCCTACATGCGGCAGCGCCGGCATGTTAATTTCTGCGGTGTCTTACTTGCAGCAGCAGGATCTGGAGTGGCGCAATGTGTCCTTGTACGGGCAGGAGATCAACTCCCTGACTTCAGCAATTGCTCGTATGAACTTATTCCTTCACGGGATACAGGATTTCCATATCGTGAATGATAATACGTTGGAAAGACCTGCCTTTATCGAGAATGGCAAGCTGAAAACCTTTGATATCTGTTTGGCCAATCCGCCATATTCCATCAAGCAGTGGAATCGTGATGCATTTGAAAAGGATCAGTATGGGAGAAACTTCCTGGGGACACCGCCGCAGGGCAGAGCTGACTATGCCTTCTTCCAGCATATTATCAAGAGCCTCAAAAAGGATACCGGCCGCTGCGCGATTCTTTTCCCGCATGGAGTATTGTTCCGTAATGAAGAACAGGATATGCGAGAAAAGCTTGTAAAAGGAGACTATGTGGAATGCGTAATCGGTCTGGCTGCGAATCTGTTTTACAACTCACCAATGGAAGCATGTATCGTGATTTGCCGGATGACCAAGCCAAAGGATCATGTTGGAAAGATTCTGTTCATCAATGCTGTGAATGAGGTCATGAGAAAGAATGCGCAAAGCTATCTCGAAGATCAGCATATCAAAAAGATCGCAGAAGCCTATGAGAAATACGAGGAGATCGAGAATTTTTCTAAAGTCGTGACTGTAAGAGAAATCAGCGAAAATGACTACTCGCTAAGCATTCCGTTATATGTGAAGCCGGAAATCAATGGAGGCGAAGAAGATACCAGACCCATCGAAAGCATTTATGAATCATGGGACGGAAGAACCAGACGCGCATTCAGTTACTATAAGGCACTGAATGAGGTGATAAGCAAAGGAGCGTCAGAAGATGAATAAAGTATTACTCGGCGATGTCGCTGAAGAAGTAAGGGAAAATTACAAGGAGACTGATGGTAATCCAGCTGTTGTAGGTTTGGAGCATTTGATCCCGGGTGAAATTCGCTTAAAAGAGTGGAGCGAGGATACTAATACGACCTTTACGAAGGCATTTCACAAGGGCCAGGTTCTTTTTGGACGCCGGCGTGCATATCTGAAGAAAGCAGCAGTTGCTTCGGTGGATGGAATCTGCTCGGGGGATATAACTGTTATCAGTGCTAAGCAGGATAAAATTCTTCCAGAGCTTCTTCCGTTTGTTATCCAAAACGATGACTTCTTTGATTTTGCTGTAGGAAAATCTGCTGGTTCCTTATCACCGCGCGTGAAATGGTCAAAGCTTAAAGAGTATGAATTTAATCTGCCAAGCCTTCCACAGCAGAGGAAATTAGCAAAACTGCTCTGGAGCTTCGTAGATGCAAAAGAGGCATATGAAGATCTGATTTGTCAGACGGATGAACTGGTCAAATCTCAATTTATCGAGATGATCACTGAGCATAGCAATGGATTTAAGGCAATCGGAGACTTAGTCGAAACAAAGATTGAAAAGGTAAAAGATTTACCAGAATTCATTCACTCGATTAAATACATCGATATTTCTTCGCTTGATAATGAAAGGAAATGTGTAACAGGATACACGGAATATGAATTGTCAAAATCACCATCACGGGCGCAACAGGTCATAGAAAAAGGAGATATTTTACTTTCAACAGTACGGCCGAATCTTGAAGGACGAGCGGTAAACCAATATGAAGGTGACAATATTGTTGCATCCACAGGCTTTTGTATTTTGCGAGCCAAGAAATGTGAACCAGCTTATATATGGGGAATTATTTCATCTCGGCAATTTGTAACTGATATCTGTGAAATTGCACATGGAATTAGCTATCCGGCGGTAAGTGATAAAGATATACTTGGATATATGGCCCCGGATTTAGATGACCAATATCAGAAACAGTATGCTGACATATTAGAACAGAGCGATAAATCAAAATTTGAATTGCAGTACGTTAAAAGAAATGTAAAGGAGATGATCAAATGTTCACAGAAGAAGATACAACTGAACAGATGATTCTTACAACACTCCAGCGAAATGGCTGGAAGTACATCCCTGCAGAACAGCTGCAACGGGATTATTCAGATGTCTACGTAGAATCGATGGTAAAGAATGCGTTGATACGCTTAAATCCTGTGATTGCGGAGGATGAAAGCCGAGCGGATGAGGTTATTTTCAAACTGCGGGCACTCTTTCTTTCAACGAATCCACAAAATCTTGTTACCCAGAATGAGACTTTCAAGCAGTTTGTGTTTGAGAAAAACTCATATCCGTTTGGAAAAGACGGAAGGCAGGTGGCTATTGAGTTCTTTGGAACAGAAATCAATGGCAAGCTGGATCAGAATGAATACATCGTTACGAACCAGTGGGTATATCCGAAAAAAGAAGGTGGAAAGCGTCTTGATATCGTTCTTCTGATTAACGGATTTCCTGTTGCCGTAGGTGAAGTAAAGACTCCTACAAGATCCGCGATCACGTGGCTGGACGGTGCTCAGGACATCAATGATTACGAGAAGAGCATCCCGGCGATGTTTGTAGCGAATATCTTTAATTTCGCTACCGAAGGAAAGTTCTATCGTTATGGTTCAGTTTGCATGCCAGCAGCTAAGTGGGGTCCTTGGCATACGACCAATGATAAATCTGATGGTAGCTTAGCTGCAGTGCAGGGAAGCATTCAGAACATGATTACGCCTGAAAAAGTTCTGGATCTGTTCCAGTTCTTTACGCTCTTCGCTACGGACAGCAAATATAGAAAGTTCAAGGTCATTGCACGCTATCAGCAGTATGAAGGTGCCAACATGATCGTTGACCGAGTAAAGAACGGCTATCCGAAGAAGGGCTTGATCTGGCATTTCCAAGGTTCCGGAAAATCATATTTGATGGAATTTGCTGCGGTGAAGCTGCGTATGCTTCCGGAACTTAAGAATCCGACAGTCATTGTGGTTGATGACCGTCTTGATCTGGAGTCTCAGATTACTGCACAGTTTCATTCATCAGATGTGGCCAATCTGGAAACTGCCGGAAACATTGAGCAACTGATGAGTATGCTCAGACAGGATATCCGTAAAATTATCATCACGACTATTTACCGGTTCCAGGGCGTTACCGAAGAACTTAGCCTGCGGGACAACATCATTGTTCTGGTTGATGAATGCCATAGAACACAGGAAGGTGATCTTGGCAGAAAGATGCGTACTGCGCTACCGAATGCATTTTTCTTTGGAATGACAGGGACGCCAATCAATCGTCTTGATAAAAATACGTTTGTGACATTCGGAGCAACAGAAGACCGCAGCGGTTACATGAGTAAATACTCCTTCTCAGATTCGATCCGCGATCATGCCACGCTTCCGCTTGAATTTGAACCAGTGCCTATCGATCTGCATGTAGACAAAGATACGATGGACCGGGAATTTGACGTGCTCACAAATAGCCTGAATGAAGATGAAAAAGCGGAACTTTCCAAGCATGTCAACATGAAGGCAATCATTTATAACCAGAAGCGGATTCATAAAGTCTGCGCGCATATCGCAAAGCATTTCACGACCAAAGTACATCCGAATGGATATAAAGCACAGGTTGTTGTTCTGGATCGTCCGTGCTGCATCAAGTACAAGAATGAACTGGATAAGCTGCTCGGGCCGGAGAGATCGACAATCGTCATGGATACGAACGACGACAAGGCGGATGAATACAAAGAATATGCCAGATCCCGTGACGAAGAAGCTAAGATTTTGGACCGCTTCCGTGATCCGGAAGATCCGCTTGAAATTGTTATTGTCTGCAATAAGCTTCTTACCGGTTTCGATGCGCCAATTCTGCAGTGTATGTATTTGGACAAGCCGATGAAGGACCACACGTTGCTGCAGGCAATTTGCCGGACAAACAGAACCTATGATGAGGGGAAGACGTTTGGCTTAATCGTCGATTATATCGGAATATTTGACAATGTCGCCAAGGCATTGGATTTTGATGAATCCAGCATGAAGAAGGTCATTACCAACATCGACGAGGTCAGAAAGCAGATACCGGCATTGCTTAGGAAATGTCTCAGCTACTTTATGGGCGTGGATCGTACGCTTGAAGGCTGGGAAGGACTGATGGCAGCGCAGGAATGCCTGCCGACAAACGATGAAAAAGATCAGTTCGGCGCAGATTATATTGTTCTGAACCGGGCATGGAACGCATTGTCTCCTGATCCGGCACTGAACGCATTACAGACAGATTATGTCTGGCTGACAAAAGTATATGAATCCGTAAAGCCGACGAATGGCAGCGGAGGATTGATCTGGGCTGCGCTTGGACAAAAAACGCTAGATATCGTTGACAATAATCTGGATGTAGGTGAGGTACATGAAGATGAAGAAATTTTGACCCTAGACGCCGATCTGATCGATGACTATATTGCAAAATATAAGGATGCAAAGACGGCGGCGAAGAAAGTTGAAATTGACCTGGTAGCAAAAATTAGAAAGCATACAAATGATCCAAAGTATATGAAGCTCGGTAAAAAATTGGAGCAGCTTCGGGAAAAGCATGAGCAGGGTCTCATTAACAGTATCGAGTTCCTGAAGAGGCTTTTGGAATTGGCTAAAGAAGCTGCGGAGGCTGAGAAAGAAGTCGTCCCGGAAGAAGAAGTAGATAAAGGCAGGGCAGCCCTGACGGAACTTTTCAATGGTATAAAGAATAGGAAGACACCGGTGATTGTGGAACGGATCGTCACCGATATTGATGACATCGTAAAAATTGTTCGTTTCGACGGCTGGCAGAATACTAAGACAGGAAGACAGGAAGTCAAGAAGGCGCTTCGCAGTGTTGTATGGATGAAATATAAGATCAAAGATAAGGACGTCTTTGACAAAGCGTACAACTACATCGAGCAGTACTACTAATCTGTGTCAGATATGTTTATCAGAATGAAATAGAGATGATACGGTGGATGGCAAAATATCCGGATTTAAAATGCTATTTGCAGGCTAACTTCAAGGATTTTTTTACCGAAGAAGTACAGACATTCGTTAATAACAAATATGATGGCGGCAGTTGCAGTTGTATTGGTGACTGGCGGAAAGATCAATTCTAAGAGGCGAGAAGATATGGCTGAAGTAACAATTCCAAAGGAAAAAATGAATTATACAATCGACCTTCTTATCACTATGGTGACAGAAGAAATCGCAGAAGAGACCGGCAAGGACAGAAAAGATGCATTGACGGATTTTCTGTGTTCCAGGACAGGCAAGGCACTGTATGATGAAAAAACAAAGCTGTGGTGCAATGGACCCGCATATATAGCTGAACTGTATATGGAGGAGCTGAAGAATTCCTGATATGCGTGAAGATCCTTACAATTGTCAGACAAAATTGTCTGATGGTTGTGGGGAATTTTTTACTATCTTTTCCGCTATCCCACCATTGCAATTTTCCCTCACCGGTACTACACTTAACAAAACAGCAACAACTGCATTGAGAGGTTTTTTGCATGAAAAGATCATTTTCTTTTTCCGACATCAATCGTCTGATTGATGATTACCGGAAGGCGGAGCAGAGGCAGAGGGAGATTTCCGAAGTCGGGGAGTACGAAAGCGAGGTCAGGAAGGCAGCGGTCAGGTATGTGGATTCGGAGGCGATGGCGATGATGGAGGACATTGCCGTCGAGGAGCTCAATCGTGACAAGAAGGGCATCAGAGTCAAGGCTCTTCGTGACCATGGCTACAACAACTATGCGGACATCCTGACGACCAGGAATTCTGACCTGTCAGCCGTCCGCGGCATCAGTGAGGACACCGCATACAAGATCATGAAGTGCGTTGAAGATGTGTACGGTCAGGCAAAGGAATCAGTCAGGCTCAAGCTCAACGCAGATGACAGAAGCGTAAGCGCTACCCGCATCGTGACAGCTCTTTCCAGATATCATGAGGCCTGTAAGCTCGCAAGTGACTGTGAGGGCCTTGACGATAAGTACAGGGAGTCCATCTCGCGTGACATGGACGACATCAAGCCTGCAACGGGGCTTTTCCGCTGGCTGCTTTCATCCGGGACGAGGAAGCAGAGGGCAGAGGACGCATATCAGTCACTTACCGAAACCATTCAGGGCGAATACGGTCTTCAGCTTGGAAAACTCTCGGACCGCCGCAGAAATCTGAAGTTTTATTCAGAAAGCGACGCATGGGATGATTTCCAAAAGCAGCCTGTCAAGTACAACAACACCGTGGAGAAGCTGGTTCCCGGCCTGCTTGGCAACGGAGACTCGATGTACGGCCTGCCGAAGGAACTCGCAGGAAAGATTCAGGACGAGGACTTCTTCCCGGACGGACTGCGCTGCGAACTGCGCCGCTATCAGGAACTCGGCGTCAAGTACATACTTCATCAGGGCAGGGTTCTTCTCGGTGACGAGATGGGCCTTGGCAAGACCGTTCAGGCGATTGCGTCAATGGTCTCTTTGAGAAATACAGGGTCTACCCACTTCGTAGTGATCTGCCCGGCCAGTGTCATGATCAACTGGTGCAGGGAAATCGAGAGGTTCAGTCTCCTCAGCGTCATCAAGGTCCACGGCACGACGAAGCAGGCGGCAATCAGGGAATGGCTGGACAAGGGCGGCGTTGCCGTCACTACATACGAAACGACGTCTGCCTTCAGTCTTCCGGATGATTTCAGATTCGGCATGCTTGTCGTCGATGAGGCCCATTACATAAAGAATCCGTCCGCCAAGCGTTCCGTGAGCGTGATGAAGCTTTCTGAACACGCAGACAGGATGCTCTTCATGACTGGCACCCCGATTGAGAACAACGTTGACGAGATGATCCGCCTCATCTCCATTCTTCAGCCGAAGATTGCAAGGAAGGTTTCAAATATCAAGGCCTTGTCATTTGCGTCGCAGTTTCGGGAAAAGATTGCGCCGGTCTATTATCGAAGGAAGCGCGAGGACGTCTTGACCGAACTTCCCGAGCTGGTCGAAAGCAGGGAATGGTGCCGCCTTGGCAATGTTGAGCGCGAAGCGTACGAACAGGCGGTTCTGAAGAAGAGCTACAATGACGCAAGGCGTGTCTCATGGAGCGTTGACGACCTCAAATATTCCAGCAAGGCCGGACGGATGATGGAAATCATTGCCGACGCCAAGGCTGACGGAAGAAAGGTCATCGTCTTCTCCTATTTTCGAGACACAATCAGCAAGATATCAGCGATGCTCGGCAGCCAGTGCACCGAGCCGATTAACGGTTCCGTCTCGCCGGCAAAGCGTCAGGAAATCATCGACGGCTTCGACAAGGCTCCCGCCGGTCAGGTTCTTGTCTCCCAGATTGTCGCCGGCGGCACAGGTCTCAATATTCAGTCCGCCAGCGTCGTGATCATCTGCGAACCACAGCTGAAGCCTTCCATCGAGAGCCAGGCCATCTCCCGCGCCTACCGTATGGGCCAGGCCAGAAACGTTCTTGTCTACAGGCTTCTCGCGTCCAACACCGTCGACGAGCGTGTCACGGACCTGCTCGAGGAAAAGCAGACCGTGTTTGATGCCTTCGCGGACAAGTCCGTCGCCGCCCAGAAGGTCGAAGTCGACAAGAAGACCTTCGGCAACATCATTCAGGAGGAAATCGACAGAATCAACGGTGAAAGAAGCGGCAAGGTCAAGGCCTAGGATGGAAAATGCAGTGCTTTGATGGCATCACCTGCGGGTGGATGCAAATCTCAGGCTCTGCTTTTTAGCATGGTGGAAATTAAAAGTTTTGATGAACTTTTTGAAAAAACACGATATGGTGGTTGCTGGTTCTGGCAGATGTGATAGAATAATATGAAATATAGCGTTTCTTGATGATAAACCAGTAATGTATTTTGTAATTGGAAGGAAGATGTAAATGATGAGCACTCACTCACTCAC
>ERZ1034871.1286-NODE-1286-length-12725-cov-7.582715_pt1 | contig 12725 bp, 29 predicted proteins | sample MGYA00520631_ERZ1034871 | MGnify/ENA primary metagenome ERZ1034871 (study PRJEB33766, sample SAMN09781721) | gut metagenome | biome: gut microbiome | host: Homo sapiens | place: Madagascar | study: EMG produced TPA metagenomics assembly of the PRJNA485056 data...
ATTCCAAAATTACGTTAAATCACGCTTGTGAATTTTCACTTGCGAAACTTTAGTTAAAGTAAAAACCAAACAGATGAAAGGTGCTATCAATCATTCCGTTTGGTTTGTATATCGAACCCTTTCACTTGTGTTGATTGGGCATATATGATTCTTTTCTTAGCTTGGAAAATAGCACTTTCCTTTTCATGCCGCAAAATTATAAAGAAAATCTGAGACATTCGCTTAAAATCTATTAAAAAACTAATAAGAAGTATTAATAAATTAAAAATAAGGAGATACAACAATGATTAAAGATTTAGTAAACGATTCGGCTCTAAAATATATCCTATCAGATATAGAGCTTACTTGCAAGAGACTTGGCATCAACGCTAAATTCTCTATCAAGACAGAGAAAGATTACAGTGGGAAGCCTTATGAATTGATTAAGAGCACAAGTTTTCAAACTATGCCGATGCTTTTTAAGGAAATTCATATCGAGGGCAATATCACCGCAATGAGCACTACGGGAAGTATCAGAGTTATCGCAATTCTTGAATATCGTTATAAGACTTTCGAGAGCGGATATAATGGATGCGCTCTCGGCAAAGTCATCTATGAGGTAGATAATATGTATAATGGAAAGCGACCTGAGAATGCTCATATGTATATCGAGAAAATAAAGTCAATCAATATTTAACAACATAAATAGGAGATACATAATTTATGAAAAGAAAAAATATGAATCAGCAAAATCTTACAGAAGAGGAGATTAAGGAAGCAGCAGGGGCATTCTTGTATGCTAGCTTAGGAATGATATTGATGTATGCTATTATTTGGCTCGCCTACTAGAAAGGAGGCAGATATGGAGATAGTTACAACAATGACTAAGTTCCGTTGCCAAAAGAAGGCAATGACTAAGCAAACACAAAGCGCACAGATATTTCTCTTCGATACCGCAGAAGGCAAGGTCAAGGTATTCGTGCCAAAGTCAAAATTGATTATCAAGAAGGATGCCACATCTGATAAACACAATCTTTGCATTATGCCCAAATGGGCATTCAATAAGACAAAGAACCTAGCAGAGCACGTTGAGATTATCGGCGAGACGCAGCATCTTGACGTAATCAATGATATTGAAGATTAAGGAATTTATAATTTAACAAACATATTTATTTAATAATTAAAAAAATAGGAGATACAACAATGAACGCAATGAACGTAATGATGGGTGGCGCACAGCCAAAGGCAGAGGTAATGGTAGCAGACAAGATGCCAGAGTTGAAGAGTATGAATGATAATCAGTTCTTGGACTTTGAGACTTCTAAGGTACAGATTCTTACCCTTGAACAGTTGAAGCGCACCGAGAAGGAGAATGATGTGTACGGAAATCCTTTGAAGGGTATGTATCACTTCGATGTCATCGACAAGGTGCAAGAAATGTGTGCTGCCCACGGTTATAAGGCAGAGATTTATGACCTTTTTGCTGCCAATAACAAAGACCGCAATACGCCAGGAGTTACCCGATTGCCTGAGAAAGAAGCGGTGATTGGTGATAGAGCGGTAGAGGCGCATATCCTTCGCCGAGTGTATTGCAATATACGTCTGCGTGATTTCGATGCTGGCAGTGGAAATGATGAGATTACGACCAATATGGCAATCTCGTATCACCAGAAAGGCATTCAGCTTGGAATTGGCAGGAATGTAGTTATATGCCATAATCAAACGATGCTCGCAGCAGAGCAATATGGCGCAACATATTCCGATATGAAGAGACCTTCATACAAGCTCGATGAACTGCTTGCGTTGGCTGATATGTGGCTCACAAATCTTCGCCAAATCGTTGCTGATGATGACGAGAAAATTGCGAGAATGAAGGAACGTCAGATACAGGCACAGGAAATGTTCACCATCATAGGTATGCTGACAACGCTCCGTGTGGCTTCTGAGACCAAGCACAAGGAAATCCGCAACAGCCAGACCATTCCGCTCAATCAGGCGCAGATTGGTCGATTGACTGAGAAGATGATGCTCACCTATCACGAGCAGGGCAGCGTTTCCGCTTGGGACTTGTATAACGCTTGCACCGATATGTATAAGTCCGTATCACTCGACCAGCCGATGATTCTATCACAGAATTTGGCGATGAGCAACTTTATTCAGTCAAACCTTCTTTAGATTTTACGGTTGAAGAATAGATAAAATATTCGCAGAGAGCCACAAGGTTGCCGTGAGGCAATGGCTCTCACTCTAAAATGTTATATAGATTAAACTCATAAATGGTATATTGTGTAAAGTTCAGCCTCACGGCGGTGGGGCAATATCCCAAGGCAATCAATCGTACATGGAGTGCGTGGGCTGTATAGGTCGTGATACCGATATTATTCTTATCATGTTATCTAGTGACCAATCTTAATAGATAAGACATTCAAAAATAGATTGTTGGTTATTTACAAATGTATGCGTAGATACTCCGCACCAAGCAGTTCTTAATAAGCGGAGGTTGATATGGGTTCGAGTCCCTGCCTTGGGGCAAGTATAAATTTTTAAATATAAACAATATGGCAAAGGCAAGTGGAGGAACGAGATTATACTCTCCCTCGAAATCATTAGCCATCTATAAGAATATGGATGGTGGAGATATACCTAAATTGAGCGATGATAAGTCGCACATGATGATGTTATATGAGGACTATAAAACTAACAAGAAAGCAGGTTATGACGTATCAGACGAAAGTTGGAACTTTATAACCAAGAGCGGAAAGTTTCATAGTGCAAATGAATTTGATGAACTTCCAAAGATAAAGAAGTCAGATATACTCTTCATGGAGCAATATACATCAGAAGGTAGCACAGCTTGGTATGACAAGAGTGTGAAAGACTATAAGGAGAAAATACAGAAAGCTACGGCTTATGTTGTGAAGTAATAACGTTTCAAATAGATATAATATGACAAATTTCAATGCAAAGATTAACTTGATGAAGCTCAAGAGAGCTGGCATTATGTCGATTCAAGGAAGAGGTGAGACCTTGCGATGCTTGGTTATCCCAGTTGAGGAGAATCATCTTTTTATCAGCTCGGATGAGCAGAATAAACCAAAGGCGGCGTATCTTGACTTGACGGCTTGGGAGTTGAGAAATCCCAAATATGACGAGACGCACATGATTAAGCAGTCGCTCCCGAAGGAGGTGCGTGAGCAGATGAGTGATGAGGAGTTGAAGGCTCAGCCAATCATCGGCGGTCTGAAACCATTTGAGAGTGAGCAGCAGAATGCAGCAGGCTCTTGTGATGCACCTTTCGCTCAGGTGAGTGACTATAACGATTTGCCATTCTGAGTGAATGAACTGATTGAGAAATTGAATTTAAAAATAGTATTAGATTATTAAGATATGAGAAGTAGAAGTAGTGTATGGTTTGAGACTGGCATCCGTTACCGCAAGACTCAGTCGGACGGAACGGAGAAGGCTGTAACCGAGAAATATGTGGTTGATGCCCTTAGCTTCACTGAGGCAGAAAGCGCAATCATCGAGGAAATGTCCGTTTATATTTCTGACGAGTTTAAGGTTAAGTCAGTGGCGCAAGCGCCTTATGGCGAGGTCTTTTTTAGTGATAAGGATGATGATGATAAGTGGTACAAGGCTAAGTTGCAATTCATCACCATTGATGATAAGACCGAGAAGGAGAAGCGAACCAACGTAACCTACCTTATTCAGGCAAAGTCAATGGCTCGTGCCCTCCACAATATTGACGAGGCGATGGGCAAGACGATGATTGATTATGATGTTGTCGGCTTGAATGAAACCAAGATTTTCGATGTCTTTGAGCATAAGGCAAAGGAGGCAGCAGAGAGTGATAAAGAGAAGTCTAACGAAGAAGGAAAGGAGGAGTAAGCTATGGGGCGACCAAAGAAGAATGCCGATGAGCAACCTTCGAACTTGGAAGGCGATAAGTTGTTTAATGAGCAACAGAAAGCCGCAGAGAGCGGTGAAAATGCGAATCAGAATAAAAATAATGAGCAGTTACAAGAAGAAGTTGAGAATGTAATGCCTATATCGCTTGAATCTTGGGCAGAAGCTACTCTTGATGATGATGGCGCATATATCATCAGTTTTTCGCAAGACGTTGAGCTGTATGAAGGTCGCTTGATGCTAAAAACAGGTATCTATATCAAGGATGGCTGGGTTGGTTTCATCAGTCCAATCGAGGATAACGCCTACAACGGCTTGAAAATCGAGAACGGCATACGTCTCACAAATTCCGATGTTATCGGCATGAAGGCAAGCAAGAACGTCAATATCGTTCTTAATATCAATGATGCGGTCTTCATTCAGGAACAAACCAGCTTTGGAACGAGACCGAGAAGATTGAAGATACCTGCACATACGCCAGTGGCGAAACTTGTGCTTTTTAAACAATAATCAATCAATGGGAGAGGGTTATATGTGCCGACCCTCTCCCGAATCTAATAGAAGATACGCAGATATGAGAAGTAATACACGAAGAAGTCAGCTAGACCATGAGCGTTATATGACACATCGTGAGGAGCGCAAGGCGAAGCAAAGGGAATACTATCAAGCCAACCGTGAACATTATTTACAGTTGGCGAGGCAAAGGTATCTGATTTAAATTTCATAGATATGGCAGATAATAGTAATAGTTTGGAGCAAATCAAGGAACTCAATACGCAATACAAGATACTCCGAAAGGGTGGTATCGTTACGGAGGTAAGCCTAAAAACGAATGTGGCTGATTTTCCAGTGCGAAACCCGAGCGTCATTGCGAAGGTGCTTGATTTGCTGATTAATGAATCTCAAAAGCAAATAGAAAGTGAGGTCGAAAAATGATAGAGGAGAAAGTAAAGAAGAAACGTAAGAGCAGAGCGAAACGAGTAGTTATCGTTAAGTTCTTAGATAAGGACAAGGGAGAGATATTCCATACCTGCCCAGAGATATACTTGAAGTATAGCAAGGAAAAGGTGGGCATTGGCTTGCAAGCCTTGTGGAATGCACTCGCCAAGGGTGGTTTCTATGAAAATAAGAAATGTGCCATCTACTATCAGAGTACGGCACAACTAAAACCTTCGGTATGGGAGTAGTTCGGAAGCAGAACGAACACGGAGGCTTCGCACTAGTCTATCCGCATTCGATTGATGCCGAGTTATTGAGGATGTATGCGCAGGGCATGACCGTGATAGGTATCAGCAAGAAGATGGGCATGTCATATTACACCGTCCGCAAACGACTGGTCGAGCAAGGCGCAAATCCATCTAATTCACGGCGCATACAAGGCAAGGTCGGCTACCGAACCAATGGGAGGTGCGTTGATTGGTCGGATGATATGATTAAGAAGCTCATTGAGCTTTATCCTAATCATACAAACGTTGAGATTGCCGAATATCTTGAACTTAAAGAAAATCACATAAAAAAGAAAGCAATGCTCTTAGGGCTTCGCAAGGATAAGGAATGGCTCAGAAAAAAGAGGCTTGATAGTGTCAGATGGGCGACCTATAAATCTAAGAAAAGTCCAAGACGTATGGTTTTTCAAAAAGGAAATACTTATGGAAAGCCGTTCAAGAAGGGCAAGGTTTACGATAAGGAATTTTTTGAAAAGTACAAAAGAGGAGAGGTAACCTTTCCTTAATTATCAATCGTTAAATACAGAAAATGAGACAGAAAATTATGTATTGGTTCAGCACTCACTGCGGCTTCATTTGCTGCTGCCTGCTGCTTTGTTTTATTATCGCCGATGTAATCAAAGGTGATTATCATTCAATTATCCTTATAATTCCATTTCTTGTTACTTGGGCGATGTACGCACAGAAGGAGAAGGAATGCGAATATGCAAGGCAGAGATTGCAAGAGGCTGATGATTTCGCAAATGATATGAAAGGCATGTTGGATGAGCTTGAAAAGCTAATCAATGAAGCGGCTCTTGAAACTGAGAAGTATATCATCGCATCTAAGGTGTATCTCCACAGATGGCTGCGTGAGAAAAATAAGGTGATGTTCTGTAAATTCAGAACGAGCGCAACCAATTTTGAGAAGAGAGATAGATACCTATCTTTCGTGATTGAAATATTTGAAAAGGAATATAAAGATAAATTTGGCAGTGAAGTATGAAAGATATAGAGCTATTCAATGATTCTTTTCAGAATTATAAGGTGTATGGAATACCGAAAGCGCAACTCATCCTTACGGACGTTCCATATGTACTTGGCAAAAATGCCTACGCTTCCAATCCATCTTGGTACGTAGGGGGAGATAATAAGAACGGAGAAAGTGAGCTTGCTGGCAAGCAATTTTTCTCTTCTGATAGTGAGTTTCGCCCTGCTGAGTTTATGCACTTTTGTTCCAAGATGCTTGTAAAAGAACCAAAAGAATCAGGCAAATCACCTTGTATGATTCTATTCTGCGAATATGAACAACAGTTCCAGTTTATTCAGCTTGGAAGAAAATACGGATTGATGCACTATATTCCTTTAGTATTTAGAAAGAATTTCTCAGCGCAAGTGTTGAAAGCGAATATGAAGGTGGTTGGCAACTGTGAATATGGCTTGATACTTTATCGTGACAAACTGCCTAAATTCAATAATGATGGTCAGATGATATTCAATTGCTTTGACTGGGTTAGAGATACGCAAACTCCGAAAGTTCATCCTACACAAAAACCAGTGCCTCTTCTTGAACGACTGATAGAGATATTTACGGATAAAGGAGATGTTGTAATCGACCCTTGCGCAGGCAGTGGAAGTACTCTTAGAGCAGCCATGAATATTGGTCGCAAGGCGTATGGGTTCGAGGTAAATAAAGAATTTTGCAAAGGTGCAAAAGAAAAAGTTTTATCTAAAATTGAACCTCGTTTATTTTAAAATATGAAATATGATGAGTTTTTAAAGCGAGAGGCGGCGAGGAAAACCGCCTCTCATCCTCAGCACAAAGAATCCCAGATACAGCGGCAGATGGTGGCTTGGTTCAGATTACAATATCCGAAGTTCATCATTGCCGCCGTACCTAACGGAGGTTTCCGCAATAAGTTAGAGGCAAGCATCATGAAGGCTGAGGGCGTACTGGCTGGCTTCTCAGACCTTATCATAATAGCCGATGGAAATGTGCTATTTGTAGAGGTAAAGACCGCCAAGGGGTATCAGTCTGACCTACAAAAGGAGTTTCAAGCCAACGTTGAGCGTATGGGGTTTCAGTATAGTGTATGCCGCTCTTTGCAAGATTTTCAGCTAACCTTTGAAAAGTGGCTGAAAAGCAAATTTTCTGTGTAAAATCCCTGAAATTAATAGGTAGAATATTAAAATCTATTAAAATATTAAAGGAATTAATAGGAATATTTTGAAGATTAAAAAGAAATTATTAATTTTGCGGTATAATTAATAATAAAACAATAATTTAAAGTTTAAGGAGATACAACAATGAAACAAGTAGATGAAATTTTAGCAACTCTTACTGATGAGCAGAAACAGTTGCTTAAAGATACCATTATCAATGGTTATTGGGGTGGTGATGATTATGAATTTCTTGATAATGACAGAAATATCGAAACTGTAAGAATGAGTGGATATTGCACTAACGATGCTAAGAAAGCTGGTCACTTCTCAGGAAGAAAGATTTCGGCTATGTTTCGCTCAATATATAAAAAACTTTGTCCTACAAACGGATGCGGTAGATATATCTCACATTGTTCAGATTGGTGGGGTGATGGCACAGGAGATATGCTTTTCATTCGCAGTGAATATGCTGACGCTTTCGAAGAGTGGGCAATGAAATAGACATATCAGCGAAGGCAGAAATGCCCTCCTTGTATGTAACTAAGGAAATTATCCAAATAACTAAAATATAGGAGATATAATTATGGCAGTAGCAGTTAGTGGCAAGGGAATTGAAATGCTTGCCGAGGAAATCAATAAGGTTTTTGGTACACACATTGTGGCAGCAAAACTCACACCACTTGGCATTCTCGTCTTGGTCGGCGAAGATACAAACAAGTTTCATAAGTTGTCAGATTCGGTTCAATACCTCAAAGGCTTGAAGAGAGGCATTGAAGCCATGAAGAACGGAATCTAAGAAAAGTTTAATCAGAGGGTAGTGAAAGCTACCCTCATAAAAATAGGAGATACAACAATATGGCAAACGTAGAAAAGTTTATGCTAGTAGGAGGAAATAAGTGTAAAGAGGTCTTGGCTGCGAACCCAGATTATAAGGTATTTTGGCGCAGTGGCTTCGCATTTCGTGGAGCAGGTGAACGTGAGATACAACGTGAGGGACTGAGAAGGATATATCGCCCTGGTGGTTGTTATATGGGAACCTTTGAAGATGAAATGAGACAGCATTATAGTTGGTCGGCAGCCATTGATATTGAAATCTACCACGATAAGAAGGAGATACACATGAATGGTTTCAGTGAAAACGATATGTGGTAGGAGGCTAAGCTATGTGGATAAAGGTATTCGATTTACAAGGTCGTTCAAAGTGGAGCAGAACCGAGAAATACGACTTCGGTTTTCTTTGGCTTTCTGATTATCAAATGAAGGAACTTGGTAAGGTTCAAGGAAATGAGCACGAGCTTCATAGTATGCTCCCATTCATAGGAATCGTTAATTTTGTTCCAAAGAAGCTGTTATGCGGTATTGAGTTTGAGATAGGGCGCAAGGCTACAGGTGATGAGATAGGGGAGATTCTTGATACACTCGAAAATTACAATCTTAAAATCAACGAGAAGAATTGTTATTGTTTCCGTAATTATGACAAGGTTTGTTTCCATGTAGGCGATAAGAAGATGTCATACGAGGAGTTTATTAAAGACTTCAAATTACCCAAAGGCTACGTCTTTCATGAGGTCTTTGATAACGGCTTCTCTTATATTGGCTCAGAACCTTTCTATGGCGATAACAAAGCCTATGCCGATGCTGCTATCAGAGTGGCAAAGAAGATAGGGCATCTTTGGTTCAGTTGGAATATGGGTTACCGACTTGATGATTGCTTCGCCATTCATGTCTCATACGGAAAGGATGAGCACTATTCTGAAATCTCAAACACTTAAAATGATTATGGCAGAATTTAATGACAGAGAATTTAAGATAGAGGCGAAGGGCGAACTGCCCTTTGCTTCAAGAATCCCCGAAGGCTACGAGCTTATTAGCAACGATAGAACGATGAAGTTCATTATTGCAAAGAAACAGGCAAGGAATATGGAGCAGAACGTGGAGAAAACCTATTTCTCCGTTGAATGCTTCGTTCGTGAGGGACGTAATTGGGTAAAAGGTGATAATGGCTCTATGGAGCGTTCTATCACTGATTTCGTTAAGAAAATCAACGTGTCGCCAAGATTCACAAAGGCGGTCAATGAGTACAGAGAACAGTTAAAAATCAAGGAAGAATGGAGATTGGTTGGATATTAGTCGTTATCGGGATATTGCTCATCGGCTTCTGTCTTACTATCATTATCAAAGTCTTAAATGGAAAGATTGAAGGTATCGTAATGACAGAAGAAAAGGTGGGCGTATCAATATTCCTTCTTATCTGCCTATTTATTGGGTATGCGCTATTTCACTCAGGTATCATAATCTTAAAAATGTTCATAAGATGAAATTTGAGAAGGAAGTTAGGTTCGATGTCGATTTGCAAGAGCTTTTCGATGATTTGAGTGGTGGAGACCAAGCGTATTTTATCAGAGAGAATATTACAGCATCTGATGATGATACGTTGATACAAGAGCTAATCAATCGTGGTTACGAGGTCGTTAAAGGTTAAAGTAAAATGAAAAAGAAAACATATAGTTTGGAACAAAAAGCCAAAATGGCGAACGGAAAAGATAGAATGTGCGGCAAATGCAATCACCATCCTTGCCCAGAGGCTATGTTTAAAGTATGCTCAGAGGCTTTCGTGCGTGGCTTCAAGAAAGGCTACGGACAGAATAAGAAGGAGCAGGAACAGAAGATTTCTTCAATCCTTCACGAAGCAAGCGAGAATGTTAGTGAAAAGAATCTATATATATTCTTCCGTGATGTACGTGGTGATGAGGATGCTGCATTCGTTGAGCGCACAAAGTTCGTTAAACCAAAAGAGCAATGTATCGGTACAATTAAATGGAAACCAAAGAAGAAAGGCGACCCACACCAGTTGCCTATCGCCTGGATAAGTGAGGATGACCTCCTCAATCTCCTCGGATATAATAAGCGATTCAAGGAGCTTGAAGCAATCTCGCTTTCGGTAGGTTGGGCGGCATATCCTCGCAAGGAGTATGAGGAAAACCTTGAAAAATATAAGAATATAAGATGTGAATTTTCTAAACATAAGAAGAAATGACAGAGAAAGAATTTGATAATGTAAGATGGCGCAAGGGAATGCGTGCGAAGGTATTTATCGAAGGTCTGTGCACTGTTATCGGCGTACGCTTTGATAAGGGGCTTATTGTAGTTCGCTTGGATAAAGAGCCGCTTAATCGCCGTGAGTTTCCTTTTGTGTTGGTTACGTTGATTGAAAACAAGAATTAAAAACTGCATTAAAAGAATATGGAGAATCCTAAGTTATCAATAACGCTTGATTATAATAGTACGGTGTGCGAGGTTATTATCAAGCGAGAAGGAGAGAAAATACAATTTAGCGAACTGAACCGCTCTGAGCAACTTGACGTGCTGAAATGTCTCAGCTCTACGGAGGAAACCTTGGTGCGGTTCTTAAAGGTGAGATAGAATATGAAGGTAATTATATTTTTGATTATTTCTTGCTTCTGTGTAGCCTGCGGCTGCTTGATGCAAGGTAATAATGATAAAGAGGAGTAAGGTATAATGAATATTAGATACACGGATAAGGTTGCCGTTAAAGGGCATAAGTATATTGATGTAGCCGTATCTGGCTATCATACGGCGGTTCTTCTGCCTGACGAGTATGGTATGGATAAGTTGCAAAATGCTCTTGATTACGCATATAAGATGCTCTGCGGTAGCTGCTACATGGAAATGGTGATTGCCGATAACTTCCTTATAAAGGCAAAAGATATCTTCGTTAAGAGCAAGATGTTCCGCTTCAAGTTCAAGAAGGATTTCACCGACCTTCAAACCAATCTGCGTGATACGATGAAGTTGTACGAGGAATATATGGACGATGTGTATTATAACGAGTATTCGTCAGTCCTTTATGAAAAGGTCGCTAACATAATCGAGAATATGCGCATCTTAATTGAGCATATTCTCCACAGGGTCGGCGTAAAGAATGCCTATGATTCGTCCATCGCCATCATGATTCAGAATCTCACTCAGCAGATAGACGATACCTTCTTGAACGTGATGGACAAGGTGAGAGAGGATTATGCTGTGAACCTCACCCAAGCCTACGTCAAGCATCGTCCAAAGTTGGCTTACAGCAAGGCTGATTGCGTACTATATGACGTGATGCACGATGATTGCGAGACGTTTTGCAATAATATTGTCAATAATAAGCATATCGTTGCCCTTTGGTCTGAGATAACCAAGCGTATCTACGACCAGAAGAATCAGACTGAGGCACGAAAGGCTGCATACTATAATATGCCGAAGGAACAGCAAGACCTCTATATATTGAAGGAGGACGGCTTCTTGGAATTGAAGGAAGGCGTTAAGGTGTACAGAAAGAAGGCGTAACATATGTGTGAGGTAACTATTAAAGGGCACGTAAGCACTTTGGAAGCTTTAAAGTATATCTTGAAATTCAATATTATCATCCTTCGCAATGGATGGCGTTTCTTGAATAGCCTGGTTCATAGATACCCTTGGGTGTTCATCATAGCCACGATTGCCGTTTCCGTGCTTATCAGTTTGGTTCAGATTGGAAATGCAAGGGCAGAGCGTGATTCTTATAATCAGAAGAACGTTCGCCTTTCGCAAAGGCTTGCCTAATACGAGGCTTTGGAAAGATAGTATTTTAGTTGTATCTCTTCGGGGGTGGCTGCTTCGGCGGTCGCTCCCGATTCTAAAGAAAAAGAAATTGAAGAATATGGAAGAAATAATTAAAATTACAGAATATAACGGCAAACGTGCCGTCAATGCGAGAGAGTTACATCAGTTCTTGGAGAGCAAGCAGCAGTTTGCAAACTGGATTCAGAACCGTATCGAGAAGTATGGATTCGTTGAGAACCAAGACTTTTGCTCATTTAATAAAGTTATTAAACGAGAAACTGGTGCTACAACAATAACCGAATATGCCCTTTCCGTTGATATGGCAAAGGAGCTTTCTATGGTAGAAAACAACGAGAAAGGTCGCCTTGCTCGAAAATACTTTATTGAGTGTGAGAGGATAGCGAGAGAGGCAGTTCAGGCTTCTTATCAGATTGAAGACCCCATCAAGCGTGCCGAGCGTTGGATTGAAGAGCAGAAGGAAAAGAAGGCACTCGAAGCTAAGAATCTTGAAATGCAACCAAAGGCGCATTACTTTGATGAACTTGTTGAACGTTCCCTGCTTACTGGTTTTCGTGATACCGCAAAGGAACTCGGTTTGAAACAAAGTGAGTTTATAAAGATTCTCATTGATAAAGGATATATTTATCGTACACCAAAAGGTGAGCTGAGACCGATTGCAAAATATACAAATGATTTATTTGAATTAAAAGATTTCAAAAGCGTAAGCAGCGACCACGCTGGAGTGCGGACTTGGATAACAGTCAAAGGAAAGAAGGTATTTCAACTTCTGTTTGGTCGGAAGACATAAAGTCGTTGATTCTTAGCAAGAAAGCTATTAAACACTATTAATTCCGATTTATTTCTATT
>ERZ1034871.1292-NODE-1292-length-12708-cov-4.402197_pt1 | contig 12708 bp, 11 predicted proteins | sample MGYA00520631_ERZ1034871 | MGnify/ENA primary metagenome ERZ1034871 (study PRJEB33766, sample SAMN09781721) | gut metagenome | biome: gut microbiome | host: Homo sapiens | place: Madagascar | study: EMG produced TPA metagenomics assembly of the PRJNA485056 data...
CGTCTGGACAGCCGACACGGCAGGGTGGAATTTGTGACAAGCATGCATTATATCCATCAGTGTCTGGATGAAATTGTGAAAGAACGTGCAAAAGAGGAAATCCATATCCTTGATATCGGGGCGGGAACCGGACGATACAGCGTACCGCTGGCACAGGAAGGGTTCGATGTGACGGCCGTGGAACTGGTGAAGCATAATCTGGGACGCCTGAAACAGAAGGGTGCAGGCGTGCATGCATATCAGGGAAATGCAATGAATCTGAAAAAATTTTCCGATGATTCCTTTGACGTAACCCTGTTGTTTGGGCCGATGTATCATCTGCATGAGGAAAAGGACAAGCTTGCTGCGCTGCGGGAGGCAGTGAGGGTGACAAAATCCGGAGGCAGGATTCTCGTGGCGTATATTATGAATGAATTTTCCGTTATCACGTATGCGTTTAAGGAAAAACATATTCTGGAGGCGCTTAAGGAGGGAATGCTCACAGAGGATTATCACTGTACTTCAAAAGCCAATCCTCTGTATTCCATGGTTCGTCTGGAAGATATTGAAGCATTGGACCGGCAGGTAGAGGTCAGGCGCCGGCAGATCATAGCGGCAGACGGTGCAGCAAATTATATGCGTCCGTTTTTAAATGCGCTGACGGAAGAAGAGTTTGATGCGTTTCTGCAGTATCATCTGGCAACCTGTGAACGGATGGATCTTATGGGTGCAAGCGGTCACACGGTGGATATTCTTGTGAAAGAGGAGTCTGAAAACGTATGAAAAAATGGATATTGCCAATCCTAATGGCAGGATTTTTGCTGACGGGATGTTCTTCTCCTGCAGCAACGTCATCGGCTTTGCCCTCTTCCACGGAAAAAATCACGGAGACACAGATGACGGAAGAACCGGGTACGCTGGAAGAAACGGAAACCGGGACTGCAACTGAAACGCAGCAGGAACCGGTGATACAGACGGTAAAAATTACGGCGACAGGTGACTGTACGCTTGGGGCAACACAGACGCATGGGTATGCAGGTTCCTTTCATGAATACTATGATAAATACGGGCAGGATTATTTTTTTAAAAATGTCAGAAGTATTTTTGAGCAGGATGATTTTACACTGATCAATCTGGAATGTGTGTTGTCAAATGCGACCGAGCGTGTGGAAAAAACGTGGAACTTAAAAGGAAAACCGGAGTATGTTGGTATTATGACAGACAGTTCTGTGGAGGGGGCAAGTCTGGGAAATAATCATACGTTTGATTATGGGCAGCAGGGACTTGATGATACCAGAGAAGTGTTAAATAAAGCAGGGATTATCTTCGGATTCAATGATCATGTGGATACCTATACCACGAAGGATGGTATCAAAATCGGAATTGTCTCCGCAAGCCAGCTGTCCGCTGATGAAACACATGCTGGTTATATCCGGGATGGGATTGCAAAACTTCGGGAAGAAGGAGCGGATCTGGTAATTGCCTGTTGCCACTGGGGGATAGAGGGGGATCATTATCCGAATGATTATCAGCAGAAGCTGGCACACCAGGTGATTGACTGGGGAGCAGATCTGCTGGTCGGTACACATCCTCATGTATTGCAGGGAATGGAATTATACAACGGAAAAATGATCTGCTACAGTCTTGGAAATTTCTGCTTTGGGGGGAACAGGAATCCAAAAGACAAAGATACGGCGATCTATGAACAGACCTTTACCTTTGTGGATGGGGTACTGCAGACAGATATATCAGCCGATATGATACCATGCAGCATTTCTTCCACATCAGAAAGAAATAATTTTCAGCCTGCCATAGCAAAAGGCGACAGAAAACAGACGATTATTGATCATATGAATGAGTATTCGGAAAAGTACAGTAAAATCGGATTTGACGCAAATGGCAGGGTAATCATCAGGGAAGAGTAGGGAGATAATATAAAATTTTATGTGGCAAGTAAATAATAATGATAAGAGGAATCAGCACATGAATGCAAGTTTTTGGAATTATCCGTCAAAACAGAAAAGCTGGCCGATAGACGAAGAAATGGAAAGTCTCGGGGAAGTCATTCATCCACTCGATAATATTGGGGGATTTGATGTACGTCCGGGATTTTATCAGATGAATGGTGCATATCAGACAGAGGAAGGGGTAAGTTTTACCGTAAGCTCCCATGGAGCCACGAGCTGTGTCCTGCTGTTATTCCGGCCGGCGGCACAGGAACCATATGCAAGAATCCGCATTCCGGAAAGTTATAAAATTGGAAATACGTATTCTATCCTTGTTTTTGGCTTAAAAGCAGAGGACTTTGAGTATGCCTATCAGATGGACGGTCCTGCCGATCAGGCGAGAGGGTTACTGTTTAACAGAAAACATACGCTTCTTGATCCATATGCGAAAGCTGTTACCGGTCAGAGAAACTGGGGAGAAAAACCGGAAGGCGGAAAGGATTTTGTCTACAAAGCCCGTGTGGTGCAAAGTGATTTTGACTGGGGGCGGTATCGGAATCTGAATCACAAATTTGAAGATCTGGTGATTTATGAGATGCATGTCAGAGGATTTACCAAAGATGCGTCCTCCGGCGTAAAAGGCGGGGGAACATTTGAAGGTCTGCGGCAGAAAATTCCGTATCTGAAAGATCTGGGAATCAATGCGGTAGAACTCATGCCGATTTTTGAATTTGATGAAATGGAAAGTGCCCGTGTGGTGGATGGCGTGCAGTTGTACAATTACTGGGGCTATAATACGGTTTCCTTTTTTGCCCCGAATACAAGTTATGCATTTCATCAGGAGCATAATCATGAGGGCGATGAATTAAAGCGTCTGATCCGCGAACTGAAAGAAAATGGAATTGAAGTCATTCTTGATGTGGTATTCAACCATACGGCAGAGGGAAATGAAAACGGTCCATGTTTTTGCTTTAAGGGGATTGATAATAATATTTATTATATGCTTACACCGGATGGATATTATTATAATTTCAGCGGCTGTGGCAATGTCTTAAACTGCAACCATCCGGTGGTACGGAGGTTTATTACGGATTGTCTGCGGCACTGGGCAGTAGAGTACCGTGTGGATGGATTCCGGTTTGATCTGGCATCGATTCTGGGAAGAGATCAGAATGGTGCACCGATGGAGAATCCGCCGATTCTGGAAGCCCTTGCATTTGACTCTATTCTGGGGGATATGAAGCTGATCGCAGAAGCCTGGGATGCGGGTGGCTTGTATCAGGTTGGAAGTTTTCCGTCATGGAACCGCTGGGCCGAATGGAACGGAAGATACCGTGATGATATGAGAAGCTTTTTAAAGGGCGACAGTGGCGTCGCAGGGCGTGCAATTACACGTATCACCGGATCTTCCGACATGTATGATCCGGCAAGCCGCGGATATAGTGCATCCGTCAATTTTCTGACCTGTCATGATGGGTTCACGTTGTATGATCTGTATTCATATAATGAAAAGCATAATGAGAAAAACGGATGGAACAATACGGACGGGGATAACAACGGCCTGAGCTGGAACTGCGGGGTGGAAGGTGAGACGGATGATCCGGCGGTTATGAGCCTGCGACGCAGACTCGTGAAGAATGCATTTGCCGCGTTGTTATGCAGCCGTGGACCGGCTATGTTTTTTGCAGGGGATGAATTTTGTAATACGCAGTATGGAAATAACAACGCATACTGCCAGGATAATATTATTTCCTGGCTGGACTGGAACAGACTGGAAGAATTTCAGGAGATTCATGATTTTGCCCGTTTTATGATCCATTTCCGTGCAAAGCATCCGATTCTGCGAAGGGATACAAAGCCGGCAGTCTGCGGGTTACCTTCCGTAAGTATCCATAACGGAGAGCCGAACCGGAATTATACGGACTATAATACACATTTAATTGGAATCATGTATGCGGGAAGAAATGCCGATGATACGGATGATGATATGATCTTTTACGGAATGAATGCGTATTGGGAGCCTTTGGAGATGCGCCTGCCTTCGTTGCCGGAGTCTTATCATTGGAAACTTGTAGTAAATACTTTCTGTGAATACCAGGATGGGGCAGATTTTGAAGCCCAGACACAGGGAGATCAGACACGTGTGCGTGTTCCGGAACGTTCTACGGTAATTTTACTGGCAGAACATGATTTATAAAAAAGAGTTGAGCACCGCTCTGGAAACAGGGCGTGCTCAACTCTTTTTTTCGGTGGTATCGGGTCTGGTTGTAATTTCACTGGTTCCGATGAGGTAATCTGCAGAAACATTCAGAATCTGCACGATGGCTGCAAGATCCGCAACGGTCGGAGAACGACGACCGGTACGGTATCCGCTGATCGTGGACGGCGAAACAAACATTGCATTTGCCAGCTGGATATTGGAAATATTTTGTTTATACATAATCAGACTCAGACGGTCACCAAAATCTTTGTATTTATTTTTATCATTCGTTTTCATACAAATGATTTTATAGAAAGTTGATATAAAAAACAGAGAAAACGCGTATTGCGTTTTAATTCTTAAATAAATGGAAAAAGATTTCCAAAAAGATAAGAAATTAAATCCATCCGCCGTCTAAGGTGAGAATCTGTCCATTCAGGTAACTGCTTGCTGTGGCAAGAGAATATGCCAGTGAAGCAACTTCTTCCGGGGATCCCATACGGCCGGCAGGAATTTCTTCGATGAGTGCAGAGCGTTCTTCCTCGGAGAAACAACGGTTCATATCCGTATCGATTACCCCACAGGCGATGGCATTTACCTGGATATTGCTAGGGGCAAGTTCTTTGCCCAAAGCGCGTGTAAGGGAATTGATCCCGCCTTTGCATGCAGAATAGGCAACTTCGCAGGAAGCTCCGACATTTCCCCATACAGAAGAAATATTGATGATATGTCCGGATTTGGCATGAACCATGGAGGGGATGACCTGTCTGCAGGTGGAAAAGACGGATGTGAGGTTTGTCGCAACAATCCGGTTCCAGTCGGTAATATCCATGTCGGTGAGCAGACCGATATAAGAGATGCCGGCATTGTTGATTAACACATCAATCTGGCCGAAGGTATCCAGTGTTTTTTGCACCATGTCACAGATAAAAGTATAGTCTCCTACATCACCACGGAAGCAAAGCACCTGTATGGAGTAGGTTGTTTCAAGTTTTGTGGCAAGTGCCTGCAGCGTTTCATAAGAGTTATGGCAGCAAAGAGCCAGATGATAGCCTTCAGCGGCAAATCGACATGCCAGGGCTGCACCGATTCCACGGGATGCACCTGTAATCAAAGCAATATGTTTCATTGTTCTTCTCCATTCTTTTTTTGTATTGTACCATAAATTAAAAAAATTCACTAGACAAACACCGGAGAATGTGTTACTATAATTGGGCAGTTGAAACGGCGCGTGGCTCAGCTTGGTAGAGCGCTGCGTTCGGGACGCAGAGGTCGCAGGTTCAAATCCTGTCGCGCCGACGATACAAGGATTCCGGTACATGGGTGAGAGAATCCTTGGCAGGGGCAACCTCAGAGGCTTTTAGAGAGTTTCTGGGGTTCTTTTTTTGCAGTCAAAAGTTTTAGAAAGGCTCTATGTCAAAAAAACTGTCGCACGAATTTTCGCGCGACAGTTTTTTTTATTCTACCGTTACAGATTTTGCCAGGTTACGTGGCTGATCCGGATTTAAGCCTTTTCCAACGGATGTGTAATATGCAATCAGCTGGAAAATTACAACAGATTCAAAAATCGTAAATTCGTCGGATACATCCGGAAGATTGATGTGTACATCACAGATAGAAGGATCTGTGATTTCTTTGTCTTTGGACAAAAGAATGACATAAGCACCACGGGCTTTTACTTCCCGGATATTGGAAATAACTTTGCTGTATACATGTTTCTGGGTAGCAGCGGCAATGACAGGAACCCCTTCACTGACCAGGGCAATGGTTCCGTGTTTTAATTCACCGGCAGCATAGGCTTCGGCATGAATATAAGAAATTTCCTTTAATTTCAAAGCACCTTCCATACAAAGGGTATAATCGAGTCCACGACCGATAAAGAACGCGTTGTTGGCATTGATCATGCGTTTGGTCAGCTGTTCAATATCAGGAGCCTGTGCAAGAACTTCCTCGATGTAATTTGGAATTTCCTGCAGTGTTCCAATAAATGTACGTGCTTCTTCGACAGAAATCTTTTGCTGTTTCATGGCAAGTTTGCATGCAAGCAGGTAAAAAGAAGCAACCTGAACGGTGTATGCTTTTGTACTTGCAACAGCGATTTCCGGACCGGCATGTGTATATAATACATAGCTGCTTTCACGTGCAATGCTGGAGCCTTTTACATTTACAATAGACAGTGTTTTCTTTGTATATTTATTTGCAAGGCGAAGAGCTTCCAAAGTATCAATGGTTTCTCCGGACTGGGATACAACGATCACCATGGATTTTTCATTGATTACCGGTTCTTCATAGCGGAACTCCGATGCGATTGCCACGGTAACCGGAATATGCAGGCGGTTCTGGATCATGGTTTTTCCTACCATTCCCGCGTACATTGCAGTACCACAGGCAACGATTGTAATGTCGCTTACATTTTCAAAGAAGGAATCCGCAATGGCATCTTCCGAAAAATCCGGGAGCATATCTTTGATACGTGGGGTAATGGTTCTTGTGATGGCAGCCGGCTGTTCATGAATTTCTTTGATCATGAAATGCGGATAACCATCTTTCTGGGCTGCGGTAACATCCCAGTTTACTTCCATATATTCCGGTTCTACGGAATGACCGTCTAAATCCTCTAACGTAATGCCGTCCGCAGTCATAGTTAAAATATGATATTCCGGCACGATGAAATAACGCTTGTTGTATGCGATAAAAGCAGTCAGGTCAGATGCAATAAAAGCACCGTCATCACAGTATGTTGCAACCATAGGGCTGACATTTCTTACCGCATAAATTTCACCCGGATGATCCTTGAACAGAACGCAGAAGGCAAAGGAACCTTCAATTTCGGCTACTGCTTTGCGCAGAGCTTCTTTTGGATCTCCTTCGTAGAGTTTATTGATCAATGCGGCGGCAACTTCGGTATCCGTCTCGGAAATCAGTTCATCCGTCAGATCGTATTTGGTGGCGAGATCATGATAGTTCTCGATGATACCATTGTGGATCAATGCAACCTGTCCGACCTTATGAGGGTGTGCATTGGCATTGGTAACGCCACCATGGGTTGCCCAGCGGGTGTGGCCGATTCCACACGTAGAATTGTTATCATCATCGCAGATTGCACGAAGATCTTTTACTTTTCCGACAGTTTTCCGAAGTGAAATTTTTCCGGTATCTTTAAAGTACGCAATTCCCGCACTGTCATATCCACGGTACTCAAGGCTTGCAAGTCCTGTCAATAAGACATCCTGGGCTTTTAATTTACCTGTAAATCCAATAATTCCACACATAATTGAAATCTCCTTTTTCTCATATAATTTTATGATCCCGATATTGTTTTCGTTCATCAGAATATTTTTCATTGTGCATTATGTGGTAACACGTAAGTGTTATCACCTATGCCAATTGCTTCGCGTAAGCAAATTCTCATGCAATTGGCTCCATCGGGGTACGAATCCTTTGTTCGGATGTTACCATCCTGTTTGTGATTCGTATGCGCAGCCCCTTTCTGCGTTCAGGCATCCGCCGAATCTTCGATCACCTGAATCCTCGTTAACCCTTGTGGTGCAGCGAAAGCTGTATCACATTCGCACATTGCTTCCGCGAAAGCGGAATTTTCATGCAATGTGCTCCTTATTTCGGTGCAGCGAAAGCTGTATCACAGGGTACATGGCGCTAAAGTTTTTAACTTTTCGAAATCTGTTTCTCCTTTCTATAACAGACACCCCCATCTTAACATAAACACCGGGGTTCTCACAACCGAAAATATCCACAGAGATTTACAGTAATTGCATAAATTTTTCACGTTACTTACAATCTTAAAAAAATTTATACATCTTTGCCTCTGGTATGATATGATTAATTCCAAATGAAAAACATACAGGGAGGAATCTATGGACGAACAGACAAAACAAAAACGAAAAGATATCGTGGGGTGGGTGATTTACATAGCAGTTCTTCTTGCCATTATTATCACATTCCGTTGTTTTTTGATGATCGGGCGGGTGCCATCTGAGAGTATGGAACCGACACTGATGGTTCATGACTGGCTCATCGGAGACCGTCATGCATATGAGGAAGAAAAACCACAACGCGGCGATATTGTCATGTTTTATCAGAAAGATGAAAATGAAACCATGGTCAAACGTGTGATCGGACTTCCGGGGGAGACGGTTTCTTTTGTCGGAGGAAAAGTATACATCAATGGGGAACCGCTGGATGAATCGGCTTATCTGGATGACACTGTCGAAACGGATTGTGGAGAAGAAGATAAAACCTTTACCGTTCCGGAGGGCTCTTATTTCATGTTGGGGGATAACCGGGAAATTTCCCTGGATGCGCGATATTGGAAACATACCTACATTACAACGGATGACATGAAGTCGAAGGAAATCCTTATCATCCCGTTTCACAGGCTTCCGTGGTTTTGACCCTTTTGTGTCTTGACACCTGACGGGCATGTGAGTATACTCTATGTAATATGTTGAATGTAACAAGAAATGTCTGTATAGAAGGGTATTTCGTGAAAAGGAGTATTTTATGTTAACGACAAGAGAACTGCAGGACGAGATCATCCGCCTGAAGAAAGAAAAGGATATCTGTATTCTGGCACATGCATATCAGAGTCATGATATCTGGGAGGTGGCTGATTATGTAGGGGATTCCTATGGGCTGAGCGTGCAGGCTGCCAAAGCGAAGCAGAGCACTGTACTGATGTGCGGAGTCCGTTTTATGGCAGAGACGGTCAAGATTCTGTCCCCGCAGAAAAGGGTATTGTTATCCAACAGCAATGCGGGATGTCCGATGGCAGAGCAGATGGATGTGGAACTGATTTCCGGGGTGAAAAAGATGTATCCGGATTATACCGTGGTAGCGTATATTAATACGACTTCCGAGTTAAAAACGATTTGTGATGTCTGTGTAACTTCCTCATCGGCAGTTCAGATTGTAAAGAATATAGAGAATAAAAATATTTTGTTTATCCCGGACTGCAATCTGGGAAAATGGGTGGCTGATCAGGTGCCGGAGAAAAATATCAAACTGCTGCAGGGGGGATGTCCAACGCATGTCCGCATGTCGAAACGGGATGTGGAAAAAGCACGAAAGGCACATCCGGACGCACTTCTTCTGGTACATCCGGAATGTCTGCCGGAGGTTTCCGGGCTGGCGGATTATCGGGGAAGTACAACCGGAATCATGGATTATGCAAAGAAAAGTGATGCAAAGGAATTCATTATCGGAACCGAGAACAGTATCGTGCAGCATCTGCAGTTTGCATGTCCGGACAAGCAGTTTTATCCATTATCAAGAGACTGTGTCTGCCACAATATGAAACTGACCACACTCGGAGATGTATACCAGTGTGTAAAGGGCACCGGCGGAGAGGAAATCAAGCTGGACGAAGAAGTGCGTATAAAAGCAAAACGCTGTATTGATACCATGCTGGAACTTGGCAATTAAAGCAGGTCAGCCTGCAAAGATGCGCGCCCTGCGGAGTCAAAGATGATGCTGTGTCTCCGCAAGGGCGCGAAAGTGTGCGGTAAACGCACACTTTATTTTTTTACCGATTTTACAAGGGAATCCAATGTAACCGTTGTGGTGGTATCACCGGCAAGGAGCGTGTACGTTTCTCCGCTGGTGAGCTTTGGACAACTGATTACAACGGAATTATAGGATTTGGCAGGGGTATAGGAAAGCAGCATCCGGGGTATCAGATTGTGGTAGTGTCTGTTCTGAAAACAATTTATGAAGAAAGAAAAGGAAAACTTAAGAGAATCTAAATTGACTTGCAACATAAACTTATATAAAATAAAAAGCGCGGAGATGTTCGCAGAGTTCATTTCAAACGAAGAGGAGGAATTTTATATGATATGTCCGAAGTGCGGCAGTGAAATGCCGGATGACAGTACATTCTGCACCAGATGCGGAGCCAGCTTACATACAGGAACACAGGAAAATCAGAATTCGCAGGGGACGCCATACGGCTACGGAAATCCACAGGGAAACAACGGAGCGTATTATGGCAATCCACAGATGAACAATGGGATGCCGTACGGGCAGCCTTATGTAGATCCAAAGGATCATTCCGCAGAATTTGACGGAAAGGATATTGCAGATCACAAACTGTTTGCAATGCTTCCATATCTTCTGGGAATTTTGGGAACCATCGTGGCACTTCTTGTGGCGAAGGATTCTCCTTATGTCGGATTTCATGTGCGTGAGGGAATCAGGATCCTTGTGTCTGAAGTTCTGCTGGGACTGATTACTGTAGTGCTCTGCTGGACCGTTGTCGTTCCGATTGCAGCAGCCGTATGTTTTATCATTTTATTGGTTGTCCGTATCATCAGTTTTGTCAATGTCTGCAATGGAAAGGCAAAGGAAGCTGCCATAGTCAGCAATTTCGGATTTTTGAAATAACTTATAAAGATCCAATGAAAAAGAGAAGAAGATTCTGCATGTTATGTAAGAATCTCCTTCTCTTTTTTGTGGAAACACGGGATATTTAATTGAGAAGAATGGAAAAAGTCAGGGAATTTCCATCTTCACTTTTAGCAGAAATTTTCCCTTTGTGTGCGGTTGCAATGGCATGGACTACGGAAAGTCCGATACCGTGTCCACCGGTTTTGGTATTGCGTGAACTATCCGGGCGGTAAAAACGTTCAAATAACTCGTCGTGCCGGCCGACAGGAATCGGATCGGTTGTATTCCACACGGTAAGTGCGAGCGCGCGTCCCTGTTTGTGGAAAGTCAGCTGGAGTTTTCCGTTTTCCGTGGAATACTTAACAGCATTGTCCAGAAGAAGGGAAACACACTGGCGGATACAGCCTTCATTTCCGTGATAAGTCAGGTCAGGGGCAATGTCAAGTTCTAAAGTTTTGCCCCGGGAAGCTGCATAGGAAACAAAAGGTTCCGCAGTATCAATTACGGCATCGGAAATTGCAAAATCCGTCATTTCCAGCTGCGTGGACTCTTCATCCATACGGGAGAGGAAAACCAGTTTTTCCGTCAGGGAGGTCAGGCGGGCAATCTGTTTGCGTGTGCTTTTTGTCCACTGGTTTTCTCCGCCGGTCATCTCCAGCACTTCGGTGTTTGCATCGATGATTGTCAGTGGAGTTTTGATTTCGTGGCTGGCATCCGTAATAAAACGCTTTTGTTTTTCGTAGCTTTCTGCGACAGGCTTTACCAGCATGCCGGAAAACAGAACTACCAGAAGAAATACCAGCAGCAGTCCGGCAAGACTGATTCCGATGCTGGCAAGCAGAAACGTGTGGAAGGTGTTTAATTCCCGTTCACAGTTGACAAAAATATACATACGCGTGTTATCGCCTGTAGTGACAAGCTGATAGCGGTAACAGCTGATAAATCCAAGGGTATGCTGCTTTTTATACAAAGAAGCCGCATATTTTTTTGCTTCTTTGGTGGAAACAGCCGCAATTTTTCCGGTATCGACCTGATCCACGGTTCCCTTATCTGTGAGAGTTACTGTGAAAAAGCGGGTATCAAAAGCCGATTCCGGAGAGATATCCCGCCGGGCCAGTTCTTTTTCTTTTTTGGGTTCCGGAGGTGTCTGGTTGTCATCCTGGGGGTTGTCATCTGCCGGATTTTCCGGAAACTTTCCGTCATTTTCCGCAATGACATGTATCCGCATGTCAGCATTGCGGCAGACGTTTGTGTAGTTGGCAATATTGATGCCGGCCATAATGACAAACAGTACCAGTGCCATGGAACACATGGCAATAGCGATAAATTTTTTTCGAAGTTTCTTGATCATTCGTAAAATATCCTTTCCTTATGGAAGCATACACACAGAGTATCCCAGACCGCGGGTGGCCTTAATCTGTATATGGGCATGCAGGGAAGTCAGTTTTTTGCGCAGATAGGAAATGTATACCCATACAACATTAAATTCCGCTTCACTGTCGTATCCCCAGATTTTGTCCATAAACTGTTCTACAGAGATCACTTGTCCTGGATTGGTCATCAGCATCTCTAACATCTGGTATTCCTTGTTCGCAAGCCGCAGTGTACCGGTATCTGTTGACAGCTGGTAGGTGCTTCGGTCCAGCCGGACATCGCCAAAGGAAAGGATGGCATCGGTGGTTTCGGCCTGTCGTCTTGTCATGGCCCGGATGCGTGCAAGCAGCTCTTTCATCGAAAATGGTTTTGTCAGATAATCATCTGCGCCGCTGTAGAGACCGTTGACACGGTCATCAATTTCGGATTTGGCGGTCAGCATCAGAATCGGCAGATGGTTTCCTTGGGCACGTACCTGTTTTAAAACACTGATGCCATCGAGTTTCGGCATCATGATATCAAGAATCGCACCGTCGTAGTTGTCTCCTTCTGTCAGATAGTCCAGGGCGTCCTGCCCATTGTATACGGCATCCACCGAATAATTATTATGTTTGAGCACTGTCACCAGCGCATCGGATAAGTCTTTTTCGTCTTCCGCAAGAAGTAATCGCATCGTGTTTCCTCCTCATTCCGTTATATTGTAACATCTTTATATATAGAAGATAAGACGGGAACCTTAAATAAACTTAAAACATTCGTAAGTTTTGTCGTTTTACAGGACAACATATTTTTTACATTGAATTTACA
>ERZ1034871.1303-NODE-1303-length-12631-cov-6.529183_pt1 | contig 12631 bp, 23 predicted proteins | sample MGYA00520631_ERZ1034871 | MGnify/ENA primary metagenome ERZ1034871 (study PRJEB33766, sample SAMN09781721) | gut metagenome | biome: gut microbiome | host: Homo sapiens | place: Madagascar | study: EMG produced TPA metagenomics assembly of the PRJNA485056 data...
CTACAAGTCTTCCGATCTCTACGCCGCTGCGGTCGCCACGCATAATTACTTTCTTACCAATGTTTGTTTCCATTTTGATGTCTTATTTTATTGTTGTGTATTAATGTTTTCTTTTTTTCTCACTTGTGACACTCGCCCTTAATTGGTTCAACCTTGAATCTTTTATAGGATTTACTTCCCATAAGCTCATTATCATTGCCGAGGCCGAGATAATCCTCGACAATTTCTTTGACTTCATCTTGTGTGTAATCATCACCTTCTTCAAGAGTGATTGTTACCTTGAATGAATATTGTTTCTCTCTCATTCTCTAATACTTTTAGTGCTTTGTTTAAATTATACTTTAAGTTCCGCGTCCAAGCCCAGTGCCCAAAGAATGTGCTGGAGCTCGTGGACGTACTTTATCCTGTGTATGGTTTCACCTTTAAAAGTAACATACATCCATTCACTATTAGGAGTGCAGATAACCTCGATGAAGTGAGCTTTGTGACCATAAATGTATGCCACCAGTTTATCTCGATTCCACCCGTTCTTTTCAAGGATTTCGGTAGTAAGAGGGATAGGCTCAATGTTGCAACACCATACTCCCCAATACCAACCATCATCTTCAATGGTATTCAGAGTAATTGCACCTTTCTTTTCTTTGTACTCCCTTAGTGAGTCTATATCAGTCACCTTGCCAATAAGTCCATTTTTGATAGAATCGTTTTTGTTGACACGAACAAGGTCTCCTATTCTTAGGTCTTCTGCTTTAATCATTCCTCACCTCCTTTCGGCAGCAAGTCGGCAAGGTAGCACCACTTGTCGAAGCCTTTTCCAATCCACATAGTCGAATCTTCAATTTCTTTTTTTGAAGCCCCTATCTTGTGTCCGTACTCAACTAAATATTTCTTGTCTACCACCCAGTCTTGGCACTCTACTGCGAGATTGCCGTGCTTGCTCATCAAAAACCGTATCATAGAAACCATTTCGCTCGCTTTAAGCGGTATATCACACAGACATGTTGGGGTGAAGAATCCTCGTTCGGCATCATAGATAACATCTGTAATGTCTGCGCTTTCAAGTTCGACAGTCTTGTTGCCATATTTGGCTATCATCCGTTGCAAGCTGTCAATGAAGTCTTCGGCATGTACGGAAGGCTCGTATTCGATTAGCATAGGGCGCTTAGGGTCCTGTCTTTCTCTTTCTTCCAATGATTGTATGTATGCGTTCTGCTTATCGAGAATCTTTACAGCGTCGCTAAAACGTTCAAGGATATGGTCGTAAGCACTCAGTCTGCCAACTTTAAAGAAAGTATAGAAGAGTGCTATGGTAATAGAGAAACTGGCGATGATTTTCAATATTTCTATCATAAGCATAATTTAGAATTTTTCTCTGATTTTCTGATATTGTGCAATAAAAGTCTTTTCCGTGACCCACTCGCTGTACCGTGTGCGATAGTAGGTCTTGGGGTTACCTGATGCCAAGCCGTTCTTGTCGCGAGGGGTATTGACGCTCTTGTATATCTTCGGGACGATGTCGGTGGACTGGTATGCCGTGACGTATTCGTCCTCGAAGGCTATGTGTGCGGTCTCACGGAACTTGACGTTTTCGAGGGAGAAGGGGCAGCTCATTCGCTGCCTCCTTCCGTGTATGCCTCGCTTGTGCCGAGGAGGTGTTCGTTACCTTCGTAGGGGATACAATATATGTAACTGTTGTCTATACAAACATAAGGACAGTCATTATTCTCTTTGTAATGTGAGAAATAGTTAGCATACCACTCCCCTTCGTCATTATCTCTCACCAACACCTTGTCGAACGGCTTGAACGGACACGTGGGCTTTACTGGCTCCACTTGCAGGGTGTCTGGGTTGTATTTGCCTTTGTAATGTTGTTCTATAAAGGTGATAAGCTTTGCTTTTAGGATGTCATTAGCTTTAGTATACAACTTTGCAGTACACACCTTTCTTTCTGCGAATCCAGACTTATTGCTATAAAAGATTGAAGCGTTAAACTCAGTGTAATCATCGTTTTTCCAACTTTCAAAGATAGCGTAATCTGTGACATAGTTAGCTTCTTTGATATACACCACGTCCCCTCGCTTGAAGAACTTCGTCCAGTCTCGCATTTCACGGGAGGGAAAGAGGAGGCATTCTGCAGAGGGGTAGTTTTCATAAAATCGACCATAAGGAGTAAATGAACCAGGGCGGTCAATACTGGTAACTGTCTTTATTGAATATTCAGAATTACTGTCCACTATCAAAAGTCCGACCGTGCCATATATCGGTGAGTACAACTCCATCCCTTTTGGGCAATCCTTCAATATCTCTGCTATATTAATCTTGTTTTCCATTGTTGTAATTTTTATTGTAACACATTTCCAGGAATTCTATCTTCTCTTGGAGGTATTTCATAGTCTCCTTGAGGTAGGCTATTCTGTAAGCCTCGGCATATTCTGACGCATTGACGGTAATCTTGAACACGTCAGACGTGGCGAGGTTACGGATGTGCCGTTGGTCTTTCTTCGTCAGTTCCATACGTGACCGAATCTAATTGTCTGCAAATCTGCTTGTACACCAGCTCGCACCATTCGTCAGCAGGCTTGCCGTTTACGCTGTCAGCATACTCTTTGATAATAGCAAGAGCCTTACGTGCGCCAAAGCAAGCGCTATTAAAATTGCTCTGTTGCATCTCGCTTACTGTCACTCCACCCAGAAGGTGTATGAGCCATGTCTTGATTTTCTTCTTCATAGTTACTAATCTTTATATATGATTCGAGGATTTACTTGAATGTTGGTAATAGGAGTATCTTCTTTGAAGTACTCCCATGATGTATACTCTTCCTTCATTACTCTGTTGTTTTTATCGTTTTTTTACCTGTTCGTAAACTTTCGCTATAGTAGCATCGTCTACGCCGTCCTTGTCAAGGTTGTAAATAAAGAACAGCTCTTTAGTGAGAGCGGTTACTCTGTACCGACTGGAAAGCAGAGATATGCCTCGCAGCGTACCAGTAGTGTGCCAAACATCAATGACTTCACGCACGTAGTCAATGAAGTTCTGTGTCTGCTTGTCGTAGATGCATTTGCCCAGTATTGTTTCTTTTTCTGACGGCTCTTCTGCACTGCTGTCAAACAGCTCCTCTATAGCGTCAATATTCAGTCCTGTCTTGCGCAGCTGCTTGCTGTATGTCTTTAAAATGCCGCACAGTTGCTTCACTATCTCCACCGAATATCGTGCGCCCTTCAGTTTCTCATACTCTTTGTTGAGCCTGTCATGCTGAACTTGCAAATTCTTGTATTTGCTCTCAATGGCACTTGACTTGTTCTTCGCCTCCATACGCTCAAGCATATTGCGATAGAGCACGTCCTTCTGCTCTACGAGATTGTTCAGGCGCTCGTTCTCCTTTAGCAGTTTGTCGCGTTCTTCGACTACCTTGTCGTAGTTGCGCAGTATTATACGTGCCTGGTCTATAGGCGAGAGGTCTTTGTTGAATGTTGTCATTGTCGTATGTTTTTTTAATTGCGTAGAATGTGAACTTTGACAAGTTTGTGAGCAGCATTAGGCTGCGACTTGTGGAAGTCTTCTATAAAGCGACGTTCGAGGTCGTCGTGAAAGATTGGTCGGTCTGACTTGGGAATGAGGATTTCGGCACGTACCCGCTGACCGTTGTCGAACGTGAGGATTGCTGTGCGCTGCTCACGAGGCATAAATGGATTGTGAATCATTTTGCACTCCTTTCTGCTTCGACAGCGCATGAGAGCTGTTCTACTTGCTGCTGTAGCTCCATCTGCGCTTTGTTCGCCTTGTCACGTTCAGCTCTCGCTTCCGCAATGCACACGTAGCTCACCGACGTTGCCACTATCAGCACAGCGCCTATGCACACCCATGGCAGCCGATGCACAAACTCGTTAACTTCACGGCACACACCCTTTACGAATGCCCAGCCATACTTCATTGCGTAGACGCCTGCCTCTCTGGTCGTAGCATTGTCTACAAAGTCAATTCTCGTTACAGTCATATTTCCTCTTTTTTTAGTTATTTTCTAAGTGATTTACCTCTAAACGTTACGCACTTCGTGATAGCTCTAAGCCTGTCTATCGTGCGCTCTCCGTATTTCTCCTCTAAGTGAGGAATGTCAAGGTTTGTTGTCAATATCAGCAGCTTACCCTTAATCTCAGCCAAGTCGCACAACTCCATGAAAGGTATGCGCTTGTTTCCATAGTTGTTCGCTACATTCTCAGTCCCCACATCATCTATATAGATTATGTGTTTGCTCAGTATAGCGTCTGGCTGCGACACGAGATCCTGCGCTCTGTACACGCTGACGAGTTTTCGGCATGCCGTATTGATAAGTATCGGTATTATACGCATGCCTATCAGCGATTTCCCGAGACCGCAGCCTCCGTTTATCAGCAGCCCTCGACCTTTGTTGTCTTCCAGCCACTCCACTACGGGTCTGTAGTTCTCCTCGTTCCAAACTCCCTTGCCCGTGAAGTAGTCCAACCCAGCCCTCAGCCTTGCCTCAGCGTTCGCCACCTTTATTCTCACCCTGTCGGGTTCGGCAGGATAGCCCGTGTCTTTCAAGCTCTCCACCATCTGTTTGAAATTAAAGTTCATCTACCATGTACCTTTCGTATAATCCATTTGTTCTGCATGAAGAACAGTCCCGTCCGTGTGCATACGCTGTTCAGAGCTGCTCTTGCCGTAATTGTTTTTGCTCCACCGTGCCAATCTCTTTGCTATCTCAAACGTTTTCTCTTTCTCGAATCGCATCTTTCTTCCTCCTTCCTTCACCTCTGTCCAGTAGTTGTAGAATTCGGCAAGCATAGACCTTTGATACATTCCGTTGAATGGTTTGAGCAGCATCCCAAACGCCAACTTTCTCTCTTTAAGTTCCTGTTCAGGTGTCCGCTTGGTGTCCGTTTGGTGTCCGTCGATGTTATCTAACCCATTGGGTTTTAATGTGATAAGTGTCCGCTTGGTGTCCGTTTGGTGTCCGTTTTGAAACAAAACCTTCAGATTGTACAGTTCCGTGAGATACCTGCTTGTCGTCGGTCTCGTCAGTCCGAAACGGTCACCTAATTCCTTCATTGACACGTCACATTCACCAGCCTTACCGCATTTCCTCTTGATGTAGATATACATTCCTATCTTCACCAAGTCAAGGTCAAGTATCTCATCGGGAATAGTCATATTACAACTTCTTCAGATTATACCCGACAACTGTATTGAACCACCGACCCTGCCACTCTCTTGCGTCAATACTTATGTCGCATCCCACAGCGTCGCCATTGCCAAGTTGGTTCACCACGTCCACTTGCGCACCCCTAAACGTCACGACTGCATTCTTCGGATATTGTAAGCTCGCCACATACCCTATCACTACGTCACGTTCTCTCCATTCTCTGCCCGACTGGCTTATGCCGCTCTTCTCGGGCAGAATCTTTATTATCGGTCCTTCTATATGTATCATATAATTCAAAATTTATTAATTCAAAATCGGCAAAGCCGACCAATTCAACATTCAAAATTCCTAACTCAACATTCCTCACACCCAGCCTGCGCCACCGCTCGCCAGCTCTGCCTTTGCGCTTCTCAGACCTCTCTCGTCGTCCTTGTCCGGTATCATTACCTCGCTCATCGACGCATAGTCCAGAAAGTTCCTTATCACGCTCGACATTTCTGCTGTAGTCAGATAGCACAGAGGTTTCGGTTTCTTTCCCTCCTCTGCCAGGAAGATATGCGGACACACGTCCTGCTGTATCGTCCGTAGCACACTGTAGAAAGTCTCACCCTGCTTATATCCGTAGTAGCTTATGATGAAGTTCAGATAAGCCATCTGCTTGTTCGTAGCCACCTCTCTGTGCTTCACTATGTCTATCGCATACCCGCAGTCGCGAGCCTTGTCTATCTCTCTCATAGCAGCCATATACTGCCTCGGGTCGTTCAGCCTCTCAAAAGTCGCCATACCCCCCCCTTTCAAATAAATGCGTAAAAAGGATACCATTATAACGTTGCCATTCTTCAGCCAACTGCCTTCGAAGTTCTCTTTTGACTTCGTTTAAGCATTTCTGCTTCCACTTTGTGTAGCGTCCCTTTACAACAAATTCGTCATAAGGGATTACAAATATTCCGTTTATAGAATGTCGCATATGACGCTCAACGTACTTCGCTGCCTTCTTTATCTTTCTCGGTACTCTCATGAAACAAATCCCCCCTTTCTTACATTAACACTATTTCCATTCCCTGCTTCGCCACCCATGTAGCGACACCCGTCTGTCCTGCCACCGCCAGCTCCGCATTCTGCTTGTCCAGATGTCTTCCGCTTGCATGTATCAGCGTTATCGTTCTCGCTGTCTTGTCCGCCTCGCACATCTTCAAGTACTCTATGCAGTGCTTCAGACTCATGTGGCTCAGTCTTATTCTGTCCGCTTGCGATGCCACCGTGCGTCCCTCTCTCACAGCCTCGTCCAGAATGTCGTCCTGGTAGTTAGCCTCGATAAGATAATGCGCCACGCCTTTCACCACTTGATGCAGGTTCCAGCAGTCCGTCGCAAACATCAGCGTCCCCATTTCCGGATGATGCACAAGATAAGCGAAGCATTCCACGTCATGCTCAACACTCAGCGGCGTCACAGCGAAGTCCCCAAGATGATATGTCTTGCCGTGCTCCACGGCAGTCACGCCATATCTGTTATTCTCCTTCACCGCCAATGTGCTCAGTACGTCTATCCCGGCACTGGTAAACTCACGCACATACTTGCAATGGTCGCCATGTTCATGACTTACTATCATTCCACGTGCACGACTTCTTTTAAGGTGCCCAACATCTTGGTATTCTCTCAAATGACAGCCAGCCTCAATCAGAAGCTGGTCGCCATTCTCTGCTTCGAGCAGATAGCCGTTGCCTTTGCTCGAACTGCCTACGATGCGCAATTCCATTAATCGAACGGATTGTCGTCGTCTGCATCACCTGCCTTCTCGCCCAAAGGCTTAGAGAGGCCCGAGGAGGCTTCGGAAGGCTCAGTGTCAGCCCCGCCAATAATCTCGCCAGTCTTAGCGTCCACAGAGAGAATCTCCTTAGCTTCCGCGAAACCATTGTCTCTCGTAAACTCCGAAGGCATCGCCTCATCCATAGATTCAATTTTCTGACTACCCTTGTCGTCAATGGTCAATTCTCCCCATTTAGATAGCAATCTACGTAGTACGGTCTTTAATGCCATACTTTCAAAGTTCTGAAACCATCCAACACCATCATTGAAAATCATTGCAGACTGTTTCAAGGCAATCTCTTTTAGACCATTCGCGTCAATATTACTGTATTTTACAGTTGGAGCAAACGCCTTTGCATAGGCGCATATTTCGTCTATTGTCATGTAAAGGATTTTGGCAAATCCATCCTTCTTTCTCATATAAGCGAAATAGCCGATAGGTGTGTTACTTTTTTTGTTTTCAGGATTCAACTGCAGTTCTCCAGTTATTTTGTTGAAGCAGCCGTATTCGCCTTCATACACGACATCCATGTTAAGGGTCTCATATTTACCTGTGCGCAATGCGAGGTTAACATAACCCTTCACGCCAATCACAAGTGAGGGCTTCAGCTTACCCTTACTTTTGAAGGGTAGAATATAACACTGCCCTAATTGCTTGTTCAATGGAAGTCGCAACGATGCAGCCTTGATTGCTTCCGCCATCAATTCATTCGGGTCACATTGCAACAGATTTTCATCACTTGTTACGAGTTCCATCATAGATGTTGCAAACGCACCTGCGTTCTCTTTCAATGCGTTTTGCATAAGCTGCTGATAATACTTGTTTTCAGCAACCTTCTTGAATGCAGCTACTGCCACATTCTTGTTTGGTTTCTGTGGCTGCTTGGCCACTGCTGTTGTCATTGTCTGTGTCATTTTCCTATGTATTTAATCAGTTCTTCCTTTGTCTTGAATGCGTGCTCCCCCTTAATTGGAGGAAACACGCAGAATCTGTATTGTACGAAGGGCTTTGATGTTCCCAACACTTGTACTTCTATACCGGTTATCTTGCTGCTTTGCGCACGATACCCGTCCAGAAACCACACGGTATCTCCGATGCTATACTTCGTCTCTATTTTCATAGCCTATCACTATGTCTTCGTCGTCCGTCACCGTCAGCCTTATCTGCTGACCTCCCTCATACAGGGGCTCCTGCACCGTTTCAGCATTGTCTATCACGCAAGGCACGTCCACTCCGTAGTATTGCTTCAGCGTGCTCGTTATGTCGAGACCTGCGTTTATCTTCGCTGCCGTGTTCAGGTCTGAGTAGGGCACACCGTCCACCGAGCACTCACACCATGGTTTGTCCGTACCGTCGAGCTGCCGTCTGAACATCTTCCACCTTACCAACTTGAACCGTCTGTTCACGTTCTCTTCAAGCACCTCGCACGAGCGCTTCTGAAAGTCACTTGCTGCCTTTATCTTCTCGTCAAGCGCATCTATCTGCTCCTTCCATTGCGTGCGTTCTTCCTGCAGACCGACTATCTGTGCGTTCACCTTCTCCCACTGCGCTTTTACTGCAAGTCGTGACGCGAGCACTTCTCTCTCCGACTCCAAGTCTTTCAGCTTCTTTTCCACGTCCGCCTTCAACTTCTTGTCTTCCTCGCTCATGCCCTCGTCAGCCGGCTTCTCCTGTTCAGCCTCTATCTTCTTGATACGGTCGCACACCTGCTTGTACTCGGGTTTCTCTGCGAGCAAGGTCTCTACGCTCACCTTCTCTTCTTCCTTCTTCGTCTGTTTCTCCAGAGCCTTTCGGGCTTCTATCAGTTCAGCCTCAGCCTTGTCGAGCTGCGTCGCCTTCTGCTGCGTCTTGAAGTATTCAGTGTTCTCCTCACACTTCTTTACTTCTTCTTTTATTCTTGCAGCGTCGTCACCCAGCTTCTTGAGGTCTGACGCCTGGTTGTTAAGGAATGCCTTTTTCGACTCCTCCATAATCTTCTGCACCTGGTCTTCCGGAAGAGCCTGCTTGCAGGTAGGGCAGAAGGCATCGTCCTCGTTCCATTCCCACGTTCTTGCCTTTATGAGCTTCCATTTCTCTTTGCCGTCGGCTTTCTCTGCGTCAAGTTCGTTCATACGTGCGTCGCATTTTACCAATGCTACATCAAACGACTTCAACTTCTGTTTCAAGTCTTCGATATTCTGCTCCGCTTCCGCTACAGCCTTCTTGCATGCTGTCTTGGCTTCGGCGTTCGCCTTAATTATCTCGCCCAACCTGAGTTGCGCCGATTCTTCCATGATGCGCTTGCGCTTGTGATCAAGATTCAGAATACTTATATTCTGATACTTACGTATAAAGTCTGCACCTCCGTTGTCTATGGTGTTGAGATTCTTGCGTGTTTCAGTTATCTCCTTTCTTTTCTCCAGAATCAGCTTCTCTACTGCAGCCCAGTCCTCTGCTTTCGGCAGCACGTTCTTCAAGGCTTCAAGTCTTACGGGCACCTCGTCCAGATTCTTCTGCACCTCCTTGCGCTTGTAGTTCAAGTGCTTCAGTATCTTGTCGACATCGTCCTTCTCAAGCAGTTCCTTGATAGCGTCATACTTCTTGTCGCCACCCGTCACGTCTTCCACGCTCGGAACGCCGAACATTTCGTTCAGCCTCTTGCGCTGCTCGCTCCAGTCCATCTGAGTGAAGCTGTATGGCGATGAGCACAGACGGAACACTTCTTCAGGACAAATGGCGTCAACGACCTTCTTGAAGTCTCCTGCCGTCTCTACCTCTCCGTCCACCTTGTACGTGTAGTTGTTCGTCACGCTGCCGTCGTCCTTACGGGTCTCGGTCAGTGTACGTGTCAGTACGTAGCACATCATGCCTTCCTGCTCGTCCTGTACACTAAGCGAAATCTCCACTGAGTGCGCCACGTCCTCAATCTCCCTGCCGTCCTTGTCCTTGGTCTTGATGCCGAACTTGGTGGCACCGGCCTGGTTCGTGCCGAACAGCACCCAGCTGATAGCGTCTGCTATCGTCGACTTGCCTATTCCGTTGCGACCCTTTAACACATTGATATTGTCGCCCAGCACGATTTCCTTATTCTCTACGCCCTTGAAGTATCGCAGGCATATCTTGTCTATCAATATCTTCTTCATATTGTGTTATAGTTTTGAGTCCTTCAAATACACTGTCACACCGTTTAGTGTCTTGAAGTAGTTTATCTCACCGTCCTTCAACAGCTCGTTCATTATCTTCTTCAAGTCAGCCTGCACAGCGTTCTTCAGTTCCACATAGCCAACGCCCATCGGTCTCTTCGAGTCGTCCGGCATCAGCTCACGTATCTTGTCCAATACATATTTCTTGTTCATGTTATATTTTGTTTTATAGTTTCGTAGTAAAATGTTGTTCTATTCTCACGAACCGAACAACAAGAGTGTTTTATGACAAATAAAATTAAGATTTTCGTGGGGGCAGAGGGAATCGAACCATCACATCGGAACCACTTCTTTATAACTCTACGCTACCCAAGCCGTAGTCACGCCCCCTTTTTTAAACCGCCCTATTCTCACGAACCGGACAGATGGGTTTTAATCAAAAAACATACGTAGCAGCCGCTGCTGCAAAGATTTTTACATCAATAACCTAAAAACTTGAATTTATATATGAGCAAAATATCCTATGTGTTACTTCTCATTTTCCTTACCTCGCCCTCATAGTGTTCTATGAGCCTTTCAAGCTCCCAGTTCGACCACTTCTTCGCCTCGTGCTTCCTTGCTTCAAGCAGCGTTACTCTCTGTTCGCCAATCTTTTTTATAAGTCCTTGGCGATAGTCAAGTATATTGCCATCCTTGAAGCGGTTACAAAAACGGCACTGCGCCGAACAGTTGTCTTCCGAATATCTCAGAGCCATATTGGTTCGCGATATGTAGTGTCCGCAGTCAGCCTGCTCAAAGGGCAACACCCTCCCGCAACTCACGCATCGGAAATACTCATATCCATACTCCTTTGAGTCCCGAAGCCTGATATACATCGAAAATACCTTGTCAAGCTTTGCCTTAAGCGACGGGGTACTTCTCCATTTGCCCGTCCTTGCAGCCTTGCCCCAAGTCTCGGACTTGTCTTTGCTTTTCTTTTTCTTCCAGAACATACTTAGTATATCTCCTCCCTCCTGCCCATGTCGGCAGAACGTTGTTTAATCTTCAAGTTAAGGCAGTGTATCCGCCTCATACGCCACTCAAACAACTCTATCGGACAGGCCGTATCAGTATTGAGCAGCTTATATATCGCATCTACCTTATCCTGGTAGGTCTGCGTCGAGAAAAGTTGCAGCATATAGCGTCAGTTTTAGATTTCTGAAAAACTGCCCTATGCTCACGCACCAGGCAGACATTATTTAACGATTAGTTAGAATATGAAAAATCATGTGAGTGGTCGCTTCCACGTCGTTTAAACAAATTGCATTAATATCTGATTTCAGCTAATCCTTTCCTACTGTTCGTACACAGGCACGCTGACGTTCCTGCCTCCGAACTCATTCAACGCCATCTTGCGTATCTTCTCAGCCCTATCACTCTTCGAACGATATGCAAGAGCGTTGTATACCATACACTGGCCACACTCAAATCGTGACATCAATACCGAAATCTTGTTTCTCGGTACAATTATTTTCTTTTTTCTAACCAGCTTTGCCATATTTTTTGTAAATTTGTGTCGTTAAAGTTTATATAAAACGTTATCTGTAACGCTTTCGAGTGCAAATGTACAATAGTTTAGGCAAATGACCAAGGAAACGCAACAGAAAAGCGTTACAATTTAGATATTTTCACATACGTACACATCAATAAACTGTTTTACACTATGACAACTATCATTGAACGCCTCGAAGCCGTCCGCCGACACTACAACTTGTCAGGACGCGGACTCGCTGACCGTCTTGGACAGCGTCCATCCACCGTCACAAACTATTTAAACGGCACCCAAGCCCCTAAACTGGAGTTCATCGAGAATATCCTCCGCCTCTTCCCCGAAGTCTCGGCAGAATGGCTCATACGAGGCCAGGGCAGTATGCTTATCGTTGACCAGCCCGACGTAGCCGAACTAAAAAAACGTTACGAGACCGAACTCCTCGTCAAGGAAGGCATCATCAAAGAACTTCGCTCCATTATTCTGGAGAAGAATCAAGACAAGCAGTCCCTCGACCGCCAGCAACTTGTAGGCTGATACCACTTCATCCTAAAAGGCAGTGATAGTAATTGGGTAGGAGGTAAATGTTATTCATAAAAGGCATTTACCTCCTACTTTCACATTTACCGACCTCCCACACCACCGTACGTGCCGTTCGGCATACGGCGGTTTCGTGCTTTTACACCTTACGGTGTGTGGCAAGTTGTTTTCAGCCATCCCTTCGAGATACGTCACTTCTATTCTATTGTCGGATTCCGTCCTATCGTGCGAATAGAGAGTTCCTTTTCGGACATCTGACTACAAAAGACTCTCAAGGTAGCAGTCATTTACTGTTGCACTGCACGATTCAGTCCTTCCCTATAGACAACCCGTGTCTTGGGTACTATGACCTCTGCTGACTTCTCACGACAAGCTTTACTCCGTCATGGTACATCGAATACCTCATCTTCACCATGCGTCCGTGAGACCTCCTCGGATAAGGGCTTATTCTTTCCATCTTATACCCACTTC
>ERZ1034871.1311-NODE-1311-length-12579-cov-3.313478_pt1 | contig 12579 bp, 9 predicted proteins | sample MGYA00520631_ERZ1034871 | MGnify/ENA primary metagenome ERZ1034871 (study PRJEB33766, sample SAMN09781721) | gut metagenome | biome: gut microbiome | host: Homo sapiens | place: Madagascar | study: EMG produced TPA metagenomics assembly of the PRJNA485056 data...
ACCCTGGGTCACTGCATTATCGCCAACGCCCCGACACGTCAGTCCTGAGCAATTAGAAAAAACAGTTCGTTATCTTACACAAACTGTGCATCCACGTAATGCCGACAATATTGATAATCTGAATAGGTCCGTAGAGTATATAAAAGAGTTCTTTGTCAGTAGCGGTGCCAGAGTTACCGCGCAGGGCGTCCCCGATTGGCTATTACGACTCTGCGCCTGGAAGCCAGAATTACCCTTACCCGGCAATGTCCTGGCTTTATCCCGATCGGGGAGACTTTATTGCCTGGTCGGCAGAATACAGGATATCAACGCCGTTCGTCAGGTAAAAACGGCATTGTTATCATCCCGGGATTTATCTGTTTATTCTATGAATGCCCCATGGTTTATTCCCGGTATTGATTTCTCTGACCACCTGAATTATTGGCAACACGATATTCCCGCCGTAATGATTACTGACACCGCTTTTTATCGTAATAAACAATACCACTTGCCCGGTGATACAGCAGACAGATTGAATTATCAGAAAATGGCTCAGATGGCGTTATAACCTTGTTACACAACAGTAAATAATAAAAATTTCTCGAGGCGGGTCCAGAAACAGCGACATGTACATTTTATTTTCCCTCGTCTGTTTTAAGATGCGAAACATAAAATTCAATGGAGGAAAAATAAATGGGAATGATTGGTTATTTTGCAGAAATTGACTCAGAAAAGATTAACCAACTGCTTGAGTCTACTGAAAAACCTTTGATGGATAATATACATGACACGCTTTCAGGATTACGCCGACTGGATATTGATAAACGCTGGGATTTTTTACACTTTGGGCTGACAGGCACCTCTGCTTTTGATCCCGCGAAGAATGATCCGCTGAGTCGTGCCGTGCTTGGTGAACACAGCCTCGAAGATGGCATAGATGGCTTCCTGGGATTGACCTGGAATCAGGAGTTAGCCGCGACAATCGACCGACTGGAATCACTGGATCGAAGTGAGCTGCGTAAACAGTTTTCCATTAAGCGACTCAATGAAATGGAGATTTATCCGGGAGTGACCTTTTCAGAAGAGTTAGAGGGGCAACTCTTTGCTTCGATCATGCTTGATATGGAAAAGCTGATTAGCGCGTATCGACGTATGCTGCGACAAGGGAATCATGCGCTGACGGTTATTGTTGGGTGATGGTGTCAGGGCACCAAAAAAAACCGCCGAACATGTCGGCGGCTTTCTGACTTACAAACTGATAGCTTACATCAGCGGCATTGCTAACCGCACAATGCTAATCAGCGGTTGTGGCCATACACCCAGCACCAGTACCAACAGTGCAGAGATCAGCACAACGATACCGCCCGCGCTGTACTGCCAGTTTGACGGTGCATCGCGACCCGGTTGTTCCGGGGCGTGCAGGTACAGGCTCACCGCCACGCGCAGGTAGTAGTAAAGGCCGATTGCCGAACCGACAACCACGGCGCCCACCAGCCACCACAAGTGTGCCTGGACACCGACCGCCAGCACGTAGAACTTACCAATAAAGCCCAGCGTCATCGGAATACCGGCCAGAGACAGCATCATCACCGTCATCACCGCCGCGAGGATCGGGCGATGCCAGAACAGACCGCGGTAAGAGAACAGGGAATCAGCATCCGGGCCACGGTACGGGCTGGACATCAGGCTGACCACGCCGAACGCGCCGAGGCTGCTGAACAGATAACCGGCCAGGTAAACTCCTACCGCTTCCATCGACATCTCGCCCGTTTGCAGCGCAATCAGCGCCACCAGCAGATAGCCGAGGTGAGAGATAGATGAGTAACCGAGCAGACGTTTGATATTGGTCTGGCTCAGCGCCATCAGGTTACCGAAGATGATAGAGGCAAAGGCGATAATCGCCAGCACTACCCGAATCGCTTCGCTGTCACCCACCGGTGCGTAGAGGAACAGACGCATCACCACACCGAAGATAGCGATTTTGCTCGCCGTCGCCAGGAAAGTGGAAACCGGCGCAGGCGCGCCCTGGTATACGTCTGGCGTCCACAGGTGGAACGGCACCAGAGAGAGTTTGAAGCCGAGGCCAACAATCATCAGTCCGAAACCTGCCAGCAACAGCGGCTCGTTGAGCATACCGTCGCCGAGGTTTTTACCCAGCGCGACAAACGACAGGTCGCCAGACTGCGCATACACCAGCGCCATACCAAACAGCAGGAAAGAAGACGCTGCGGCAGAAAGGATGGTGTATTTGATACTGGCTTCCAGCGAACGTTTCTGGCGGAAAGCGTAACCGACCAGGCCAAACAGCGGCAAAGAGATCAGTTCAATACCGAGGAACAAAGACGCCAGATGGTTGGCATTCGCCAGCAGGATCCCGCCCAGCGCGGCAATTAACACCAACAGGTAGAACTCATCCTTGTTGTCGTTATAGCCTTCAAGCCACGGGTAGGCGAAAGTACAGGTGGCGAGGCTCGCCAACAATACCAGCCCGGTGTAAAGCATGGCGAAACCATCAACGCGCATCAGCGGCGTAACGTCCATAGCGCCCGCCTGGCCAACAAACCAGAGCGAAACCAGCGCCGCGTTAAGCCCAATAACCGAGAGCGTAGCGTTGAGGAAATGATTGCGTCGCCACGCAATGGAGAGCATCACAACCACCACCGTCAAGCCGACGATCAGCAACGGTAGCAGTGCGATCAGGTTTTGTGGAGTTATTGTCATGGCGATTTACGGCCTTGTAGTAGTAACGGAATTAACAAACCACTGCTGGATATTGCCAATCGCGGAGTGCGAGGTATCCAGAATCGGCTGCGGATAGAAGCCCAGCAGTACCAGCAGCACCACCAGCAACAGGATCATAAACAGCTCACGCAGCGACATCCCTGGCAGTTCCTGGCTGGCAATCTGGCTTTTCGCTTTACCGAAGTAAGCGCGATGCAACATCGCCAGCGAATAAACAGATGCAAAGACCAGCCCAAAGGTAGAGATAACGGTAATCACCGGGACAACCTGGAAGCTGCCGAACAGAATCATAAATTCGCCGACGAAGTTACCGGTGCCAGGCATCCCAAGCGTTGCCACCGCAAAGAACAGCGACAGTGCTGGCAGCCATTTCATCTTGCTCCACAGACCGCCCATCATGCGCATGTCGCGGGTATGGATACGTTCATAAAGCTGACCACAAAGAATAAACAGACCCGCCGCCGACAAGCCGTGCGCAATCATCTGGATTACCGCGCCCTGGTAGGCCAACTGGCTGCCGGTGTAGATAGCAATCAGCACGAAGCCCATGTGGGAAACCGAGGTGTAGGCGATCAGACGTTTGATATCGGTCTGGGCGAAAGCCATCCACGCACCGTAGAAGATGCCGATAACCCCCAGCCACATAGCGATTGGCGCAAACTCTGCCGATGCGTTCGGGAACAGCGGCAGGGAGAAACGCAGCAAACCGTAAGCGGCAGTTTTCAGCAAGATCCCCGCGAGGTCAACGGAACCGGCGGTCGGAGCCTGAGAGTGCGCATCCGGTAGCCAGCCATGCAGCGGAACCACCGGCATTTTGACTGCGAAGGCGATGAAGAAGCCCAGCATTAACAGGTATTCCACACCACTGGACATTGGCGTATTCAGCAGCTCTTCATAGTTGAAGGTCCAGACGCCGGTCGCATTGTAGTGAACAAAAACCAGCGCCAGGATGGCGATCAACATCACCAGACCACTCGCCTGGGTGTAAATGAAGAACTTGGTTGCCGCCGTGATACGCGTTTTACCGTCAGAGGCTTTATGCCCCCACAGTGCGATCAGGAAGTACATCGGCACCAGCATCATTTCCCAGAAGAAGAAGAACAGGAACATGTCGATGGCAAGGAACACGCCGATAACGCCGCCCAGGATCCACATCAGGTTGAGGTGGAAGAAGCCCTGATATTTTTCGATCTCTTTCCACGAACAGAGTACCGCCAGCACACCGAGCAGACCGGTCAGCACGACCATCAGCAGCGACAGCCCGTCAATGGCGAGATGAATAGAGATACCAAAACGCGGGATCCACGGCATGTCGAATTCAGACTGCCACTGCGGAATTCCGGCGGATTGCGTCAGTGAATAACCGCCCTGCAACCACAGTTGCAGCGACAGCGCCAGCGTCAATCCCATGGTGATCAGCGCGATCCAGCGTGGCACCTTGACGCCAAAGCGTTCGGTCTGCCAGCACAGGAAGCCGCCAATAAAGGGAATTAATATTAGCCAGGGTAGTAACATGGCGATCTTTATTCCTTGTAAAAGTCCCGTCAGGACCGGATTTTCAACGAATTCTCACGACAGAAAATTCTCTTCGGACTGGGGGTAGTGTCGGATGCACCGCGAAGGCGGCTTATCCGACCTACGTTCTTATATGCCCAGGGGCAATCCCACAATCCTTAACTCAACGCAGTACCATCAACAGTGCCAGCACCACGACCGCACCGATGCTCATGGATGCCACATACCAGCGCAGATAGCCGTTCTCACTTAACAGCAGACCTTTACCTGCAAAGCGGGAAAGAACCGCCGGGATGTTCATCATTGAGTTCAGCGGATCGCGTTTCAGCAACCAGGCAATACCCAGGAACGGCTTGACGAACACTTTGTCGTACAGCCAGTCAAAGCCCCAGGCGTTGTACCACCAGGTACTCAGCAGGCGGCCCGGCGCACTGTTGGCGATGGAGGTCACCAGAGTACGTTTACCCAGCCACAGCCAGGCTGCCAGCAGAATGCCGACCACCGCGACCACGCCAGAGGTAATTTCCAGGGTCAACATGCTGCCGTGCGCCAGTTCCGTCGTTTGCGGAAGCACGCCCTGCAGCGGCGGTACAATCAGTGCGCCAACGAAGGTGGAAAGGATCAGCAGCACAATCAGCGGCAGGCTGTGAGTTACCCCTTTCACGGCGTGAGCGTGAATTTGTTCTTTTCCGTGGAAGACGATGAAAATCATACGGAAGGTGTAGAGCGAGGTCATAAACGCACCGACCAGACCTGCCACCATCAGATTGATATGACCATTCGCCATCGCACCCGCGAGGATCTCATCCTTACTGAAGAAGCCCGCAGTGACCAGCGGCAGTGCCGACAGTGCTGCGCCGCCCACCAGGAAGCAGAGATAAACCAGCGGAATAGATTTACGCAGACCGCCCATCTTGAAGATGTTCTGTTCGTGATGGCAGGCCAGAATGACGGAACCGGATGCCAGGAACAGCAGCGCTTTAAAGAACGCGTGAGTCATCAAGTGGAAAATCGCCGCATCCCATGCCTGCACGCCAAGCGCGAGGAACATGTAGCCAATCTGGCTCATGGTAGAGTAAGCGAGAACACGTTTGATGTCGGTCTGTACCAGCGCGGCAAAACCGGCCAGCAGCAGCGTAACCGCCCCGACAATACCCACCAGATGCAGAACTTCCGGCGTCATCAGGAACAGGCCGTGGGTACGGACGATCAGGTAGACACCCGCGGTTACCATCGTTGCGGCGTGGATCAGCGCGGAGACAGGCGTCGGGCCAGCCATCGCATCGGCAAGCCATGTCTGCAACGGCAACTGCGCAGATTTACCGACCGCACCGCCCAGCAGCATCAGCGTCGCCCACATCAGCATGTTATTGCCGTCAGCAAAGTGCGCTGGTGCCAGTTCCACCATTTCGCGGAAGTTCAGGGTGCCCAGTTCGTTGTAAAGAATGAACAGTGCGAAAGCGAGGAACACGTCACCCACACGGGTCACGACGAACGCTTTCATTGCCGCTGCGCCATTCTTCGGATCGGTGTAATAGAAACCGATCAGCAGATAGGAGCACAGGCCCACGCCTTCCCAGCCGAGGTACATCAGCAGCAGGTTGTCGGCAAGCACCAGAACTACCATGCTGGCGATGAACAGGTTGGTGTAGGCGAAGAAGCGAGAGTAGCCCTCTTCACCGCGCATATACCAGGAGGCGTACATGTGAATAAGGAAACCCACACCAGTGACCACCGAGAGCATGGTCAGCGACAGGCCGTCCAGCACCAGGTTAAAACCGATGTTAAAGTCGCCTACCGACATCCACGTCCACAGCGGCTGGCTGTATGACTGCTCGCCGTTAGCGAAGAAATCAACGCCGATAAAGGCGGTTACCAGCGCCGCCAGGCCCACAGAGCCAACGCCGACGATCGCCGAGACGTTTTCAGACCAGCGCCCACGGGAGAATGCCAGCAGGACGAAGCCAATCAATGGCAAAATAATGGTTAAGGCAAGCATGTTCATCCGCGCATCTCACTTACTGAATCGATGTTCAGGTTCTGGCGACGACGGTGAAGTTGCAGCAGCAGCGCAAGGCCGATACTCGCTTCTGCCGCCGCGAGGCTGATGGCGAGAATGTACATCACCTGACCGTCGGTCTGACCCCAGTAGCTTCCGGCGACCACAAAGGCCAGCGCGGAGGCGTTAATCATGATTTCCAGACCAATCAACATAAACAGCAGATTGCGACGGATAACCAGACCGGTTAAGCCAAGAACGAATAAGATTGCCGCGAGGATCAGTCCATGTTGTAAGGGGATCATGCGTGCTCCTCCGTTTTTCTTTTCGCGCTGTCGTCTTTACGATTGCTCAGCACTTCACCCGCACGCTCTTCACGACCGACGTGGAAGGCCACAACCAGACCTGCGAGCAGCAGCATAGAAGCCAGTTCCACCGCCAGTACGTAAGGCCCGAACAGCGTAATACCCACTGCTTTAGCACTGATTGGCGTACCGTCGATACCCTGATCATTAACACCAAGGATGGCGTAAACAATCACCACCAGCATGATGGCCGACAAAATTGCCGGACCAATCCACACCTGCGGTTTCAGCCACTGGCGTTCCTGTTCGATTTCTGAACCGCCCAGGTTGAGCATCATCACCACGAACACGAACAGCACCATAATGGCACCCGCGTAGACGATAATTTCCAGCGCACCGGCGAAGTAAGCGCCCAGTGAGAAGAACACCCCGGAAATCGCCAGCAGCGAAATAATCAGGTACAGCAGTGCGTGTACCGGATTGGTATGGGTGATCACTCGCAAGGTCGCAAGTATGGCTATCAGGCCACAGATATAAAAAGCGAACTCCATTGCCCCTCTCCTTACGGTAACAGGCTCTTGACGTCGATAGGCTTGGCTTCGTTCTCTGCTTCGCCCTTATCTTTGCCGTCGATTGCCATACCTGCCATCCGGTAGAAGTTATATTCCGGGTATTTGCCCGGACCGGAGATCAGCAGATCCTCTTTTTCGTAAACCAGATCCTGGCGCTTGTATTCCCCCATTTCGAAATCCGGGGTTAACTGAATCGCCGTGGTCGGACAGGCTTCTTCGCACAGACCACAGAAAATGCAGCGTGAGAAGTTGATGCGGAAAAATTCCGGGTACCAGCGACCGTCTTTGGTTTCTGCTTTTTGCAGCGAGATACAGCCGACCGGGCAGGCTACCGCGCAGAGGTTACAGGCTACGCAACGCTCTTCGCCGTCCGGGTCGCGGGTCAGAACGATACGACCACGATAACGGGGCGGCAGATAGACCGGCTCTTCCGGGTACATTCGCGTTTCGCGTTTGGCGAACGCGTGCAGGCCGATCATCCAGATACTACGAACCTGGGTGCCGAAACCTACTAACAATTCTTTTAAGGTCATGGTCTTATTGCCCCTTATTGCGCCTGCCAGAGAATGACAGCCGCCGTTACCAGCAAGTTGATCAGCGTCAGCGGCAGGCAGATTTTCCAGCCGAAGGACATTACCTGGTCATAACGCGGACGCGGTAACGACGCACGAATCAAAATGAACATCATCATAAAGAACGCGGTTTTCAGCGCGAACCAGATGAATGGCGGTAACAACGGGCCTTGCCAGCCACCGAAGAACAGCGTCACCATCAATGCAGAGATGGTCACAATCCCGATGTACTCACCCACGAAGAACAGACCGAACTTCATACCGGAATATTCAATGTGGTAACCATCCGCCAGTTCCTGCTCGGCTTCCGGCTGGTCAAACGGGTGACGGTGACATACCGCCACGCCCGCGATGGCAAAGGTAATAAAACCAAAGAATTGCGGGATAACGTTCCACACATGCGCCTGGCTGTTGACGATGTCGGTCATGTTGAATGAACCGGCCTGCGCCACCACGCCCATCAGGGAAAGCCCGAGGAACACTTCGTAGCTCAGGGTCTGCGCAGAAGCACGCATCGCACCCAGCAACGAGTATTTGTTGTTACTTGACCAGCCCGCAAACAGCACCGCGTAAACCGCCAGACCTGCCATCATCAGGAAGAACAAAATCCCGATGTTCAGGTCGGCAACCACCCAACCCGGACTGACTGGCACAATCGCAAAGGCCAGCAGCAGCGAGGTAAAGGCAATCATCGGTGCCAGGGTAAAGATGACGCGATCCGAGAATTTCGGGATCCAGTCTTCTTTAAAGAACATTTTGATCATGTCCGCAACCAGCTGGAGCGAACCGCCCCAGCCAACACGGTTAGGTCCGTAACGGTTCTGGAACAGACCCAGCAGGCGACGTTCGCCAAAGCTCATGAATGCCCCGCAGGTGACAACCACCAGCAGGATCACCACCGCTTTGAGGATGGTCAGCAGGATCTCAATCAGTTCCGGTGATATCCAACTCATTGTTGTGCCTCCTTGAGATCCTCAAGATGCGCGCCAGCCAGCACCGGAGCAATGCCGGACATACCCATCGGCAAGCCCACCTGCCCTGCCGTCAGTCCTTCGGCGATTTCAACCGGCAGCGTGACCGTGTTGCCATCGTAACTAAAGGAGACGCGTGTACCTGCGTTCACACCCAACTTCGCGGCATCCGCTGGGTTGAGTTTGATGTACGGCTGCGGCATACGGCTCTGGAAGACCGGAGCACGCTGTGACAATTCATCGCTGCCAAACAGGTGGTAATACGGCGCGATACGCCATTTCCCGTCCTGCGGCTGGAAGCGTGCCGGTACGCTGGTGAAGTAATCCAGACCATTTTCGCTGGTTTCAAACAGACGCACGCCCGGATCGCCAAAGCGCAGTTTGCCGCCCACTTCGTCCTGGAATTTGTTCCACGCCTGCGGGGAGTTCCAGCCCGGCGCCCAGGCAAACGGCACTTGCGAACGGTGCGCAGTCGGCTGGTTGTTACCTTCCATCGAGAAGGTGAACATGGTGTCAATATCCTGCGGCTGACGCGGCTCATGAACGCTGATATTGGCGCGCATGGCGGTACGACCGCTGTAACGGTGCGGTTCACGGGCCAGTTTCTGCCCACGAATACGGAATGTCGCATCCGGCGCAGCATCTTTGATACCTGCCAGTTCCGGGATTTTCGCCACAACAGCGTCAATCACATGGTCGAGCTGCGTCCAGTCCACTTCACGGCTCAGCAGGGTGCTGTGCAGCGAGTGTAACCAGCGCCAGCTTTCCAGCATGACAGTTTTGCTGTCGTAATAAGCAGGATCGTAAACCTGGAAGAAACGTTGGGCGCGGCCTTCGTTGTTGATCACCGTACCGTCGCTTTCAGCAAAGCTGGCAGCAGAAAGTACCAGATGGGCGTTTTCCATAATCGCTGTGCGTTGATGATCAACCACCATCACCAGCGGCGCTTTAGCCAGCGCAGCATTCACGCGGGTAGCGGAAGCGTGACGATGCAGATCGTTTTCCAGCACCACCACCGCGTCGGCGCGTCCGGTTTCCAGTTCGGTCAACGCTTCTTCAAGCGAACCGCCACCCATAATGCCCAGCCCCATGCTGTTGACGGAACGGGCAATCATGGTGATACCAACGTCAGCGCCGCGACCTTTCAGGGCTTTCGCGACGTTAGCCGCAGCCTGAATCACCTCTATGCTACCGGCGTTCGTCCCGGAGATAATCAACGGTTTCTTCGCACCTGCCAGTGCCTGCACGATGACGTCGATTTTGCTTTGCAGCTCAGGTTCGATACCGTCAACCGCTGGCGCAGAGTTATCCAGCGCATGGGCGATGGCAAAACCTAAACGCGCCTGATCTTCAACCGGTGCGCGGTAAGTCCACGCCGCGATATCATCCAGACGGGTGTCATCAACGTTGGTAACAAACAGCGGATGCTTCGCACGTTGACCGATGTTGAGGATTGCCGCAATCTGCCAGTCAGCCACTTTCTGTGCTGCCGCCATTTCGCGCGCTTTACCTTTCACAGCCTGACGCACTGCCAGCGCGACGCGCGCGCCGGTCTGGGTAACGTCTTCGCCCAGCACCAGTACCGCATCGTAAGATTCGATTTCGCGCAGAGCCGGAGTATAAATGCCGCCTTCACGCAGCACTTTCAGCGCCAGTTGCAGACGTTCCTGCTCACCGTGAGCGATACCGGTGTAGAAGTTTTCTTCGCCCACCAGTTCACGCAGCGCAAAGTTGCTTTCCACGCTGGCACGCGGAGAACCAATACCGATCACTTTCTTCGACTGACGCAGAATATCTGCCGCGCCCTGCATTGCCTGTTCGGCGTTGAGGGTAATGAAATCATCGCCACGACGCTGTACTGGCTGACGCGGACGATCCTTCAGGTTGACGTAACCGTAACCGAAACGACCACGGTCGCAGAGGAAGTAGTGGTTTACCGTACCGTTGTAACGGTTTTCGATACGACGCAGTTCGCCGTAACGTTCACCGGGGCTGATGTTACAGCCGATGGAACATTGCTGGCAGATGCTCGGCGCAAACTGCATATCCCATTTACGGTTGTAACGCTCGGAGTGCGTTTTGTCGGTAAATACGCCGGTCGGGCAAATTTCGACCAGGTTACCGGAAAATTCGCTTTCCAGCGTGCCGTCTTCCGGGCGACCGAAGTAGACGTTGTCGTGCGCACCGTAAACGCCCAGATCTGTACCGTCAGCGTAATCTTTGTAGTAACGCACACAGCGGTAGCAGGCGATGCAGCGGTTCATTTCGTGAGAGATGAATGGCCCCAAATCCTGATTACGGTGGGTACGTTTGGTGAAACGGTAGCGACGGAAGCTGTGTCCGGTCATCACGGTCATATCCTGAAGATGGCAGTTACCGCCTTCTTCACATACCGGACAGTCGTGCGGGTGGTTGGTCATCAACCACTCGACCACGCTTTCACGGAACTGTTTCGCTTCTTCGTCGTCAATGGAAATAAAGGTGCCATCGGAAGCCGGTGTCATACAGGACATCACCAGGCGACCACGCGTGTCTTCCGCGTTTTGGTATTGCTTCACCGCACACTGGCGGCAAGCACCGACGCTTCCCAGCGCCGGATGCCAGCAAAAGTAAGGAATATCAAGGCCCAGAGACAGACAAGCTTCCAGCAGGTTGTCCGCTCCGTTGACCTCGTATTCTTTGCCGTCTACATGAATTGTAGCCATTAGCATGCTTCCAGTTTTCTCGGTCAGGGACCGAGCGTTAATCGAAATTCGGTTACCAGCGCTCTTTCAGCAGGTTCGGCTGAATCCCATTAATCAAATGGGTATTGCTGAACGGCTGTTTGATTCCCGCCTCAAATTCTTCGCGGAAATATTTGATGGCGCTCTGTAACGGCTCCACTGCACCAGGTGCGTGGGCACAGAAAGTTTTACCCGGGCCTAAGAATCGACACAGTTGCTCAAGTGTTTCGATATCGCCCGGCTGACCTTCACCACGCTCCAGCGCACGCAGAATTTTCACGCTCCACGGCAGACCGTCGCGGCACGGCGTACACCAGCCGCAGGACTCACGGGCGAAAAACTCTTCCAGGTTACGCACCAGCGACACCATGTTGATCTCATGGTCAACCGCCATCGCCAGCGCCGTACCCAGACGGCTTCCCGCTTTACCGATACTTTCGAATTCCATCGGCAGATCAAGGTGCGCTTCGGTCAGGAAGTCAGTCCCCGCGCCGCCTGGCTGCCAGGCTTTAAATTTCAGACCATCACGCATACCACCGGCGTAATCTTCGAGGATCTCGCGTGCGGTGGTGCCGAACGGCAGTTCCCACAGTCCCGGATTTTTCACCCGACCGGAGAAGCCCATCAGCTTGGTGCCAGCATCTTTACTTTTCGAGATGTTCTGATACCACTCCACGCCGTTAGCGAGGATCGCCGGAACGTTACACAGGGTTTCGACGTTGTTGACACAGGTCGGTTTGCCCCATACGCCGGAGGTTGCCGGGAAGGGGGGTTTCGAGCGTGGGTTAGCACGACGCCCTTCCAGGGAGTTGATTAACGCTGTTTCTTCCCCGCAGATGTAGCGCCCTGCCCCGGTATGGACGAACAGTTCGAAGTCGAAACCTGTTCCCATAATGTTTTTGCCAAGCAAGCCCGCTTCAGTGGCTTCGGCAATGGCGCGGCGCAGATTTACTGCCGCTTCGATATATTCGCCACGCAGGAAGATGTAGCCACGGTAAGCTTTCAGCGCAAACGCGGAGATGAGCATACCTTCCACCAGCAGGTGCGGCAGTTGCTCCATCAGCAGGCGGTCTTTATAGGTGCCTGGCTCCATTTCATCGGCGTTACACAGCAGGTAACGGATGTTCATGGATTCGTCTTTCGGCATCAGGCTCCATTTCAGGCCGGTAGAAAAGCCCGCGCCACCGCGCCCTTTCAGACC
>ERZ1034871.1318-NODE-1318-length-12516-cov-5.072466_pt1 | contig 12516 bp, 11 predicted proteins | sample MGYA00520631_ERZ1034871 | MGnify/ENA primary metagenome ERZ1034871 (study PRJEB33766, sample SAMN09781721) | gut metagenome | biome: gut microbiome | host: Homo sapiens | place: Madagascar | study: EMG produced TPA metagenomics assembly of the PRJNA485056 data...
TAAGGCAGGGGACTTTGACTCCCCCATCGTAGGTTCGACTCCTGCTGGCGCAACTTGAGAAAAAACCGCATGAATGCTGGAAAATCCAGTGTTCATGCGGTTTTTTGTTTTCTGTGAAGAAGAGTTTGCTGATTTTGGGCGTTTTGAAGTTCCGAAAGCAGTATAGAACAGCAAAAAAGCCGCCCGGCTTTTGTACCGGGCGGCAATGGAGAAGAAAAATCGCAAAAGCGATGAAAATATCGGTTTTACAGCAGCTTACAGGATGTCGATGTACTCACCGGCCAGAGCTTTGTTCATGCTGCGGACGGCGCAGAACTTGCCGCACATGGAGCAGGTGTCACTGTGGTCGTCCTCGGGCAGGCGGGCGTCACGGATGGCCTTTGCCGTCTCGGGGTCGAGGGCGCAGGCGAACTGCGCATCCCAGTCGAGGACGCGGCGGGCGTCGCCCATCTTGTCGTCGATGTCCCGGGCGTGGGGGATGCCCTTGGCGATGTCGGCGGCGTGGGCGGCGATCTTAGAAGCCACGATGCCCTGCTTGACGTCGTCCACATTGGGCAGAGCCAGATGCTCGGCGGGGGTGACGTAGCACAGGAAGGCTGCGCCGCTCATGGCCGCGACAGCGCCGCCGATGGCAGCAGTGATGTGGTCATAGCCGGGGGCGATATCGGTGACGAGGGGGCCGAGGACGTAGAAAGGTGCGCCCATGCAGATGGTCTTCTGGATCTCCATGTTGGCGGCGACCTGGTTCAGAGGCACATGGCCCGGGCCTTCCACCATGACCTGGACGTTGTGCGCCCAGGCCCGCTTGGTCAGCTCACCCAGACGCACCAGCTCTTCGATCTGGCAGACGTCGGTGGCGTCGGCAAGGCAGCCGGGGCGGCAGGCATCGCCCAGAGAGATGGTGACGTCGTGCTCTTCGCAGATGTCCAGAATCTCGTCGAAGTGCTCGTAGAAGGGGTTCTCGTTGCCGGTCATGCACATCCATGCAAACACCAGCGAGCCGCCGCGGCTGACGATGTTCATCTTCCGCTTATGCTTGCGGATCTGCTCGATGGTCTTACGGGTGATGCCGCAGTGGAGGGTGACGAAGTCCACGCCGTCCTCTGCGTGCAGACGCACCACGTCGATGAAGTCCTGTGCCGTCAGGGTGGCGAGGTCGCGCTGATAGTGGATGACCGAGTCGTACACCGGCACAGTGCCGATCATGACGGGGCATTCGTGGGTCAGCTTCTGACGGAAGGGCTGGGTATTGCCGTGGCTCGAGAGGTCCATGATGGCCTCTGCGCCCATGTTGACGGCGCTCATGACCTTCTGCATCTCGATGTTGTAGTCCTTGCAGTCGCGGGAGACGCCGAGGTTGACGTTGATCTTGGTGCGGAGCATGGAGCCGATGCCCTCGGGGTTCAGGCACTCGTGGTGCTTGTTGGCCGGGATGGCGACCTTGCCCTCAGCGACCAGCTGACGGATCTCTTCGACGGTGCGGTACTCCTTCTTGGCCACCGTTTCCATCTGGGGTGTGACGATGCCCTTGCGGGCGGCATCCATCTGTGTGGTGTAAGTCTGCATTTGAAAATCCTCCGAAAATACGCTCTCTTTATTTATGAACAGCGTCCGGGACGCCGTGCATCCAGTTTTCGACCCCGACGCCGCCCAGAGTGTGGTCCAGCGGGCCGGAGCCGTGGCCCAAATCGAGCTGCGCGTTCAGCGCGTCGGTCAGGTAAGCCTTGGCCCGGGCGATAGCTTCTTCCAGCGCAAACCCTTTGGCAAGGTTGGCCGCAATGGCACTGGACAGAGTGCAGCCCGTACCGTGGGTGTTGGGGTTGGCGATACGCTTACCCGGAAACCAGATCTCCGTGCCATCCGGGAAGGTGAGCAGATCGTCGGCGTCGGTGTCACTGTGGCCGCCCTTGAGCAGGACGGCACAGCCGCAGTCGGCGGCGATGGCCCGGGCGGCGGCGCTCATGTCGGCACGGCCCGAGATGCGCAGGCCGGACAGCACTTCGGCCTCGTGCCGGTTGGGCGTGATGACCTCGGCCAGAGGGAACAGCTCCCGGCGCAGAGTGCGCACGGCATCCGATGCAATCAAATCAGAGCCGGAGGTGGCTACCATCACGGGGTCCACGACGATGTGTTCCGCCTTGTAAAAGCGGAGACGCTCGGCGATCATCTCAATGAGCGGGGCAGAGGACACCATGCCGATCTTGACGGCGCAGGGGCGGATGTCGGTGAAGACGGCGTCTATCTGCTGGGCCAGAAATTCGGGGCTGACCTCGAAGATGCCGGATACGCCGGTGGTGTTCTGGGCCGTCAGGGCAGTGATGGCGCTCATGGCGAAGACGCCGTTCATGGTCATGGCTTTGAGGTCGGCCTGAATGCCGGCGCCGCCGCTGGAATCGCTGCCCGCGATGGTAAGTGCAGTTTTCATGGGTTTGCTCCTTTAGATGATTTGTTCTGTCAGTGCCTTCAGCTCTTTGCACTCAGCCTCAATGTCCTCGGCGCTGAAAATAGCGCTCACGAGGGCCACGCCGTCCGCGCCGGAGCCTTTGAGCTTGAGGATATTGTCTTTATGGATGCCGCCGATGGCCACGACCGGCACATCCACGGAGTCACATATCTCTTTCAGTCTGCCCTCCGGCAGGACATCCACATCGGTTTTGGTGTGGGTGGAAAATGCCGCACCGACGCCCAGATAATCCGCGCCGTGGGCCACGGCCAGCTGTGCTTCCTCGACGGAATGGGCCGACACACCGATGATCATGTCAGGGCCGACCTTGGCGCGGACGTCCGCGGCGGCCATATCTTCCTGCCCGACATGGATGCCGTCAGCATGGCATTTTATAGCGATCTCGACATTATCGTTGATGATGAAGGGTACGCCATAGCTGCGGCAGAGGGCGGAAAGCTCCATGGCTTCCTGCAAAAATGCCGCGTCGTCCAGCTCCTTTTCCCGCAGCTGGACGCAGGTGACGCCGCCTTTCAGCGCGTCTTCCACCTGCTGGCGGAGGGTCTCGCGGCCCGTCCACGCCCGGTCGGTGACGGCGTAGAGAAGCATGGTGTGTTTATCGCATTTCATAGCGTGCTCCTTCCTCGAGCTGTTCGGGGGTCATGTTGTAGATCGCGTCGATGATGTAATTGCGGTAGGTGGCGTTGCCGTCCAGCCTGGACAGGCGGCTGTGAGCTGCTTCGCCCGCAAGGCCCATGGCGCAGACAGCCGCAGCAGCGGCTTCCAGAGGCTTGTCCGGGTTGGCCGCACAGAATGCCGCCGTCAGGGCCGAGAGCTGACAGCCAGTGCCGGTGACGGCGCTCATCATGGGGTGACCGTTGCGGATGCAGAAAGCCCGCTCTCCGTCGGCCACGATGTCGATGGCACCGGTGACGGCGACGACCGCCCCTGTGCGGGCCGCAAACGCTTTGGCGAATGCCACGGTCTTGTCCAGCGTCTCGTCCGTCACCTTGTCGGCGGTGTCGGCGTCCACGCCTTTTGTGGTGCCGCTGCCTGCCGCCAGCGTCCGGATCTCGGAGATGTTGCCCCGGATGACTGTGAACTTCACTTCCCGCAGGAGGCGCAGTGCCGTTTCGGTGCGCAGATGGGAAGCGCCTGCGCCCACGGGGTCCAGCACGACAGGACGGCCCAGCCGGTTGGCAGTGTGTCCCGCCAGCAGCATGGAGGGGATGGTGCGGCTGTTCAACGTGCCGATGTTGAGGTTCAGCCCGGCACACAGCGAGGTGATGTCCTCGACCTCGGCGGCATCATCCGCCATGATGGGGGACGCCCCGCAGGCGAGGACGATGTTGGCACAGTCGTTGACGGTGACGTAGTTGGTGATGTTATGGACAAGCGGGCTTTTGGCCCGGACGTTGGCAAAGATGTTCCGAAACATGGCTTCTCCTTCAAATCAGCTCAGGCTGGCCTGCATGGCGCGGAGTGCGCCTGCGCGGGAAAGTGCGGCCAGCAGTGCGCCTGCAATGATGGCACCGCCGGCGGTAGAGACGAGGAAGGGGACGATGTAGGCGTAGAACGCGATGTCGCCGGCGCTCTTGCCCATCAGCAGGATGGCGACGGGGTAGGCGCACAGACCGCCGAGGATGGAGGTGCCGAACACCTCGCCCACGAGGGTGGGCAGCAGCTTATTGGTCTTGTGGAAGACGATGCCGCAGAGCAGTGCGCCGAACATACTGCCGGGGAAAGCCATCAGACTGCCCAGACCCAGCAGATTGCGCAGCAGGGAGGCGACGAAAGCCACGCCCACGCCGTAGTAAGGCCCCAGCAGGACAGCGCAGAGGATGTTGACCATGTGCTGCACAGGGGCGCATTTGCTGCCGAAGACCGGGAAGGAGAAGACGCTGCCTACGACAGCGACAGCACAGAACATACCGGCGAGGGCCAGCTTTTTGGCAGAATAGTGTTTCATAGTGAGTGCTCCTTTTCAATAAAAAATAAGTGCAGGGGCAGACCGCCGCTCCCGCACACGAACAGACCCGGCACCCGCGCAGAGATGCCGGAAACGGAAGAAGCGGTCGAGGCTCACTGGCCTCCTCTCACGCCGGAACACGGCTTCCCATCGCATACAAAACCCCAGACTCAGGGCGCTCCCCCTCAGCCTGTGACAACAAAAAAGGAGACGCCTTCTGCGGCGTCTCCTGTAAAAATCCATAAACAGTGTTATGACTTCCTACGGCGGCATTATCCGCATCAGGTGCAGAAACTGTCCGAAAACAATTTCTAAGGGTCGAAGTTCGAGAACTCCCTCTCAGCCTGCTTCTACAAGCTCCCCTGTATTTGTTTGTCGGGAGTATTCTACACCCATCGGGGATAAAATGCAAGGGTTTTCTTTTTTTGCGGCGCGTTTTGTGGTATACTGAAAAAAGCCCGCATTTGCAAAAAACGGGTAGATAAAGGAGATATGGCTTATGGGTCTTGTTAAAGCGGCATTGGGCGCAGCATCCGGCGTGATGGGCGACCAGTGGAAAGAATACTTTTACTGCAGTGCTCTCCCGGCGGAGGTGCTGGCTGTCAAGGGACAGAAGAAAGTCTCCGGGCGCTCTTCCAACCGCCACGGCACCGAGAACATCATCACCGACGGCTCCATCGTGGCGGTGGCCGAGGGCCAGTGCGCCCTCATCGTGGAGCAGGGCAAGGTGGTGGACCTCTGCGCCGAGGCCGGCGAGTACACTTATAACACCGGCACCCAGCCCTCTCTGCTGAGCGAGGGTCTGGCCAAGAACATCGACGAAGTCTTTGCTGAGATCGGCAAGCGGTTCAGCTTCGGCGGTCAGGCTGCCACCGACCAGCGCATCTATTACATCAACACCAAGGAGCTGATGGGCAACAAGTACGGCACCCCCAGTCCCGTGCCGTTCCGCGTCGTGGATCAGCGTGCCGGCATCGACATCGACGTCAGCATCCGCTGCTTCGGCGAGTACAGCTACCGCATCGTCAACCCCATCCTGTTTTACACCAATGTCTGCGGCAATGTGGAAAACGCCTACACCCGCGACGCGCTGGACGGCCAGCTCAAGACCGAGCTGATGACCGCCCTGCAGCCCGCCTTTGCCCGGATCAGCGAGCAGGGCATCCGCTACTCCTCCCTGCCCGCCCACACCACCGAGCTGGCCGATGCGCTGAATCAGGCCCTGAGCGCCAAGTGGAGCAAGCTGCGGGGCATCGAGATCGTTTCCCTCGGCGTGTCCGGCGTCAAAGCCAGCGAAGAAGACGAGCAGATGATCAAGGAGCTGCAGCGCAGCGCCGCCTTTATGGACCCGACCCGCGCCGCCGCCCACATGGTGGGCGCACAGGCTTCGGCGATGCAGGCAGCGGCTTCCAATCCCTCCGCCGGTCCGGCCATGGCCTTTATGGGCATGAATCAGGCCGCTGCTGCCGGCGGCATCAACGCCCAGACCCTCTACCAGATGGGCGCACAGCAGCAGCCTGCCGCAGCTCCTGCCCCCGCAGCCGCCCCGGCGGCTGGCAGCTGGAGCTGCTCCTGCGGCCAGACCGGCAACACTGGCAAGTTCTGCACCGCCTGCGGCAAGCCCCGCCCCGAAGCAGGCTGGGTGTGCAGCTGCGGCGCACACAATACCGGCAAATTCTGCTCGGAATGCGGTAAGCCCCGCCCGGCGGCCAAGTGTCCGAACTGCGGCTGGACCCCTGACGACCCGGCCAACCCGCCCAAGTTCTGCCCCGAATGCGGCAAGCCTTTCGGAGCCTGAAAGGGGAGCTGAGATATGGCAGAAAACACCACGAATTACCAATGCCCGGCCTGTACCGGTCCGCTGCGGTTCGACAGCGCCAGCGGAAAGCTCTGCTGTGATTACTGCGGCTCTACCTACGATGTAGCACAGGTCGAGGCTCTTTACGGCGAGAAGCAGGCTCAGGCCGATAAGGCCGCCGAAGCCGCCGAAAAGGCAGCGTCCAGCGGCCCTGTCTGGGGGGAGATGGAGACGGGAAATCTCAGCAGCCGCACCTGCACTTCCTGCGGCGCAGAGCTGGTCTGCGGCCCTGAAACAGCTGCCACCACCTGCCCCTACTGCGGCAACCCCACCGTGCTGGGCGGACAGCTTTCCGGCAAGCTCAAACCGGAGTACATCATCCCCTTCCGGATGGACAAAAAGACCGCCATCGGGAACCTGAAGAAGTATTATAAGGGCAAAGCCTTCCTCCCCAAAGCCTTCAAAGAGTCCAACCATATCGAGGAGATTCAGGGCGTGTATGTGCCGTTCTGGCTCTACGATGGCCGGATGGAGGCCCGGGGCGCTTACAAGGCCGAGATCAGCGAGAGCCACCGTGATGGCGACTATATTGTCACCACCACCAGGCACTTCGACGTGGCCCGCGTGGGCGACGCCGACTTTGTCCGGGTGCCGGTGGACGGCTCCAGCAAGATGCCGGACGCCCATATGGACGCCATCGAGCCCTTCGACTACAGCGACCTCAAGCCCTTCTCCACGGCTTACCTGCCCGGTTTTCTGGCGGACCGGTACGACGAGGACGACAAGAAGTGTGCTGCCCGCGTCCTGACTCGGATGAAAAACAGCACCGCTGCGGCCCTCCACGATACGCTGGGCGGCTACACCGGCGTCCAGACCCTCTCGGAGCAGATCGACCCGCGGACGCTGGAACCTCACTACGCCCTGCTGCCGGTCTGGATGCTCCACACCCGCTGGAAGGAGCAGGACTTCCTCTTTGCGATGAACGGCCAGACCGGCAAGCTCATCGGTGACCTGCCCGTGGATAAGGGCAGGGTAGCTGCATGGTTTGCCGGCATCAGCATCCCGCTGATGATACTGACGGCTCTCATCATGCTGCTGTGAGAGGGGGAGACGGGAATATGAAATACTGCAAAAAACTGTTTGCCCTTCTGGCTGCGGCCCTGCTCTGCATGGCCCTGACCCTGCCGGCCGGGGCAGCGGCCCCGCTGGTGCGGGACGAGTGCGGCGTCTTTGACGCCGACACGCTGGCCGACCTCGAGGAGCAGGCCGAAAGCGCCTCCGACGGCCACGGCGTGGATGTCTACTTCCTCGTGGTGGACGACATCGGCGATGCCGACCAGCGCGACTACGCGAAAAATTATTACATCTCCAACGGCCTCGGCTATGGCGACAAACAGAGCGGCATCCTCTTCCTGCTGGCGGTCGGCTCCCGCAAGTACGTCACCATCACCTACGGCGAGGGCGTCACGGCGTTCACCGACTACCGCATCGAGCAGCAGGAGGACGAGATCGTCCCGCAGCTCTCCGATGAGGAATGGGCAGATGCCGCCTATACCTACATCGATATGTGCGACTATGCGCTGGACTACTATGCCGACTATGGCGAGCCCATCGATGTGGATAACGACATCGGCCTGGAAGACCTGCTCATTGCCATGATCTTCCCTCTCGGCATTTCGGCGTTCATCTGCCTCATCCTCTACCACCAGATGAAGACGGCCCGGCAGAAAACGGAGGCCGACGAGTACATGCCCGGCTTCACCCTGCGGGTCAAGCGTGACCGCTACACCCACACCACCCGGGAGCGCACCTATGACCCGCCCCAGAAGGAGTCCAGCTCCTCCGGCGGTTCGTCCGTCGATTCCGACGGCTTCGGAGGCTCGTCGGGCGGCTCGTTCTGAAGCATAAAAACAAAAACACCTCACTGTATGATACAGCGAGGTGTTTTTATTTTCGGGGTCTCAGCCGAGGCTCACGCCCATCCGGCGGGCGACGGTGAGCAGCTCACAGCCCTCGGGAATGTTGCGGGTCTTACCGGCGATGTCCTCGAGGCGGTTGGCGACGACGCGGTTGTTGACCATGGCGACGGTGACGCCGTAGCGCTCCACTTCCACCAGCTTGGCGGCGTAGCTGCCGAACTCGGTGGCCAGTACACGGTCGTAAGCGCTGGGGCTGCCGCCGCGCTGCATATGGCCCGGGATGCAGACGCGGGTCTCCATGCCGGTCTTTTTCTGGACGGCGGCGGCGATGCGGTTGGTGGCGGTGACGCCGTAACCGGCTTCGGCGCGCTTTGCCATCCACTCTTTCCGCTTCATCCTGGCCTCTTCGGTGTTGATGGCACCCTCGGCCACGGCGATGATGGAGAAGTTGGAGCCTTTGCGGGCGCGGCGCTCCACAGCGTCGCAGACACGGTCGATGTCGTAGGGCTGCTCGGGCAGCAGGATGATGTCAGCTCCGCCGGCGATGCCGGAATAGAGGGTCAGCCAGCCGGCCTTGTTGCCCATGATCTCGATGCACATGACGCGGCTGTGGCTGCCGGCGGTGGTGTGGATGCGGTCGATGACCTCAGTGGCGATGTCCACGGCGGTGTGGAAGCCGAAGGTGACGTCGGTGCCGTAGATGTCGTTGTCGATGGTCTTGGGCAGGCCGATGATGTTCAGACCCTCCTGGGAGAGGAGGTTGGCAGTCTTGTGGGTGCCGTTGCCGCCGAGGCAGAGCAGACAGTCGAGCTTGGCGTCCTTGTAGGTCTTTTTCATGGCCGCGACCTTGTCGATCTTGTCCTCTTCCACCACGCGCATCAGCTTGAAGGGGGTGCGCTTGGTGCCGAGAATGGTGCCGCCCAGCGTCAGGATGCCGCGGAAATCGTCCTCGCACATCTCCTTGTAGTCGCCGTTGATCAGGCCGCTGTATCCGTTCAGGATGCCAATGATCTCCACGTTATCGCCCATGCGGGCATACAGTGCTTTTGCTACGCCGCGGATGGTGGCGTTCAGACCCGGACAGTCGCCGCCGGAGGTCAGGATTCCAACACGTTTTTTCATTCAAAAGCCCTCTTTCATTTGGTATTCAGCGCCGCGCGTTCTGCCTTTCAAAGTCAGTCTGCCCGGAGACCTACCTGTTTATAGTATAAGATTATTCCGGATGGGGGCCGCTGTCAAGAGAAGCGCAGAAAATTTACACGCTTCCACGGTGCATTTCTGCGGGCAGGAGAACAGCGGGAAAACTTTTGCAGAAAAAATAAAAAAATGGTTGACAAGCGCGGGCCTTTTGAGTATAATATCCCTTGTCAGCAGCGCACGGCGCGGCAGACGAACTGAATAATGGGGATTTGCATAGTGGTAGTGCGGTAGACTCTGACTCTACTTGTGGGAGTTCGATTCTCTCATCCCCAACCAGACCGCAGCCCATTGGGTTGCGGTATTTTCGGGGCATAGCGCAGTTGGTAGCGCGCCTCGTTCGGGACGAGGAGGCCGTGGGTTCAAATCCCGCTGCTCCGACTTAAAAAAGCAAGTACACGTTCGTGTACTTGCTTTTTTATTTAGTCGGGCGCGGGATTTGAACTATTCACACAAATCCCTATCTCTTTCTTCTGAAATATGCTAAAATAGTACCACTACGACACAGGAGGTCTTTCTATGCTCAAACGTCTGCGCAGCGCCCACCCGATGCTCTACTGCCTTGTGGCCGAGGTGCTGTTTCTGGGGATGCTGTTCGTGGCATCGCTGCTGTCGCTTCTGCTCATCTTGTTCGTCGTGCGGGATATTGATGCCGTCGATGATTATATGCTGACCTTCATGCAGGAGGCAGTAGGCGTGCTGGTGGCGTGGCTCTTTCTGGCGCGCACCGGGAAGAGCGGCCTGCTCCGCCGCCGGGGCAGCGGCTTTTTCAACGGTCTGCTGGTGGGCCTGTACCCCATCGCGCTCATCGGCTACAACGCCTACAATACTCTGCTGTTTGGCAGGCCGGAGGGCGATATGCTGCCTGCGTGGCATGTCGTGTGGTTCCTTATCGGCATGACCAGCGTCGGTGTGGCAGAAGAGTTTCTGTTCCGGGGCGTCATCGCCCAGACGCTTCTGGAGCACTTCGGCACCAGCCGGGCCGGCGTCTGGAAAGCCTGCCTGCTGTCGGGCCTCTACTTCGGTGCGGCCCACCTGACCAACCTCACCGGCAGTGCGCCGCTGGGCGTTCTGATGCAGTGCGTCTTTGCGGCCTCGCTGGGTACGCTGCTGGCGGCAGTATATTTCCGCACCGGAAACATCTGGGTGACGGTGTTCATCCACGCCGCGATGGACATCACGTCCATGCTCATCGGCGGCCTGTACGGCACCCAGACGGTGGCCGACAGCATCAGCACCTATGACATCACCATGCTGACGTCTATCGCGGTCTATCTCATCCCCACGGTGTTCCTGCTGCGGAAAAAGAAACTCAGTGAAGTGGAGCTTTACTTCGGACGTGATATGAAATAAACGGAATGGCCGCGCACAGCTGTGCGCGGCCATTCCGTTTTCTATGTCAGTTATTCGTAATCAATGGGCAGAGTCGGCAGACCGTTCAGCTCCAGCCCGGCGGTATGGCCCGCGATGTACTGATAGTAGCCCTGAGCCGCGATCATCGCGCCGTTGTCGCCGCAGAATTTCAGCTCCGGCAGGTAGACCTTGGCCCCCAGCTTCTGGGCGCCGTCATTGACCAGCTGGCGCAGACGGCCATTGGCCGCGACGCCGCCCGCCAGACAGACCTGCTTTGCGCCGGTGTCGGCGGCGGCGAGAAGGAGCTTTTCTGCGAGGATGCCCGCGATGCGCTCCTGGAAGCTGGCCGCGAGGTCGGGGACATTGATGTCAGTACCCTTCATCTGGGCCTGATTCACCTCGTTCAGCACGGCGGTCTTCAGGCCGGAGAAGCTGACGTTGTACTTGCCCTCTACGTGGGGCACCGGCAGACGGTAGGCCTTGGGGTTGCCGGTCTTGGCGGCGTTGGCCACGCTGGGCCCGCCGGGGTAGGGGAGGCCCAGCGTCCGGGCCACCTTGTCAAAGGCCTCGCCCGCCGCATCATCGACGGTGTGGCCGAGGATGTGGTAGTGGGTGTAGTCCTGCACTTCCACGATGTGACTGTGGCCGCCGGAGGCCACAAGGCAGAGGAAGGGCGGCTTCAGCTCCGGGTGGGTCAGGTAGAGGGCGGCGATGTGGCCCCGCAGATGGTGCACGGGCACCAGCGGCTTGCCGGCCGCATAGGCCAGCCCCTTGGCGAAGTTCACCCCCACCAGAACGGCCCCGATGAGGCCGGGCGCAAAGGTCACGGCCACGGCATCCACGTCGTCCATGGTCTTGCCCGCGTCCAGCAGGGCCTTTTTCACGGTGGCGCTGATGAACTCGCAGTGGCGGCGGCTGGCGATCTCCGGCACGACGCCGCCGTACAGCGCCTGTTCCTTCACGCTGGTGGAGATGACGTTGCTCAGCAGGTGCCGGCCATCCTCCACAAGGGCTGCGGCGGTCTCGTCGCAGGTGGATTCGATTCCTAATACGATCATGATTCAGTGGGCCTCCAGCCAGTTTTTGCCGATGTGGACGTCGGTGCTCAGGGGCACGGCGTACTGCACACAGCCTTCCATCTCTTCCCGCAGGATGGCGGCGGCCTTTTCGGCCTCCGCTTCCGGTGCCTCCACGATCAGCTCATCGTGGACGGTCAGGATGAGACGGCTCTCCATTTTTTCGTCCCGCAGCCGCCGCCAGACCCGCACCATGGCCAGCTTGATGACATCCGCTGCGGTGCCTTGGATGGGGGTGTTGCGGGCCATCCGCTCGCCGCTGGCCCGGATGTTGTGGTTGGTGCTGGTCAGCTCCGGCAGGGCGCGGCGGCGTCCGAACAGGGTGGAAACGTAGCCGCACGCCCGCGCGTCGGCGATGGTCTTGTCCATATAGCCGCTCACCTTGGGAAAAGCGGCCAGATAGCTCTTGAGGAAGGCGTCGGCCTCTTTCACCGACACGCCGATGTCCTTGGAAAGGCTGTAGGCCCCCTTGCCGTACATGATGCCGAAGTTGATGGCCTTGGCCGAGGAGCGGAGGCGGGGCGAGACCTGATCCGGCGGCAGATTGTAGATCCGGGCCGCCGTGGAGCGGTGGATGTCCTCGCCGGAGAGGAAGGCGTGCCGCATGTGTTCGTCGCCGGTGACATGGGCGAGGATGCGCAGCTCGATCTGGCTGTAGTCGGCGTCCACCAGCACCCAGCCGGGCTTGGCGATGAAATAGGCCCGGAGCTGGCTGCCCAGCTCGGTGCGGATGGGGATGTTCTGCAGGTTGGGGTTGTCGG
>ERZ1034871.1322-NODE-1322-length-12497-cov-7.969458_pt1 | contig 12497 bp, 5 predicted proteins | sample MGYA00520631_ERZ1034871 | MGnify/ENA primary metagenome ERZ1034871 (study PRJEB33766, sample SAMN09781721) | gut metagenome | biome: gut microbiome | host: Homo sapiens | place: Madagascar | study: EMG produced TPA metagenomics assembly of the PRJNA485056 data...
CTTTTCAGACTTACAAAGCTATATGCTTAATCCCCCTGTTTTATCGGGTGAGCCAAAAATCATTTGCAAATAACAGATTTTTTCATAAATTTGCAACATTATCCACCATGATAAAACCCACTGTGCGATAACGGAATATGAAACCATAATCGTTTGTCTCTATCGCCCTGACAATTTATTAACGCTGGAGAGGGACTGCCGGCACAACACTTAAAAAGAAATGTTCCTGAGGAAGTTCTTTATATCCATTATGCTTTTGGCAAGTGTCGCTGCCATGAGTCTCGCCCAAGGCACCACTTCCCTTGCCCTCTCAGAGACCATGGGCAAGTTTCTCGACGCTTGCCTGACCGCCAACCAAGGCATGGCCCGGAAAGACGCCGACATGACGCAGAAAGCCATCGACGCGCTGACAAGCCTCAACATGGCATCGCTAAGCGAGAGCCGTCTGGCGCCCGTCGATGGCTCCGACATGCTGCCACTCGACGGCCACTTGGTCTACGATGCCCACTACCTCGACTCGCTCATCGTGTGCCAATTCGAGACTGGCGTGGTGAAAGTAAAACCCGCCATGCTGCTACGCGGCGACGACATGCCCGACATCTGCTACGCCAACAAGGTACTAAGACCACACGGAAAGGTCACATTCCAATGCAAGGGCTCCGGGACTAAAGAGCTCGTGGTCGTGGCGGAAGGCAACGCAGAGGTAAGCATGATGGTTGACGATGAGAAAAACGACATACACATCGCAGGGGCGAAGAGCCATGGCGTGGGAACGGCCTACGCGCGGTGGAAGATGCCACGGTTCTCCACTTTCTTGGTGACGGTGGAAAACAAGACCGACGCCGCCGTCAGCTTCGTGCTGGCGATAAACCAGTAAGCTGCTACGACACACAAGACCCATGTATCAACGCACAAACCTCGTATCATGCGAACCGCTATCTCGCTAATCCTCCTTTGCCTTGCGACGTGTGCCATGTCGCAGACGCCTATCGCCCATTACCAAAAGGGCGACTCATTGGCCGCGCGCGGACTGTATGGTGCCGCCATACAAGAGTTAGGACTGGCCGAGAAAGACGAGGGCAAGCTACTCAGAAACCGCAGGCAATTGCTCTACGGCCGCCTTGCCTATGCCCATCAGCAACTTGGCGAATACCGAAAGGCCCTCGGCTACTATGAGAAACAATTGGGAATGATGGGGCCGTCGTCGCCAAGCCGCGACGACATCATGCTCAACATGACCGACCTCTACCTGCTCACTGGCGAATACCGAAAGGTGATTGCCGTCCTCGGCAAGCTGCCTGGCGACAACGCCAAGAAGACCATCAACATGGCTTCGGCGTTGTGCCGCATGGGGAAAACGGACGACGCGCTCAAGTTGCTCGACGAAGTGGCGACGAGGACGGCTCCATGCGCCACGGCCATAATGAGGCAGGCAAACGTGGCGGCACTGCAAAACAAGGCTTTCGTCCTCGACATGACAGGGCGGCACGCGGAGGCTTACCTCTTGATGAAAGCAGTGCTGCCAAGACTGGAGACAAAAGAGGAATATTACCAAGCCTTGGGCAATTTCGCGCTCACGGAGTCGGCACTCGGCAAGAGCGGCGACGCATTGGGCCACATAGACCAATGCATCGCCTGGCAGAAGACGCGGCTCGGAAAGAACCACGACGACGTGGCGATATCCACGCGAAAGAAGGCGGAGATACTCATGGCGGCAGGGAAGACGGCGGAGGCGGAGAAAGCCTTCAAGGAGTTTTTCGGCATTGAGCGACAAAACATTGAAAAGAATTTCGCGTTCATGACCGAGAAGCAACGACGCGACTACTGGAACTCGAAAAAAGACCTCATAGCCGAGTGCCATGCCTTGGGAAGCCAAAACCCACGGTTCCTCTTCGACGTGGCGGTGTTCTCCAAGTCGGTTTTGCTGCAATCCAACAAGGACTTCTACCGCTTGGTGTCAACCGACAAGCGACTTAAAACTGAATACGAGCGGTTGCTGGTATTGAGAAGCAAAGCCGCCAACCTCAGCGGGCCGCGACGCGACTCAATGGAAATCGCCATGGAAAGGAAGGAGCGCGAGCTTATGGGCAAACTGCCCGTCTGGCAAGGGTTCTCCCGGCAGATGAGCGTCACGGGCGGCGACATCGCCCGTGCCTTGACACGCCCTACCGACCGCGCCGTGGAGTTCGTGAGGGTGAACCGTGGCGACACCACGCTCTACGCCGCCTTGATGATTGACCCGCAAGGCAAGGCGACCTACATCACCATTGATACCGAGCAAGGGCTCTACGAGCACGCGTTGCACGGCAACCCCTTGCTTGGCACGTTGAGGGAGGCATTGCAATCGCATCGCCACAGCGACAAGGACAACATCTATACAGACACCTTGCTTGGCAGGAAGATATGGACTCGCGTGATGAAGAACGTGCCAAGGAAAGGAAGGCTCTTCTTCGCCGCGGACGGGCTGTTTCACCTGTTGGCCATAGAATACCTCAACTTCGACCGTCCCGATTGCGAACTCTACCGCGTGTCGTCCACACGCTACCTGCTCGAGCGTCGCAAGGGCGGCAACACCCCCACGCTATTGCTCCTTGGCGGCATCGATTACAACGACGCGGCACTTGCCAAGCGGCAAGACTCCCCCGACCGCTCCACCAGCCAGATGCTCGCCGAAGACCGCATGCCGCCAGCCGTGGGCGGAGGCTATGGCTACCTGCCTGGCTCATTGGCGGAGGTTGACGCCATAGCCTCGACATACAAGCGAGGCAAGGCCACCAAGCTCACGCGGAGGCAGTGCGACGAGGCCGCGGTGAAAGCCATGATGGGAAGATACGGCATCGTACACGTCTCGACACATGGTTACAGCACCGACAACGAAGCGCCCACGCCTGCCGAACACGACAAGGACCGCCTGCGCGAGGACTTGTCGATGCGGCGTTGCGGCATGTTGCTCTCCGGAGCAAACACACTATCATTGCCAAACGACTCCAACCGCCACCATGAGGACGGGGTACTGTCGGCCCAAGAGATAAGCGACCTTGACCTCAGCCACGTGGGCCTCGCCGTGCTCTCGGCTTGCCAGACCGGGCTTGGCCACGTCACCTCGGATGGTGTCTTCGGCATGCCCCGCGGGCTGAAGAAGGCCAACGCCGGCACCGTGGTGGTGTCGCTGTGGGAGGTGAGCGACAAGGCCACGCAACTTCTCATGTGCCATTTCTACCAAAACATGGAGCGAGGCATGGGCAAGCGCGCGGCCCTGGTAAAGGCGCAAAGGCAGTTGAGGGAAACCGTGCTCACGGAGAAGGAGACCTACGGCGTGTTCGACCCTACCACGGGAGCCACGCGGCAGGAAGAACACGTCGTGAGGACAACCTTCGACAAGCCTCACCTTTGGGCGGCATTCATCCTCATCGACGGAATATAGGCCATGCGCCAACCATAACGACAAAACAACAAAACACTTACATAAAACCATGAACAGGATATTATCACTGCTCCTTCTCGTGACACTACAGTGTCTCGCCACAACAACCGTTGCCCAACCCAAGGCTCATGCCGCGACTGCCAACGCTCACGCTAACATGGCAAAGGGCAAGGACGTGTCAACCTACGACCTGCTCGTGTTCCAAGACAAGAACATCGGCAAGGACATCACGCGCAAATATGGCGCGCAGCTCGAGGGCTTGCGCCAAGACATGAGCCGCGGCTACCTCTCCAACCTTCTCGGGCAAGGGCTGACGGCCGCCAAGAAAGCGGCAAGCACCTCACTGATGGGACTGGTGTCAACCGGTGTCAACATGATCGGCGACATGGTGAGGTCGAAGAAAAACGACTGGAGCGCGGCGGTGGCACGCGAGAACGTGTTCGTAAAGACTCTGCCCATGATGGAAAACATAGAGGATTTCTACAGCGACGTGTCGTTCGCCGGGGCACTCGACCCAAGTTCGCTGTCGTTCAACGGCTTTGGCTGCCTGCAGAAGCGCGACAACGACACGGTGCTCTACATGGTGTGCCACTTGGACACCACCGAGTATGGCGTGGGGCGCATATTGAAGCACTCCAAGTTTGAGCTAACCTTGGACACCCTTGTGTTCAACCCCTACAAGTGTGACCTGCCAAACGACTCGACCATGCCTTACTCAATGCGCGTGCCGTTCTCCTTCACCAACCGCGACAACCTCAACCTGCAAATCAGCCTCAACGTCATGTCGTCGTGGATAAACCAGGCCATACAGTTGCATCGCGACCAGACGCTCGGCCAGTTCTTCGTCAACGTGCCCATCAACGAAAACACGCTCGACGCCGACTCCGTGTTCCGCTTCTACCGCGGGTCGGCCAACAACAAGACAGTGTGCGACATCACGGGAGAGAGTTTCATCGTGCCGCGGAGCTACATCGGCGTGCGCGACGCCAACGGCAGGTTCCACGACGCGTGGGGCACGGGGCAATACAAGATGTCGATGACGCTGAGGGAGACCTGCTCCAACACCGAGGCCTTCGACAAGAACTGGAAAGCCGACTGGAAGGCGCGCAAGCTCAACAAGGGCCACAAGGTGGACTTCGGCAGGGCCATGCGCCAACTCTGGGATGCCAACGGCAGCAAGTGGGTCATGTCCATCGTGGAAGCCCCGGCCAAGATGCTCACACAAGACTTCCTCACCACGATAGGATTCTTGCAGCCACAGGCTATGGGCAGCGCATCAATGGGCGCGACAGCCGGAGCCGCAATGGGAGCGTCGGGCGCGGCAGCCGGAGCCTCTGGTGCGGCTATGGGCCAAAGACCAGCCCAAGGCACGAAGTGAAACAATATCACGTCAACATTAAACAACCACACAGCTCATGGCAAGGATCCTTCTCACTATCGCCCTCGCACTCTCAACACATGGCATAGTCATGGGGCAGAGCAACAAGGTTAACGACGAGACGCGAAGCGTATTCATGAATGGGCAACGCATAAGGACTGCCATGGGCAACCTAATTGGCAAGAATGGCGCGACGAAAGACGCCGAGGCCTCGGTAGACACGTTGACGCGTTACCTCATCAAGGAAAAGAAAGATGTCGGGGCAGTCTACTCGGCATTCGGCAAACTGGGGCTATACGGCTATTGGATAGCGACAGGTAAGACAAGCCTCGTTGACCACGAGGACATATACCAACTGTTGTGGAAGACAAGGAACATACGCGTCATGCACGACTTGGCTTACTACGTGTGCTGCCAAGAACTATTGTCACATTGCACGCAAAGGCACCTCTACAACGCGGCATCCAACGTGGGCAAATGCCTGCTGGAATACACCAAGACGCAGGCTGGCGACCAATCCGCCCCATACATGGAGACCTTAGGCAACTTGGCGACGCTCCTCTCCCTTGCCACAAGGCATGAGGAGGCAGACTCCTGCCTGGAGGTCTGCCAAGGCTACATGGAAAAGAACGGCAAGACCACAGGCGACGACTACCTCGACGTGCTCGACGAGCGAGTGGACTGCAACCAAAGCTTGAACCGCATGGACAAGGCCCTGGCCTTGTCGGAGAAGTTGACTGCGGTGATGCCACGGATGTCACCATCTTACTTACAAGCAGTGCTGCGACACGCCTCCATGCTTTATGACAAAGGCGACTTCCAAGCCATGTCAACGACGACAGGGCTGGCGCTGAAAGCCCTTGAGAAGGGGATTGACCATGAACGCGCCACAGAGATGAGCATTTTTCCACTCCTCGCCAATGCCACAGACGATTCCTACGCGCTACGCATGCTCAACTACGCCAAGAAAACCTATAAGAAGGGCGACATCGTGGCGGCAGCCGTCCTCGCCAAGAGCCATATTGCCATGGGGCAGCCAAGCAAGGCCGAACCTTTCGCGAAAGAGGCGGAGACGCTGATGGACGCTTACGTGGCAGTAAAAGACACGGCACGGATGGAGGCGGCCATGCCAGTGATGGAGTCGCTGCTGATGAGCACATACCAATACGACAAGCTCATAGGCTATTGGAGACACGAGATGAGCCGATGCCTTGACATGGGACGCGCCGGCCACGACCTCGCGATACAATACTCACGCATGATCGCGGATGTCTTAAGCATACAAGGCAAATACGCCAAGGCCAACCAACTATTGGATGGGCTGCTGTCAATGCCTTTCCTGGCAGACGACCAGCGCAAGCAGGTTTATTACGCCAAGGCGCAAAACGAGCTGGCGGTGGGCAACTTCCGCTCAACGGTGAAAATCGGGGAGTGGCTACTGGGAAGGGCGGCCTCCGACAAGGAAGCCATCGATTTCAGGCAAAACCTGATCGTGGGGCCTTTGGTCAGCGAGCTCGACCTTCGCCGTAACAACATCCAGGACGTGTCCGACAACGATGACGGCACGCTGCTGCCAAGGCTCAAGACCGAGAGCGCCAAGCTGCTCGCCGCGGCTGAAAGCCTTTATGGGCAAGGACACGTCAACTACATCGACGCGCGACTGCTGTCGATGGCGACACTCTATTTCGACAACGACCTGGATGGGCTCCGCCGTGAGGCTCTCCAGTGCGAGCAATGCATACGCAAGCTCGGCAACGAGCCACAACGCAAGGAGAAGCTGCAAGCCTTGGCCGCCGACTACTTCCTGGCAGGCGACTACAGGCACGCCCTTGACCTCGCCGGCGACCGCGACTGCCCCGACGTGATGACGGCGTGGTTCGACTACTCGCTCAAGGCCGAGTGCAACCTCAAGCTGCGTCACCTCAAGGAGGCACGACAATACTACATAAAGTTCGCGCGGACAATAACGGGCGACACCAAGGAGCGTTTCGCCACCATGCCGGAAGACACGCGCGACACTTATTGGCGCATGTACAGGCAATGGATATACGACGCGGGCAAGTACATGGACGGCACGAAGGCCACGCCAGACTTCACCGCAGCCCTATACGACCTCACGCTCTTCTCCAAGGGACTGCTGCTCAACTCAAGGCTGGAAACGGAGAGGATAATAAAAGGCAGTGGCGACGATAACGTCAAGAGGATGTATGGGCAACTTATGGCCATGCGCGGCAAGATGGAAAACGACATGACAATCTCCGACACCGAAAGACAAGACCTGGCCACGCAATCAGCGCGACTGGAATACCGCATCCTGACAGAATGCCAGAAATATGGCGAACTGTCGCGCTATCTCTCGGCAGACTGGAAGGCGATAAGGCAAAGGCTAAGCCCCGAGGCAGTGGCAATAGAGTTTGTCAACTACCACGTGGACGGCGAAAAGCCCAGCAAGGCCAAGGGCGATGGAGGCAAGACGCAATATGCCGCGCTCTTGATAAGGAACGACAGCGAGGCTCCTGTCTTCGTGCCTCTTTTCAGCCAAGACCAGATTGGGGACACGGTGTCCGGCACGTCGCTGACAACAGAGATGTCCGCACTCGTATGGAAGCCCATCATGCCATACCTCAACGGCATCAAGACCATCTTCTTCTCGCCTTCGGGCACCCTCAACCTGCTGCCCATTGAATACCTGCCCGTCAACGGCAAAGCCCTCAGCCAAGGCTACGATGTCTATCGCCTATCGTCAACGCGAGAGCTGTTGGCTCAACGAGAGCCGGCACGCATAGCCAAGGCCGTGGTGTATGGCGGACTGGAGTTCGACGCCACCGTCAAGGAGATAGGAGATGCACGCGGCGAGCGCTCTTTCAAGTTTCCACACCTCGACGGCACGGAGACAGAGGCACGCCACCTGGAGGAGCTCTTGAAGGAACATCACATGGCATGCGCCGCCTATCACGACGACAAGGGCACCGAGACATCATTCAAGCAACTCTCCGGCACCGACTTCCAACTGCTCCACGTCGGCACCCATGGGTTCTACAGGCAGAAGAAGAGCCACTTCCTTGACGCGGTGCCCTCGCTGCACCTTGGGAACATAACAAAGGCGGAAGACCGCTCGCTTTACTACTCCGCCCTGATAATGGCTGGAATAAACCACGCTCACGTGGCCGATGACCTTGCCGACAAGGACGACGGCTACTTGTCGGCAAAGGAAATATCGCTGTTGGACCTGGGCCACGTCTCCCTGGCCGTACTCTCCGCGTGTCAAACAGGCGATGGAGAAGTCACGGGCGAAGGCGTATTCGGACTGCAGCGAGGCTTCAAGCTCGCCGGGGTGAAGAGCCTGCTCATGACCGCGTGGAAGGTGTCCGACGAGGCCACGTCAAGGTTCATGCAGTTCTTCTACACCCACCTGCTCAATGGGGACGGCAAGCGCGAGGCTCTCGTGAAGGCGCAAGCGGAGCTTCGCGAGTGCGATGGGGGAAAGTTCGCCTCGCCACGGCACTGGGCAGCCTACATATTGCTCGACGGAATGGATTAAGACCACAACACACATAGATACATGACAAGAAAACTCCTGCTCGCAATTCTCCTTTTTGTCGCCGGCATCGCGGCGCGCGCCCAGACCAAGGAGTCGGACGCTCTCTTCGCCCAAGGCGTGAGCCTGTACAATAAAGGCAAGTACAAGGACGCAATCAAGGTGTTCGCGCGGTGCGACTCCATCGACGCCTTGACCCTGCCAGCGGAAAGCAGCCGCGCGTGGTACGGCAAGGTATGGATGGGCGCGTGCTACCACAAGTTGGGGGATGACGCGAAGGCCAAGGAGCTGTCGCCCTACTATACCGCGCCACCAGTGGACAGGCGGCTCACGGTGCAGTCGGACAGCCTTTCCGACTTGGTCATGCCCATGTATCAAGAAGGTAAGGCCACCGAGTCCGCGCCAATCCTGAAACGCGTGATGGAACTGGAGCGCGAGAACCTTGGCGAGAACTCCGTGTGGTGTGCCAACACCATGATGCTCTACGCCAATGCCCTCGCCCACTCCACTGGTGATTTCAACGAGGCGAGGACCTACGTTGACAAGGCTTTGGCGGTGTTCAAGGTCTACGGTATGCACGACAGCTACATCCAGGCCAACGACTTGCTCTACGGATGGTATCTCGACACGGGCGACTACGCTACGGCAAAGGAGCTGCTTACCGTCTCGCGCGACTTGCGCGTAGCCAACAATTACCCCGAGCTGGAAATCGCCGTGGACAACGCCACGATAGCCGAATGCGACATATTCACCGGGAAACCGCGGGAGGGGCTCGACAGCATCGCCGCCATAGCTGCCAGATGTGTAGACCAACTCGACATGGGCAAGGAGTCGTATCTCTACGGACGGTGGACATACGCCATAGCCTCGGCCAACTATGCCTTGGACAACCAGCAAGAGGCTTACGACAAGGCGACGGAGGCAAAGCGCATACTGGAAAACAACGGCGACAACTATTCGTTCGCCCATTTCCAGAACGACCTGTGCATTGCCCTGTCGGCATTGAACCTAAAGAAGGACAACGCCACCGAACTGACAAGGCAAACCAAGGACAACTACCTCAACTCTGAGTTCGCCCTGACTCCAAGTTTCATATCCCTGTTGGACATATACTACCACAACGCCTACAAGTCCATGACCAAGGAAGAGAGAGTGGAGACCATGGAAAAGCAACTCTCATTGGCAGGGCAAGTGTATGGCAAGAACAGCGTTTTCTACCTGTCAACACTGACAAGAACCATCAATCACCAAATGGACTTCCCCGATGTCGAAGCCATGATGGCTAAGGCCTACGCGCACATAAAGGAGGCCGGGGAAATAATCTGCGGCATGGACAGCGTACCCACGCATATCATAGCCGACGTGTACCAAAAGAAGTCGATAATCGACGCTGGATATTACAACAAGGCCGACGAGGCGGAAAAAGACTTGCTTGAGGCGCTGCCAATAATGGAAAGGCACGGCGGAAAAGACCGTGCGTATTATTCCATCGTGGCCGAACTCGCCAAGCTCTGCCAAAACTCCGGGAGATACGAGGAGGCCTTCAACCACTACGCCAAGATAGAGGCGTTTTACGAGAAGACTGGCGACACCGCAAACGAGAGCTACCTGAAAACATTGCTGAACATAATACAGTATTGCCAATCGGTGGGCGATGCCAGCAAGATGGAAGCCTATACCCAAAAGGCCGACAATGTGGTGGAAGGCGCGGAAAACTTGCGAAACACTTACACGTACCTGGCACTGCTTGTCAACAAGAGCGTGCTGGCTCTCAAGAAAGGCCATGCCGATGAATGCGACCGAATGGTGGACGAGGCATTGGCCACCAGCAAACGGATAAACACTGGCTCAGAGGGCGAGGACGCTTGGGTCATGCTCCCGATAGTGGCAAACCACTGGATGTCGGGCAACTACGCCAAGGCGGAAACGATGATGAAGGAGATAATAACATCGTTCGGGAAAATCATCGGCAAGACCAATTCCGACCTATTGGTGGGGAAGGGATGGCTGGCAAGGATGTACGTGACGGACGGTAAATACGCGGAAGCGAAAGCCATCATGGACGAGATTATGCCCGAACTGCCAAGCTACACGCTGGAACCGAAGAACAAGGCCAACATCCTTTACATAAACAGCGACTTGAACATCAGGCTCAAGAACTACAAGGAAGGCATCGCCGGCACCAAGCAGCTCAACGCGCTCTTGGCTGACATCGTGCGCAACAACTTCTCGTGGATGTCGTACAGGCAACGCACCACCTTCTGGGACGAATTCTCCAGCTGGTACCAGTACGACTTCCCGCAGTTCTTCTACCGCTTCCCCAATGATGAGGTAAGCGGCTTCGCCTACGACAACGCCTTGCTGAGCAAGGGACTGCTGCTCAACTCGGAGACCGCCATCAACAAGTTCGTAAGCGAATGCAAGGACAAGCAGGTGCTCAACCTCTACAACGAGATTAAAGCCGACAAGGCGCGCCTCGACCGCATGACGCAAGCCGGGCGGACAGGTTCCGAATATTCTGCTTTGGCGGCGGAGACCGAGGGCAAGGAGAGGCTGCTGCTCTCCATGTCAAAGGCATACGGCGACTACACCAAGCGCCTCGCCGTGGGATGGGCCGACGTGCGGCGAAGCCTGAAACCCAACGAGGCGGCGATAGAGCTGATGAGCATTCCACTGAACGCCGACTCCACCATGCTCTCGGCCCTCGTGCTGCGACACGACAGCAAGGTGCCGCGGCGCGTGGACCTCTGCGCGGAGAGGCAGATTTCCGCCATAGGCCAAGACAGCCTATATAGCACCGACAGGCTCTACCATCTCGTGTGGAAACCGCTCGAAAGCGCGCTCCAAGGTGCCACGCGCGTCTATTTCTCGCCAGCCGGAGCGCTGCACAGCGTGGCGATAGAGTACGCGCCCGACGGGCGTGGTACGTTGGCCGCCGAGAGATTCAACCTCTGCCGCCTGTCATCAACGAGGGAGATAGCCATGGAGCAGACAAGGCCCGACAAGGAGCAGGCCACACTCTATGGCGGACTGGAATACGACACCGACGCGGAGACGCTGAAGGAGGTGAACCAAGCCTACGCCTCCGACGCCTACCGCTCGCGCGCCCTGACCGACGACAGGTCGATGCGCGCCGGCGTGATGCCGCTCGAAGGCACGGAGAAAGAGGTGCGTAACATAGCGGCGATAATGAAGGACGCCAAGGAGAGATACAAGGTCTACTCCTCGTGCGAGGGAACGGAAGAGTCGTTCAAGGCCCTCTCGGGCACCGACAACACCTGCCTCCACATCGCCACCCACGGCTTCTACATCCCCGACAAGGGCGGCAACGGACGCGCGCGCCAAACGTTCAGTTTCATGGTCAACGACAACTCCATACCCGAGGAAGACCGCGCCATGACGCACAGCGGACTGCTCTTCGCCGGAGCCAACGCCACCCTCCACAACGAGACCTTGCCCTACAACCTTGAGGACGGCATACTGACATCGCAAGAAATCACGAGCCTCGACTTCCGCAAGGTGGACCTCGTGGTGCTATCGGCTTGCCAGACAGCTCTCGGCGACATGACGGGCGACGGCGTGTTCGGCCTTCAGCGAGGGTTCAAGAAGGCGGGGGCGAAGACGCTGCTCATGAGCCTGTGGAAGGTGGACGACACCGCCACGCAGATTCTCATGACGCGATTCTACACCAACTATCTCAGCGGCGACACCAAGGGGCAGAAGCGCGCCTCGTTCGTGAAGGCGCAACAATACCTCCGCGCGTGCGACGGGGGCAAGTACGACAACCCTGTATACTGGGCTGCGTTCATAATGCTCGACGCGCTGAGTTAGCCACGGCGCGGGAAAACGCCAGGAAACGCGCCATTCCTCATTAAGCTGAAAAGAGGGTGTGTCAAAACTGTTTTTTTTTTCTGGAAAAATTACGCTAAAATCTGCCGAATAGCTTAAAATGAGCTATTTATGAGCTTTTCACCTCAATAGAGGTAATGATTTGGCAGCAGTTCTAACTTCTGCATTGTGCATAAGTTTGCTTGTCAAACAACTCTTTTCGATGGCAAAGGTACAACAACTTTGTGGATTAACGAAAATCGCATATGCTTTTTCCTGACTTCGTCACTCAAAAATGTCCATTTTGTAATTGATTGATAAACAATATT
>ERZ1034871.1330-NODE-1330-length-12461-cov-6.090279_pt1 | contig 12461 bp, 8 predicted proteins | sample MGYA00520631_ERZ1034871 | MGnify/ENA primary metagenome ERZ1034871 (study PRJEB33766, sample SAMN09781721) | gut metagenome | biome: gut microbiome | host: Homo sapiens | place: Madagascar | study: EMG produced TPA metagenomics assembly of the PRJNA485056 data...
CGTTAATTTTAATCTTAAAATACATTAAAATATAGGGCGATTTCTTGCAGCGTATTGCCATATTGGCTACCTTTGCAGTCGTAAAAAATATAGTTTTGAGCGTTTTGCTCATCACAAATGTGAAGATTTGCAAAATATAAACCTAGCATATTTCTAAAACATATATAAGTATTAAGTAAAATTTAAGTAAAAGATGAAAAAGGTTCTATTTACAAGCATTTTGTTGCTTTCCGCCGTTTCGTTCGGAGGTAACATCTATGCACAAAACCCAACTGGTGGTAACAACATGAAAGTTACTGCTCGTAGCGCAAGTCAGCCTTCGGTGAAGTTTACGGCTGATGGTAATACTTTGACCATTTCTGGTCAAGGTGACTTAACTTCGTACAAAACTACTGATTGGTCTGCCAAAGTCTTCACAGACAATGCGGTAGGTTTCGTGTTTACCGATGCAGATGGCAAAACGCCAGTTGCAGCAGGTGACTCATATAATGCTGGTAAGACTTATTATCATGCAACATATAACTATATTGAGGTTTGGAAAGATCAGCCTGTAGCTTGGAATACACCTTATTTCGGCAATGTTGACGTAAAAAGAAGCTGGAAGGATAATAAGAAGGCAAATCTTTATATGGCAACTATAGATGCATATAATAAAAATGTAACTGTAGGTAATAAAGTTAGTGATAATGTAAATTGGGATCAGGAAATTTTTGGAGGTGATTGGAACTATACGGAAATTGATGGTAAAAAATACGTAAAAGTAGTAGAAGTTACAGGAGAGGTTCCTACTTCTTCTGTGTCTTTTGATAATCTTCAGGCTAGTGGCATAAAACTTATTGAAGTATCGGAATTGCAATCTGATTTTATCAATACTAAAGTTACTTATCAGATTAAAGATAAGTTGTCTTTGTTCTTGTCTTCTGATGGAGGTAAAACATATAAGGGCTTGACTTCTGGAGTAGATTATGAGTGGACATCTGGTGATGTTTTCAGTCAGGGTACTGCGACTTATGCTGCAATCAAAGACAACAATGCGTTCTTTGATAACGTGCATACTGACTATGTCCAAGCTGATAATACAGAGATTTCTTTTAAAGAACTTCTGAGACGCAAGATATTGGAAGGTGTATCAGTGTATGATTACAATGCAAAAAAAGAAGTTGGTGTTAGCTCTTACACAACAGTTAAGTTTGTTAATAACGGCTCTGATCCTTTGTTGATTGACGCTGACGTAGTGCGTGAAATTTTGTATCCTACATCTAATGGTATGTTTACAACAAATGTCACAACTACTAAGCTAGATCTTGGGGAGGCAACTTTGAATGAGTTGAATGCTGACATATTTATACCATCACAAGACGAGTCTTACAAGTGTCATAAACTTGCGTTGAATGATATAACTTTCCCTAAAACAAAATTGACACTTGTATTTAGTGAAAGTACAAAGAAAGATGAGAATAAGATGGTTTTGCCAGCACAATTGTTGTCTAATATTACTGGTTATATTAAGACAGTATCTATCCCTGAAGGATATGATCGAATAGCAGATGGTGCTTTTTCAAATGAAAATAAACAAAGCGTGTTGGAAAATGTCAACCTGCCAAAAGGTTTGAGTCTTATTGGAAAGAATGCTTTCCAAAACTGCAATTATATCAAGAGCATCGAATTGAATGAAGGCTTGGAAAATATTGGCGAAAGTGCTTTTTCGGGAACTACACTTGAGTCAGTTAAATTCCCATCTTCATTGAAGATTATCAATGACTGTGCTTTTGCTAATTGCCATATTTACAATTTGAAGTTCAATGCCGGACTCAAATATATTGGTAATTCTGCATTTGCATTGTCTAATGCACATACAGAGCAAGTATTGGAAATTCCTGCTAGTGTGATTTATATAGGTCCTTATGCCTTTAATTTCCGCCAATATCAGGATGTGTATTTCTATGGGGAAAAGGCACCTTTAATGCCATTGGGATCATATAAACTAGATACTAATACTAAGGATTTGGGAACAGCTTTCCCTCAGCATACATTGAATGGAAATAATGGCTTTAATCCAATTCCTGAAGAAGGTGAGGAAATAACGGGAGACGATACAAAATCTGGCTATGCTAACCGTGAAAATTACAAAAATCATGGTGTTTACTTGTGTATGCTTCATTATCCTAAAGGGTTGAGTGATGAAAATCGTGACACCTATACAGATATCACTAGAGTGTACAAGACTCATAGAACTGCTGATGGTGGGTTTATTGCTACTGACACTGGTACAGATGAAGCTACCGACAAAGTCGGTAAAGAAGGAGCGGATGAAAAACTGAGTGCAGGTTACTGCCATTCCTATGTGAAAGTTACTTGGGGATATGCTGATACATATTTGGGAGAGCAATATATTTGGCCTAGCCATTCTCAATTCAATAGAGCATATTGTACAGCATCACATAGCGTTAAATGGGATGGCGAAACTCCTGTTACTTGCGACTTGTCTGCAGAAGAAATTGCTGCACTAAAGTATGCTGGATATGATACAAGTAAACAAAACTTGGATGAACTTAGAAAGATTGCTCACATGGGTACTCGCCAGTTCGTCCTTGCTAATGCAGATGTGAACGAGGATAAAGAGCCAGAAAAGGAGCCTGAATATCCTGTAGATATTAAGGGTGGCGAATGGTGGACAATCTGCTTGCCTTTTAATATGACAAAGGCAATGGTTGATGAAACATTCGGTAAAGATACGCAGGTTTGTCTGTTTGACAGAGTGCGTCGTCAAGTAAATAGAAATACAAAGAAAAATCGTATTGTACTCTATTTTACCCAGAATGTTTATAAGCATAAGACAGAGCCAAAGAATGCTGATGGTTCTTGGAACTTCCAAGAGACTGCTCCTGCGCCAACTGATGACGAAATTGTCATCTACGCACATGAGTCTTATATGATTCACCCAACTAAGACTGGTGAGGATGCGGTATTCGCAGTAAAGAATTACCAACCTGTTGTTGGTAACCCTACGCCAACTGTTGTTATGGGTAAAAACGAATACATTGGTGAAAGTGACACTCCTGACAATGTGCCTTATCGCTATGTTGGTAACTATTTGGAAAATGTCGATGCGCAGGTTGCTAGTCAGTCAGGTACACAAACTGCTACTCAGGAATTGACAGAGGTCAAGGTACCTAAGTTTAGCTATGTATATGCTAGTGATGGCAAAGAAACTAAATTCTGGTTCTTAACATCTGACGATATGACTTGGAAGCCTAATAAGTGTGTTGTGCAGACCAATACTCGTGGTGATGGTCAAAATGATTACGAAGAATTCTTTGATTACACTGTATCTTCTGCAAAGCAATCTTCATTCTTCGGCGAGGACTTCATTGATACGCCAACTTCTATCGAGGATGAGATGGTGATTATCGCTGGTGAAGGCAGTGATGCACCTGTTTATAGTCTTGATGGTACTTTGGTAAATACTACAGGCGACTTGACAGGTCTTCCTAAGGGTGTTTATATCAAGGGTGGCAAGAAGTATGTAGTTAAGTAAAAAACGTACGATTAAAGATGAAATTTAAAATGAAAAGAAAATATATAATTCCAGAAATGAATGTAGAATCATTTTCTGCTTCTTCAAGTATTCTTGCAGGATCTCCCAATCAGACAGGAAAAGGTGAATATAACGTAGGAGGAGAAGGTCAAGGTGGAACAACAGGAGGTGGTATTTCAGGCTCTGGTGGAGGTGGTTTGATACAGCATTCAAAGCAATTTGATGCTTGGTCATCATGGGACGAGTAAATTGGACCTTAAACACAGATAAATTATTTTTTACTTATTATTGAGTGGTTGCATTTATATATTTTGATATAGATTTGTAATTACATAAAAAATGAGGGAGCACGTCGTGAGACATGCTCCCTTTTCTTGGTATTATGTGGCTAGAATGAAGCTAAATCGAAATATAGTGGAAGGGTATCATTATTGTTGGTAACACGCTACAACAAGGTTGTTATATGGTATAATCTTTCAAACTACCTAGTTGAGCTTCAACAATGAATTCGCGTACCAAAGACTTCAAATCTTCATCAGGCAAATCTAGTTGTTGAAGAGGTCCATTCTTCGGATATATATCCAAGAATACAACTATCTCATCAGTTTTTGAAACAAGATAAATCAAGCGAAAACCATCTTTGCGAGATAGGTGTTGTTTCTTATCTGGCAACCGCAACTTTATGATAATCAGTTCGCCTTCAAGTAATATCATATCGTTGTTTTGTCGTACCTGTTCTATAGGTTTGCCAGAAAACTCTCGCTGGATCTCATTTTCCACATTGGTGTAAACATGACGCTTTACTTTTAGCAATCTACTCAGATGGGAGCGAAATGTACTAATTGTCTTATAATTAATCATGGGCTATATTCTTTAAAGCCAAACTCGCATCTGATAATAGTGAAGACCACTCTTGATCTTTTGGTGCCTTTACTTTGTAATTTTGGATGTCATTGCTCAACTCTTTTAGTGCAGAGTAATTCTTTTTTAATTTTTCAACCTCTATTGACATAGAAGCCTCTTTTGTCATTTGCTTGCAAGATGTATATAACATTTTGAGAGCCCCTAACATTGAAATTAATTGTTTGCCAAAAACATGGTAATCATGTTCGGTTATAGAGTTGCATTGACTATATAGGAAGACATAAAATGAATCCAAGTCACGATTTAGACTTCGAAGTTGTTTTATGCCATACTCATTGGGAGCCAAAGCCTCTAAACTATGTTTGTAAGACCTTGTCCCTAATTTAACTATATTATGTGATATAATAGTCGTCTGACACATAGAAATGTAATTTAATGTTATTGCATTACAAAAATACAACTATTTCTTGATAATCATATTAGAGTCAATAACATTTTATACTATTTTAAACATTGCCTAAATTAGCCGGATTTCTGTTTCCTGAGAAAACTATGCCGGATAACCTACATCTTACACTATGATTAACTTATATACTAAGACTCAAACACTTTTTCTATGAAGTTTACAGCCTTTTTCTATCGAATGACAATCTTTTGGATGTGAGAGGATTTGCCTGTGCTCACCTTCAAGAGGTAGATGCCTTTGTTGGCATTGCTGGTATTGATGGAGATGGTGTTGCCATTGCTATTGTTGGAAGCAATCACTTTGCCATCCATATTATATAAGGTGGCAGACATAGTGGTGGCACCTGCTTGGTAAGCCTCGTAAGTGCCATTGGCAATCTGGCGAATCAAGAAACTCTTTTCCTCTGGAGTCTTGATGAGTGTCGTCTCATTCTCATTGAGGATATACATCAAACCAGCGTATGCGTCAATCTTACCTGCGCCAGCTTGTCTTCCTTCGTCGATGAAATGGTTGTCCTCGTTGCAAGCCTTGTCATTGATGGCGGTCTTCATTGCAATCTCCTTGATCTCTTGGTGAGTCAACAATGGGTTGGCTTCAAGCCAAAGGGCTGCGACACCTGCCATATAAGGTGCTGACATTGAAGTTCCTTTCATGCTACAGAAAGAATAGCTCTTGCTGTTGAATGTGCTGTTTCTTGTGATGTATTTCTTATGAGTTCCTTTGGTACAATAGGTGCTGAAGCTAGATTCCAAGATGGAGCCAGGGGCGCAAATATGTGGCAAGGTTTCTCCGTCATAAAGTTCTCCATAGCCAGAATAATAACTGATGTCACCCAGTTTGGTTCCCCATTCTTCGCCGTGTTCCTTAAGCAGATTGGTAGAACTTCCACTTTTATATGTGGTAGAAGTGCAAGAGTTATAAGCACCTACTACAATCATACCTTTGGCACAAGCCGTATTGGTGACAGTTCCATTGCTCGTTACATCCTGCTTCCAGCTGGTCACATTGGTGACAAATGGCATATATTGCTCAGAATAACATGCTACAGCTTGACCTTCTTCTGAGTTGATGACGAAGCCAAAGCCATAGCCGTCCTTTCCATATATGTCGTCGCAGCTGACAACGTAACCTTTTACACCGTCGTGTATCGTTTCGCTAGCAATCGTAATGTTACCTTTTCCGTAATTGTCATTGATGTTGACGTTTTGCTCTTGACCATCGATGATAATAGGGTAACGATATACAATCTCATTGTTGAGTTTGTTGACAGCAACAATGTCCATGCTGATAGGAGAGGAAGTCTTCGGTGCTACATAGCAACTAATCATATTGCCGCTTTCTCTCAAATCAAACAAAGCCTTCATGCTCTCTCCTTCATTTGTAAAGGTATGTTTAGCAACGATATTGTTTTCAGAGTTGTTACCTGCGCAGCAACAAACCACAATGTCATAATCTTCAATGAGTTGACTGAACGCTTCGGAAAATACGTCACTTCCATCGTGAGGACCCATAGAGTTACCAAAAGACATATTAATAACCAAACGTTCATTGTTCTGCTTGCAATATTCTGCAAGGTATTTCACGTAAGAAAGGTCGGCAGAAGAGTTAGGGATAGGTCCCATGGCAAGGTCGGCTCCTGTTGCGACTCCTTGGATTTGGAAGTCATCGCCATCGTATGCACCTGCTGCTATACCACAAACATGAGTAGCATGGCTACTTCTATTATAATCTGTAGTAAAAGACTTGATGGCACTAGCGTCAGTGATAGGAGCGTTGTTGTCTTTCTTGATGACTTTGAATCGACTGTTGCCATTTGCGTCAAGGAACATCGCGTGGTTAGGGTCGAATCCGGAGTCCAAGACGCCTATCATGACTCCCTTGCCAGTATATACCTTATTATTAGAGGTGATGCTGTTGCTGAAACGGTCGTCGGAAGCGGCACCGGAGAAGCCGAAGCCGTCATGGATGAGGTCAACGCCCGTCATGGCGTTGGCGTGGTTGAGCATCAGCTCCATCTTGCGTTGTGCAATGGAAATACGCTCTACAGACTCCAGTTCTGCGAGAGCGGCGAGGTCGTCCATCGTGGTATGGACAATGGCGAAGCCAGAACAGAGGTCGCTGGCATCGAAGCCATGGGCTGTGAGTTCGGAGAGGTCGGCACCTTCTTGCAGTTTCACAACGGCGTTGATGTTGTTAGTGGTATTGGCTGCTGATATTCCCAAACTTTTTGCACATGACGCATTTGCTGAAGTCGAAGTTTCTTCTTTCATCTGCTGAAGAGCCACACGGCTCATAGCATCTAGTTTTTGACCGCTCATGTTGGCACACACTGCCAGTGCGAGGCAGGTCATAATCAAATTCTTCATAGTTTTCTGGTATTAATAAATATAAGTAAAAGATGATTGTTGCCGCAAAGTTAACAAAATGGGTGGTAGGCATGGGGGATTATTTGATTTTTAGTGGGTAATAATTGCTGAAACTGCATATTTCATTAATATTGCTCCCCCCTTGCCACCTTGGTGTTCGCACACAGCTTTTTGGTTTGAACCTATTTAAAGTTGGCATTCTGCACGAGGTTATACATTTTTAAGTAATATTCACTTAGTAAACGTACCTTATTTAAAGAAAAAAGCGTATTTTTGCACGGAATAAACTAGAAACAAATCAAAGGTGCGCTTTCAAGAAAGTGTATTATTAACTATTTCAAATTAAACAAACAACTATGGAACAAGTATTTAGCTATATCATCAGCCTCGGTGCCAGCGTGATGATGCCTATCATCTTCACCGTCATCGGCTTGTGTATTGGCATGAAATTCGGAAAGGCTCTCAAGTCTGGACTCTTCGTGGGAGTCGGATTTGTGGGACTCGGCGTGGTGACCGCCTTATTGACAACCAACTTCAATGACCCATTGAAGGCAATCTCCGACCTTTATCATTTGCAACTCAATGTCTTCGACATGGGATGGCCTGCTGCCGCTGCCGTGGCTTACAACACTGCTGTCGGTGCGCTCATCATCCCGATATGCTTGGGTGTCAACTTCTTGATGTTGATCACCAAGACCACCCGCACGGTCAACATCGACCTGTGGAACTACTGGCACTTCGCCTTCATCGGTGCGGTGGCTTACTTCGTGATGGGCGAGAGCCTCGTATGGGGTTACTTCGCTGCCATCGTCTGCTACATCATCACCTTGGTATGTGCCGACTTGACCGCAGAGAAGTTCCAGAAGTATTATGACCTCGATGGTATCTCTATCCCACAGCCATTCTGCCAGAGCTTCATGCCTTACGCCATCGGCTTCAACAAACTCTTGGATATGATTCCAGGTTTCTCCAAGCTCGACATCGACGCTGAGGGACTGAAGAAGAAGTTTGGTGTGCTCGGTGAGCCATTGGTGCTCGGTGTCATCGTGGGTGCCTTGATCGGTTGGGCTGCCCAGCTCGACATCAAGAAGATTCTCTTCCTCGGTGTCACCATGGGAGCCGTGATGGAATTGATTCCTCGCATCACCTCTTTATTTATAGATGGACTGAAGCCAATCTCAGAGAAGACACAGGAGTTGGTGAAGACCAAGTTTAATGGCAAGAAGGTACACATCGGTATGAGTCCTGCCTTGGTGATTGGTCATCCTACCACCTTGGTATGCTCTGTTATCTTGATACCTGTCATCTTGGCGATTGCCGTGTTCTTGCCAGGCAACCAGTTCTTGCCTTTGGCTTCTTTGGCAGGTATGTTCTATCTCTTCCCTATCATTTTGCCTTTCACCAAGGGTAATGTGGTGAAGACCCTCATCGTAGGTCTCGTGGCACTCATCATCGGTCTTTATTTCGTAACCGATATGGCACCCGACTTCACCATGGCAGCCAACCAGGTGTTTGCAGCCACAGGCGACAATGCCGCTCATATCCCTGACGGATTCTCAGGCGGTGCGCTCGACTTCGCTTCCTCTCTCTTCGGATGGGCTATCTATCGTGGCGTGAAACTCTCATACATCGGCATGGGTATCCTTGCCATCATCACCATCGCCTTGATGGTAATCAACCGCAAGCGCATAATAAGTGAAGAACGAAGAGTGAAGAACGAAGAGTGAAGAATCTAATAGCTAAACTCTTGAGATACTATATATATAATAATGTGTAATTAATAAACAATACAATAATGAAGAAACTAACATTAATATTAGCAGCAATGGTATTAACAGCAAGTCAGGCTTTTGGCCAGTGTGGTAAGTGTGGATATGAGGTGAAGGCTGAGAACAGCTACACCAACTACAATGTGCGTTATGCTAGCAACCCTATGGATGCCAAGCATTATACGACCGATCGTCTTCGTGGCGAGTTCGCCATCGAGAAGGTATTTGCTCCAGGCGAAATCAACTGGACCTACACCATGTTCGATCGTTTCTTGATTGGTGGCGCTGAGCCAACAACCGCTCCATTGAAGTTGACCTCTATCGCTCCTCTCTATACCGACAAGCCAAACGACCAGAAGAACTTGCTCGACAACCGTGAGCTGGGTATCATCAACATCGGTGGCGAGGGTACTGTGACTGTGGATGGCAAGAAGTATGTGCTCGGTTTCCAGGAGGCTCTCTACGTAGGTCGTGGTGCCAAGAACATCGAGGTAAGCAGCAAGGACGCTGCCAAGCCAGCTAAGTTCTATATGAACAGTGCTTGCGCTCATCAGACATTCCCTACCAAGAAGGTGACCTTGAAGGAGGCTAACAACATCAAGGCTGGTAGCTTGAAGGAGAGCAATGACCGTGTCATCCACCAGTTGATTATCGATGGCGTGGCAGGTGTTCGCACATGTCAGTTGCAGATGGGTGTCACTGAGTTGAAGGAGGGTAGCGTATGGAACACCATGCCAGCTCACACTCACCTTCGTCGTATGGAGACCTACCTATATTATAATGTACCAGAGGGACAGAAGATTCTTCACGTGATGGGCGAGCCACAGGAGACACGTCCTATCTGGCTCAACAACGAGCAGGCTGTGATTGCCCCAGAGTGGTCTATCCACTGCGCAGCAGGTACCAGCAACTATACCTTCATCTGGGGTATGGCAGGCGAGAACCTCATCTACAATGACATGCAGGTAGTGAAGATTCCTACATTGGAGTAAAACATAGCATCACCTGGCTTGAGCGATCAAGCCAGGATTTGTGCGTTTTTAAAGATAAACAAATAAAAACAAAATACTAAAACAATGAATTCTATTACAACAAGTAAAATGTCCAACTTCCGTTGGGTGATTTGTGCGTTGCTTTTCATAGCGACCACAGTGAATTACATGGACCGTCAGGTTCTGTCGTTGACATGGAAAGACTTCATCGCTCCAGAGTTCCACTGGACAGATGACCATTATGGTACGATCACGGGTCTTTTCTCCATCTTCTACGCCATCGCCAACCTCTTCGCTGGTAAGTTTGTCGATTGGATGGGCACCAAGAAGGGTTACCTCATCGCCATCTTCGTATGGAGTACCGGTGCAGTGATGCATGCAGGTTGCGGTTGGGTAGCCATGCAGATTGAGGGTTACGACTCTATCGAGGCACTCCGATTGGTACAGGCAGGTAGTGATGCCGCCGTTGCCATCGCTACCATCAGTGTATGGTTGTTCCTCTCTTGCCGCTTGATTCTCGCCGTGGGTGAGGCAGGTAACTTCCCTGCAGCCATCAAGGTGACAGCAGAGTACTTCCCTAAGAAAGACCGTGCTTTCTCTACCGCCATCTTCAACAGTGGTGCATCTGTAGGTGCCTTGGCAGCTCCAGCTACCATTCCATTGCTGGCTCGTGCCATGGGATGGGAGATGGCTTTCATCATCATCGGTGTGCTCGGTTATGTATGGATGGGTCTTTGGATGTGGCTCTATGAGAAGCCATCCAAGAGCAAGTTTGTCAACAATGCAGAGCTTACTTATATCAACCAGGACGAGGAGGTAGAAGAGGCTGCTCAACCAGCTGAGGCTGAGGAAGAGGCTAATGAGAAGACCATTGGCTTCTTGAAGTGCTTCACTTATCGCCAGACTTGGTCATTCATCACCGGTAAGTTTATGACCGATGGTGTATGGTGGTTCTTCTTGTTCTGGGCTCCAGCTTACTTCTCAGATCAGTATGGTTACTCATCAGACTCCGGTATGGGTATCGCCCTCATCTTCACGCTCTATGCTATCGTGACTGTATTGAGTATCGGTGGTGGTTATTTGCCAACTTACTTTGTTGACAAGAAGGGTATGAATCCATATATCGGTCGTATGCGTGCGATGTTGATTTTCGCTTGCTTCCCATTGCTCGGTTTGATTGCTCAACCTATGGGTGAGATCAGTCCTTGGTGGCCAGCTATCATCATCGGTCTCTTGGGTGCAGGTCACCAGGCATGGTCAGCCAACTTGTATTCTACCATCGGTGATATGTTCCCTAAGTCAACCGTAGCTACCATCACAGGTATCGGTGCGATGGCAGGTGGTGTAGGTTCCTTCCTCATCAACAAGGGTTCTGGTATGCTCTTCACCTATGCTGAAGGTCAAGGTTCAGCTTTCTCTTTCATGGGCTTCGAGGGTAAGCCAGCCGGCTATATGATCATCTTCTGCATCTGTGCCGTAGCTTACTTGATCGGTTGGTGCATCATGAAGGCTTTGGTTCCTAAGTACAAGCCAATCGTAGTTGAGTAAAGTATTCGAGTGGATATAATCCCATTGTGGGTATAAATATAGAAAAAGGGTATGCCAAGTTGTTTGGCATACCCTTTTTAGTTATTGACGCTATTAGATATATTCTCCCTTCGCTTACACTTTTTCTTATAGGAACCCTTGGTTCTTCAGTGCATCAAGGAAGCCTTTGCTCATCGCCTCGCAATCCTTCTTGGTGTATCGGATGTCGGTGAAGACTTGGGCAAGGGTCTCCACATGGTTGATGCGGACGAACTCCTTGTTCACCTCAAGGTTCTCTTTCTCGGCATAGAAGTCGTCAATCTTCTCTGGAGTATAGTCCTCGTAGGCTTCTTGATGGATGATGCTGCGCAGAGGCAGACGCTCGCTCAGGGCTGGTTGCTCGTCTGGCCATCCCAAGGTGATGGTGGCAACAGGCATCACAAGTTTCGGCAACTTCAAGGTGTCGATAATCATCTGAGGCATATAGACCGTAGTGCCCAGGAAGCATGTGCCAAGACCTTCCTCCTCGGCGAGGTTGCAGAAAGTCTGGGTAAAGAGGAGGGCGTCGGTGGCTGCATTCATGAATGAGAGAATGTTGTCGTAGCCAGGATGTGCCTTGCGGTTCTCTGCCCAAAGGGTGGTGCGGCGATAGTCGGCGCAGATGGTGAGCACGACTGGTGCCCCAGTTACCATCGGTTGATTGAAGTGGGCAGGAGCCAAAGCCTTCTTGCCTTCCTCGCTTCGGGTGATGACGACACTGTAGAGTTGGAGATTGCCCATGGTAGGGGTGCGCTCGGCTTCCTCCAAAAGGCGGTTGAGCAACTCGTCGCTTACCTCACGACTGGAATATTTGCGGATGGATGTTCTGTTCTGAATTGATTTCATATTGCGAAATGTTTAATTAAATTGCCTATTTCATTGCAAAGTTAAACAATCTTT
>ERZ1034871.1331-NODE-1331-length-12459-cov-13.677846_pt1 | contig 12459 bp, 8 predicted proteins | sample MGYA00520631_ERZ1034871 | MGnify/ENA primary metagenome ERZ1034871 (study PRJEB33766, sample SAMN09781721) | gut metagenome | biome: gut microbiome | host: Homo sapiens | place: Madagascar | study: EMG produced TPA metagenomics assembly of the PRJNA485056 data...
ATATATTATATATAGGTATATTAAGCGCACAAACTTAGGCAATTTTGCCGACATAGCGCGTATGACTTTGCCACAAATAACAAACGACTATAAAACTTTTTGCAAGCCGGGGCGTGCTTTTGCTAAAATAATTAGTACATTTGTCGGCATAACAATGACAAATAGCGGCAAAACGCCCTGCATAACTATCAGACAGACATTTATAAACCTTAATACAATAATGCGTATGACACACTTTACCCTTATCACTACCGCATTACTCGCATTGGGCAGTGCCACCATGCAGGCACAAACACTGCAAACCCAAGCGCCGCAACGCCGCGCCATGCACACCGCATCGCCGGCCGCCCAGCTCAAGGCGCAAATAGGCCGCACACTGGCCATGCGCCAGGCGGCTGCCAAACACTCTGCACAACAGCTGCGCGCACTGCAGGCCGCACGCTTTTTCAGAGCAGCAAGCACTGCCAGCGACAGTGTGAAGTATTTGCCAAAACACCAGATTGAATACGCTGCCGGCGATGCAAATGACGGCTTTGGCGGCATAATGTGGAACGAAAGCGGGCAGTACAGCTTTGTGTACGACAAGGCCGGACGCGTTGTGCAGCAGGACTACAACGACGAGACAAACATTTACCGCACCACTAAAAAATGGGATGAGCACGGCAACCTGCTTGAAGAGGTGGAGACTACCTCGGACAACAATGGGGCAACCTTTGCCAACGGCTCAAAGCGTGTGCAGGTGTACGACGCTTATTTCCCCTTGCTCTGCATTCAGAAGGACAAATACGACTGGGACAAGGACGGCGCACAGTGGACCGAATCGGGCGATGCCTTCCGCCGTACCGTGACACGCGACGCCGACCACAACGTGACGCGTGTGGAGCTGGCTGTGCCCTACCTCGGACAGTATGACGTGACAAAGCGCGTAATTAACACGGTGGACCCTGAAAGCAAGCAAATCAGCGAGTTCTTGTATCAGGAGATGACCGACTATGTGAACGACCAACCGGTGTGGGAGAACACCGAATGGCTCAAAAACATTATTTGGCACAATACTAACGGACAGGTGGTTGACAGCTACAGCAACTGGATGCAGTACGGACAGCAACTGTCAACGGCCGAGGTATACTTTACCAACGAGGAGACGGGCAAGCCCGAACTGGGAGCCAACATCAACATCGGCTACCTGGAGAACGGCAGCTATTACGAAAGAATTGACTATGTGGGCGCGTCGCCTTCGTGCGACTTTACCGAACTGAGCGTATTTCTTGACGGACTGAGCTACAGCTACACCACAGCCTACTATGAGGACCTCAACGGCGACGGCATACTCGGCGACAAGGAATACACAGAGTATAGCCGCGAGACGGTCACCTACAACACGCAGGGCGATGTGGTGCGCGACGAGCAGAGCGTGTACAATGCCGACGAGGGCTACATCGAACAGGTGGCCGGCACAAAGTATGACATTACTTACGACGAAACTACCGGCGCACAGAAGGAGGTTGTCATAAGCAACTATGACACCTACCGGTACGTGCCCATAATGAAGATTGTGACGGACGAGTATACTCCCATCTCGCTCACAGCCATCAGCCACACCCAACTCGACAGCCAGGCTGACGCACCGGTGATGTACTTTACCATCGACGGCAAGCGCACCGACGCCCATGCTCATGGTGTGTACATCATGAAGCAGGGTGGCAAGGTTACCAAGATTGTGAAGTAAAAAGCCACCGCCCACACACAGGGGAGGGTGTCAGAACTCAATCTGTGCGGGCTGAAAAGTTAGGGTGTTCAAAATCGGCATTAAAAGCGCGACCGATTTTGTCGCATTTTAAGTGGTCTGAAACGCGCTGCAAAAAACGCAAGCACCAAACGCAAGCACTAAACCCAAGCACAAAACGCTACCTCTAATGGGGGCGACGCGTCTCGCGTCGGGAAAAGATGCAGCTATTATTTAGTAGAGTTTGTATCTTTCCTTTTCATTATTCCGACGCGGGACGCGTCGCCCCCATTAGTGCTTGCGTTTGGTGCTTACGTTTTTTTGCAGCGCGTTTCAGACCACTTAAAATGCGACAAAATCGGTCGCGCTTTTAATGCCGATTTTGAACCCCCTGGCTTTCAGCCCGCACAATTTGAGCTTTGACACACCCTCCCTTCCTTCATTGTACGGTGCATCACTCATACTCCTTGGCCTGACACTCGCCGCGCAACACAGCCAGCGCATTGAGCGCAAGGGCCTCCATCTCGTCCTCACCCGGAAACACGTGCACCGGTGCCAGATAGCTTACACGCTGCTTGATGCCCTCGGTGATGTAGGCCGAATGGGCCATGCCGCCAGTGAGCAGAATGGCGTCTACCCGGCCGCAGAGCACGGCACCCTCGGCAGCTATCTGCTTGGCGGTGTGGAATATCATGGCGTTGATGAGCAAGCGTGCACGCTCGTTGCCCTGCTCTATCATCTGCATTATTTGCAATATGTCGGTTGTGCCGAGGTGCGCCATCAGTCCGGCCTGTCCGGCCACACGCTTTTTGAGTTGCTCCTCGGTGTAGCGCCCGCTGTAGCACAGGTGTATGAGGTCGGCTGCGGGCAGTGTGCCGGCTCTTTCGGGCGAGAGCGGCCCCTCGCCGTCGAGGGCATTGTTGGCATCGATGGCGCGCCCGTGCTCATGCGCCGCCACGGATATGCCTCCCCCCAGATGGCAGACAATGAGGTTGAGGTCGTTGTAGCTGCAGCCCACCTGGCGCGCATAGCGGCGGGCAATGGCGCGCTGGTTGAGCGCATGCCAAATGGCCAAACGCGGCATGAGAGGCGAGCCGCTCACCCGGGCTTCGGGCACGAGTTCGTCCACCGTCACGGGGTCGGCTATGTAAGCCTGGCACCCGCCACCCTGCTCCTTGGCCAGTTCATAGGCCAGTATGCAGCCCAGGTTACAGGCGTGCTTGCGCAGGGCATAGTAGGTTTCAAAGCACATTTTGCGGTTGACGCGGTACACGCCGCCGGGAATGGGCTTTATCAGTCCGCCCCGGCCTATAATGGCGTCGAAGCGCAAAGGTATGTTGTTCTGCGCCAGCCAGTCGGTCACGAGTTGGCGGCGGAAGTCGTGCTGGTCAATTATTTGGGCGTAGGCAGCCAGCTCGTCGGGGGTGTGGCGTATGGTGCTCACGCAGAGGGGGCGCTCGTCTTCATAGACGGCCACCTTGGTGGAGGTGGAGCCGGGGTTGATTACAAGTATATGGTATGGAGGCATGGGGTTGAAAGGAGGTGTGTGGGAGGGAGCGGCAGTTGTCAATGTGCTAATTAAGGCTCATGGCGGCAAGGGCAAGACTGTGGTATTTTGCCTCGAGCGAGTCGCCGCGCGAGGGCAGCACCACAGGGGCCGTGGTGCCCTGCAATGTGCCGGCCACCCGGGCCGAGGCAAACAATGGCAGGGCCTTGTACATCAGGTTGCCGGCCTCGATGTCGGGCAATATCACGGCATCGGCCTCACCACCCACGGGCGAGGTTATGCCCTTTACGGCAAGGGCCACAGGGTCGCACGCGGTGCGCAGGTCGAGCGGACCGTCAACTATCACACGCCCCCACTCGCCACGGGCGGCACGGCTGCAAATGTCGCCATAGCCCATGGTGTGCGGAAACTTGTCGCTCACCGTCTCGGCACAGTGCACCAGGGCTATGCGCGGCTCATCTATGCCAAAGGCGTGGAGCATCTGCGCCATGTAGCCCACTTGGGCCATGCGCTGCGCCTGGGTGGGATAAGGTATGACGGCGGCGTCGCTGAAAAACAGCAGTTTATGATAGCTTGGTATTTGCGCCACGGCTATATGGGTGAGCACCTCGCCACGCGGCAGTATGCCCCACTCCTTGTTGAGCACAGCGCGCAGCAGTGTGTCGGTGTGCAGCAGTCCCTTCATCAGCAGGTCGGCCTGGCCCTGGCGCACCATGGTCACAGCCAGCTCGGCTGCCTCTATCTGCGAGCCGGCCTCGATGTAGCTCACACGGCCGCCCGACCATGCACTGACGCAAGGCTGCTGCCTGACTGCCGCACAATCGCCCACAAACAGGGCCTCGACAAATCCGGCCTCAACCGCACGCATCACGGCACCGGCCGTGGAGGCATCGCTGCCACACACCACAGCCAAACGGCACACGCGGCGCAAACCGGCCAGGTGGGCTGTCATGTCATCAAAAGTTTGGATAGGTTGCATTGATCAGTAAAAGTGTTAACACGATGCTTGGCATCGGTATAGTGCTTGCTAAGCGCAAAACTACAAATAAAGCGGCAAATATTGCACACTTGGCCGCCTAATATGCAACATTCGGCACACTTTTGCGGCGTTTTGCGGGGACTGTAACGCGCATTCGACAAAAAATTGCTACTTTTGCCCTACCAAAACCACGAGCCCCCGTAGTTCAATGGATAGAACACCGCTCTCCTAAAGCAGTGATCTGAGTTCGATTCTCAGCGGGGGTACTGTGTAAAGGGTGGTTCTAAAAATTCTGTTTTTAGAGTTCTGCTATTCTGAAATGTGATTTGCACGCTCTCGAAAGTGCCTTTTTGAAAGTATGTTCGCTCACATAGCCCGCTATGCTCCCTTACATACTTTCAAAAATACACTTCCGATAGCGCACAAATCCCTATTTCAGAATTATTAGAACCACCCTAAAGCGGTCCGCCGCAATGCAGATGTGCAAATGTAAAGATGTGCCGACAGGCCGATAATATATACCTTATATTGTCAGCACGCCAGGCCGCTCTGCATTTGCACATTTGCGCATTTACACATATATATACACATCAAACATTCCCCCCTGCACATACCCCTACCCCATGGCTGAGACTCTTACACCGATGATGAAGCAGTTCTATGAACTGAAGGCCAAAAACCCCGACGCCATACTGCTATTCCGCTGCGGCGACTTTTACGAAACCTACGACAACGATGCCCAAACCGCCTCGAAGGTGCTGGGCATCACCCTGACACGCCGCAACAACAAGGGGCAGGCGGCAAGCACCGAGATGGCTGGCTTTCCCTACCACGCACTCGACACTTACCTGCCCAGGCTCATACGTGCAGGCTACCGCGTGGCCATCTGCGACCAGCTTGAGGACCCCAAACTGGCCAAAAAGCTTGTCAAACGCGGCATTACCGAGCTTGTAACACCCGGTGTGGCCATGGCCGACAATGTGCTCAACGCCCGCGAGAACAACTTTCTGGCTGCCGTACACTTTGGCGCACAGGCCGTAGGCATATCGCTGCTCGACATATCGACGGGCGAGTTTCTCGTGGCCGAAGGCACCACCGAGTACATTGACAAACTGCTGGCTGGCTTTGCACCGAAAGAGGTGCTCGTGCAGCACGGACTGAAAGGGCGCTTTGAAGGGCTGTACGGCCAAAAGTACTTCGTGTTCGACCTCGACGACTGGGCCTTCACCACACAAACGGCTAACGAAAAACTCACGCGCCACTTCCAGGTGCGCAACCTCAAGGGCTTTGGGGTAGACCACCTGAAGGACGGCGTGGTGGCCGCCGGCGCCATCATGTGCTACCTCGAAATAACGCAACACAAGCACACTTCGCACATCACCACCCTGCGACGCATCGAGGAGGACGGCTACGTAAGGCTCGACCGCTTTACCACACGCAACCTCGAGCTGGTAGCCCCCATGGCCGAAGGCGGCACACCGCTGCTCGCCGTTATCGACCGCACCCTCACCCCCATGGGCGCCCGCATGCTGCGACGCTGGCTGGTGTTCCCACTACGCTCGGTGCAGGCCATCGTGGCGCGGCAGGACGGTGTGGAGCACTTCTTCAAGCACCCCGACTTTCGCGAGCTGTGCGAGATGGAACTGCCCAAAATAGGCGACATGGAGCGCATAGTGAGCAAGGTGGCAGTGGCGCGCGCCAATCCGCGTGAACTGCAGCAACTGCGCTGCGCACTCGAAAGCACCGCCACGCTCAAGTATGCCTGCGACCACGCCGACGGCTGCCAGGCCATAGCACAAGTTGGCAGCCAGCTCGACCCCCTGGCCCCACTGCGCGACCACATCAAGGCCACGCTGTGCCCCGACCCGCCAGTGCTCGTCAACAAGGGCGGCGTGATAGCTGCCGGCGTGAGTGCCGAGCTGGACGAACTGCGCCACATACAAACATCGAGCAAGGAGTTTCTGCTGCAAATACAGCAGCGCGAGAGCGACGCCACCGGCATACCGAGCCTCAAGATTGGCTTCAACAACGTGTTTGGCTACTACATCGAGGTGCGCAACACCTACAAGGACAAAGTGCCACAAGAGTGGGTGCGCAAGCAAACTCTGGCTCAGGCCGAACGCTACATCACACAGGAGCTGAAGGAACTTGAAGACAAAATACTGGGTGCCGAGGACCGCATACTCGACCTCGAGGCACGCCTCTACGCCGACCTCGTGGCCGAGGTGTCGCAATACATCACCCCACTGCAGCACACTGCCGCCGCCCTGAGCCACCTCGACTGCCTGCAGAGTCTGGCCGCCGTGGCACGCGAGCGCCACTATGTGCGCCCCGTGGTTGACGACAGCCTCGTCATCGACATACACGAGGGGCGCCACCCCGTAATCGAAACGCTCATGCCGCCGGGCGAGGAGTATGTGTCGAACAGTGTGGAGCTCGACACCAAAGGGCAGCAAATAATCATCGTTACCGGTCCCAACATGGCGGGTAAAAGTGCCCTGCTGCGCCAAACGGCCCTCATCACCCTCATGGCACAGACCGGCTCATTTGTGCCCGCCGCATCGGCACACATCGGATTGGTGGACAAGATATTCACGCGTGTGGGTGCAAGCGACAACATATCGGTGGGTGAGAGCACCTTCATGGTCGAAATGAGCGAGGCGGCCAACATCATGAACAACCTGACGGAGCGCTCGCTTGTGCTGTTCGACGAGCTGGGACGCGGCACATCTACCTACGACGGCATATCCATAGCATGGGCCATAGTAGAGTACATTCACGAAAACGCCAAGGCGCACGCACGCACACTCTTTGCCACTCACTACCACGAGCTTAACGAAATGGAACGCCTCTTTCCGCGCATCAAAAACTGGAACGTGTCGGTGCGCGAGGTTAACGGCCGCGTGGTGTTTCTGCGCAAGTTGCAACGCGGCGGTTCGGAACACTCCTTCGGCATACACGTGGCACGTCTGGCGGGCATGCCGCAAAGCATTGTCAACCGCGCCACACAGATACTTGCCGACCTTGAGGAGGCCGGAGCCAAGGCTGGCTCAAAGGTGCCAAAGGCCGAAAGCCGCACACAGCAGCAGGAGGGCATGCAGCTCAGCTTTTTCCAACTCGACGACCCCGTGCTGGGCCAAATACGCGACGAACTGTTAGGTCTCGACGTCAACAACCTCACACCGCTCGAAGCTCTCAACAAGCTGAACGACATCAAACGCATACTGAAGGGCTGACAACACGCTGCACAGAAACGCAAGCACCAAACGCAAGCACTAAACGCTAGCACCAAACGCTAGCACCAAACGCAAGCACTAATGGGGGCGACGCGTCTCGCGTCGGGAAAATAAGGCAATGTTCTTACACTATAAAGGCTCACAGACAGCAGTATTTACACTTCTGTCTGTGAGCCTTTGCCTTCAATCCCGACGCGGGACGCGTCGCCCCCATTAGTGCTTGCGTTTGGTGGTAGCGTTTGGTGGTAGCGTTTAGTGCTAGCGTTTAGTGCTTGCGTTTGGCGCTTGCGTTTAGTGGTAGCGTTTAGTGCTTGCGTTTGGTGCTTGAGGCCGTTAGCATATTGACGTTTTACCGTTTACACATTAGCACATTCGCACATTATTTCGTAAATTTGCCGCAATATCCATTATAACGCTCAATCACACACATACTCAGCGCATGAAAGAGTTTTTCCGCGTCATGCGGCACTTCGTCACACCATACAAGGGCTACCTCGCTGGCTCACTCGTGTTCAACCTGCTGTCGGCAATACTGAACGTATTCTCATTCGTATCCATCATTCCCATGCTGCAAATGCTCTTTGGCATTGACCAGAACCGCTACGAGTTCATACCATGGTCGGCCGCCGGCATGAGCATCAAGGACATTGCCGTAAACAACATGTATTGGTACACCACCGAGCTGATGGACCAATATGGCGCCGCCACGGCACTGCTGCTCATTGGCCTGTTTCTGGTGACGGCCACACTGCTCAAAACGGGCTGCTACTTTGCCTCGGTGGCTGTGATGGTGCCGCTGCGCACCGGCATTGTGCGCGACATACGCACCCATGTGTATCACAAAATCGTGTCGCTGCCGCTGTCCTTTTTCAGCGACGAGCGCAAGGGCGACATCATTGCACGCATGAGCGGCGATGTCAACGAGATTGAGAACTCTATTACCGGCTCGCTCGACATGCTCATCAAAAACCCCATTCTGCTCACTTGCTACTTTGGGGTGCTCATCTACACCTCGTGGCAGCTCACGCTGTTCACCATCATCGTGCTGCCGCTCATGGGCTGGCTCATGGGGCGCATCGGGCGCAAGCTCAAGCACCAAAGCCTCGACGCACAGAACAAGTGGAGCGAAACAATGGCACAGCTCGAGGAGACGCTGGGCGGCATGCGCATTATCAAGGCTTTTACGGCCGAGCACAAAATGACCGCACGTTTTGACCGCTCAACCAACGACTTTCGCGATGCCTCGAACCGCGTGGCCATACGTCAGGCCTCGGCACACCCGGTGAGCGAATTTTTGGGCACGGCACTCATTGTGCTGGTGCTGTGGTACGGCGGCACGCTCATCTTTTCAGACCACTCACCCATCGACGCGCCCACGTTCATCTTCTACATGGTCATACTCTACAGCATCATACAGCCCCTGAAGGACTTTTCAAAGGCTTCGTATGCCATACCCAAGGGCATGGCCTCGGTGGAGCGTGTCAACAAAATTCTGAATGCTGAAAATCCCATCAAGGAGGTTGCCGAGCCTGTACACACTGAGGGGTTGAAGGACGAAATAGTGTTCAAAAACGTAAGTTTCTCATACAACGGCACCACCCCCGTGCTGCAAGGGGTCGACCTCAAGGTGCGCCGCGGCGAAACCATCGCCCTTGTGGGCCAGAGCGGCTCGGGTAAGTCGACACTGGTTGACCTGCTGCCACGCTACCACGATGTGACGGGGGGCGAAATTACCATCGACGGCGTCAACGTCAAAGCGCTTGCCCTGTCGGACCTGCGACAACTCATTGGCAATGTCAACCAGGAGGCCATTCTGTTTAACGACACCTTCTACAACAACATTACCTTCGGGGTGGAGAATGCCACCATGGAGCAGGTGGTGGAGGCTGCCAAGGTGGCCAATGCGCACGATTTTATAATGGAGAGCGAGCAGGGCTACAACACCAAGGTGGGCGACCGCGGCTGCAAACTGTCGGGCGGACAGCGCCAGCGCATATCTATTGCCCGCGCCGTGCTCAAGAACCCCGACATTCTTATTCTTGACGAGGCTACCTCGGCGCTCGACACCGAAAGCGAACGACTGGTGCAGGAGGCACTCGAAAGGCTGATGAGCACACGCACTACCATAGCCATTGCCCACCGCCTGTCGACTATCAAGAATGCTGACGAGATATGTGTGCTCTACGAAGGACGCATCGTGGAACGCGGCACACACGAGGAGCTGCTGCAACTCGGCGGATACTACAAGAGGCTGAACGACATGCAACAGCTGTAATAAAGAACCGCACATGAGACAAGCTGCTTACGGCACCTACACTTATGGGAAACTTTAACGAACAAAGGCAACAACGCGAAAAGCGCGAGGCGCGCGAGTATAACAAGCTTGACATGCTTGCCAAGCAGTTTTATGACTTGTCGAAGACCTCATTTACAGTAATGGTGGCTGGAACGGCTGTTGCCTACTTTACAGAAAATTGCGACAAAGGAGAAATATGGATAGCTACCCTGATAGGGGTGGCACTTACCATCGTATTTGCCTGTATAGCCTACACTATTACGAACATTAAGAAATAGTCATATATATGGAAGGACTCATCATATCAATGGGCTGCAGCCTTGCCGTTGCTGTTGCTTTCCTTATTTGGATCAGCACCAACCGGGGCAAGAAGTGGCTTAAGGAAATGTAACACTACCTGCGCACTATGCCCAACAACAATCATAACCCCATACTGCGCCAGGCTATGCGCCTGGTGCTGCTCTATTTAGCACTCGTGCTGGCCGGCACACTGGCCAAACCGCTGTTTGTGCTTGCACAGCCCGCCGCCGTTAGCGGCAGCACGGGCTGGAGCGGCATAGGCCAGGCCATGCTGCACGGCTTGCTGCTCGATGTGGCCACAGCGGGCTACCTCATTGCACCCGTATGGCTGCTGTGCGGCCTGGGCCTGTGGGTGAGGCTGCGCGGCTGGCGCGTGGCCTACAAGGTGTGGGCAGCTGTGGTGGGAGCCGCCCTGGCACTGGTGCTGGTGGGCGATGCCTGTCTGTATGGCTTTTGGCACACCAAACTCGACGCCACAGTGTGGAACTATCTGGCACAGCCCGAGGGCGCACTGCAAAGTGTGAGCATGGGCTACGCCCTGTGCGCCACATTGGCCGTGGTGGCCGTGGCGGTGCTGCTCTATTACCTGCAGGTGCTCACCTTTGTGCCACGCCGCAAGGCTGCACACGCGCCCGGCCGCAAGGGGGCCACACGCCGCACAAGGGGGTGGTGGACCGCTGCATGGCTCGTGGCCGGCGGACTGATATTTCTGGGCATTCGCGGCGGTGTGGGCAAGGGCACTGCCAATGTGGGCATGGTATACTTCAGCCCCAACGCCTTTCTTAACCACACGGCGGTCAATCCGGCCTTCAGCCTCATATCGTCCACTCTCAAGGCGGGCGACTACGGGCGGCAGGCTCACTTTTTTAGCCACGACGAGCGCAAACGCATCTACAGTATGCTGGGCTACAACACCGAGAGCCTCGACACCGAGCCGCTGCTCAACACCACACGGCCCAATGTGCTGATTATACTGATGGAGGGCTGCGGCGGCACCTTTGTCAATGCCGTCGACCCTAAGAGCGACCCGCGCATCACGCCTAACCTCAACCGTTTGGCACACGAGGGGGTAGTGTTTACCCAAGCCTATGCCAACTCCTACCGCACCGACCGCGGCACGGTGTGCGCACTGAGCGGTTTCCCTTCGTTTCCCGACCTTAGTGTAATGAAGATGCCCTCGCGCTGCGAGCACCTGCCAAGCATTGCCTCATCGCTCAAGGGGGCGGGCTATGCCACTGCCTATCTGTACGGCGGCGATGCCAACTTTACCAACATGAGGGGCTACCTGCAAAGCACTGGATACGACCGCATTGAGGGCGACGAGAGCTTTCCGGTGGCGGTGCGCCGCACACACAACTGGGGCGTGACCGACGCCATTGCCTTTGACACACTCTACCAGCGCATCATGCGTCTGCCGCAAGGCCGCCCGTGGCACGTCACCTTTCAGACGCTGGCCAGCCACGAGCCTTGGATTGTACCCTACAACCGCATCAAGGGCGACAAGGTGGCCAACTCCATGGCTTATCTCGACCACTGCATAGGCACCTTTATCAGCCGTCTGCGGCAGTCGGCCCTGTGGCGCAACACGCTGGTGGTGATGCTGCCCGACCACGGGGTGAACTATCCCGAGGGCATTAGCGATGCCGACGAGCGCCGGAGCCACATTCCCATCATCATGGCGGGGGGCGCACTCAAGGGGCCGCGCGTGGTGACGCAAATATGTAACCAAACGGACTTGGCTGCCACACTGCTGGGCCAACTGCAACTACCACACAAGCAGTTTGGCATGAGCCGCGATGTGCTGAGCCGCACCTATACTCACCCCTCGGCCGTACACACATGGCAGGAGGGCACTTACTACATGGACAACTCGGGCATTTCGGTGGTTAACCTGCTCACTCAGCCGGCCAGCGTGATGCGCGAGGCACCCCACGCCTCGCAACAGCGTGTCAATGCGGCCAAGGCTTTGCTGCAAACGGCCTACGACCACTTTAGGGGGTTATGAGGGTGATTGGGTTAGGAGGTTAGTGGGTTAGGAGGTTAGTGGGTTAGGAGGTTAGTGGGTTAAAAAGGCACTCTGACTTGCTGGATAGCCTTCTATTTCTACTTGCACGAGGCGTCTGGCTCACAAAGGTTGCTTTTTAACCCCTCCAAGCCACGCTCGCTCAAATGGGGGCGAGGCGTCCCGCCTCGGGCACAAGCTGTTACGCTGGTGATTGTGAGCGTTCTCCATTTCACCGACGCGGGACGCGTCGCCCCCATTAGAGATTGGGAGCGTCCTGCTCACAAAGGTTACTTTTTAACCTTATAACCTCATAACCCATTAACCTTATAACCTCCCCCTCCCCCAACCCTGCTCACAAGAGTTACTTTATAACCTCATAACCTCTAAACTCATAACCCCCTCCCCCTCAT
>ERZ1034871.1341-NODE-1341-length-12414-cov-3.688001_pt1 | contig 12414 bp, 8 predicted proteins | sample MGYA00520631_ERZ1034871 | MGnify/ENA primary metagenome ERZ1034871 (study PRJEB33766, sample SAMN09781721) | gut metagenome | biome: gut microbiome | host: Homo sapiens | place: Madagascar | study: EMG produced TPA metagenomics assembly of the PRJNA485056 data...
GTCCAGGACCTTCTGGCTCAGGTCGTCGCGGTCTCCCAGCGACAGGTACAGCTTGCCGATGCGCTCGTCCGTCTTGGAAAGCGACATCTCGATGTTGTCGATGAACGTCGAGAAGAGCGGCCATTCGCGGTAGGCACTCTGCAGTCGCTCCAGGTTGTTGAACTTCTCGCACGCCGTGCCCAGGCCGTACCAGGCGGCCAGGTTGATGCGCGCTTGCGACCACGAGAAGATCCACGGGATGGTGCGCAGGTCGTCCAGGGACTTCGCACCCAGGCCACGCTTGGCGGGGCGGCTGCCGATGGGCATGAGGCCGACCTCGGTGAGCGGCGTGACGGTGCTGAACCACTCCGCGAAGCCGTCCGTGTTCAGCAGGTCGAGGTAGCGGTCGCGGCTCGCCTCGCTCAGCGCCTCCGAGACGTCCTCGTACTCCTTGGTCGACTCCGTGTTGGTGAGCTCGGTCGAGGGCGCGCTCTGCAGCAGCGTTGCGCCTGCGACCTCCTCGATGTGGCGACGGGCCAGCGTCTGGTTGCCGTAGCGCGCGAATATGACCTCGCCCTGCTCGGTAAGCTTGAAGCGGCAGTTCACGGAGCCCTTGGGCTGCGCCAGGACCGCACGGTTGGCCGGGCCGCCGCCGCGGCCGACGGCGCCGCCACGGCCGTGCATCAGCGTGAGGTCGATGTCGTTCTCGTTTGCCCACTTCGCGATGGCCGCCTGCGCCTTGTGCAGCACGAACGTCGCGGTGGTCGGGCCCTCGTCCTTAGAGGAGTCGGAGTAGCCCAGCATGACCTCCATCTTGCGGCCGGTCTGGGACAGGCGGCGCTGGACGTCGGGGAGCTCCAGCATCTGGTTCAGGGTGTCGACGGCGTTCTCGAGGTCCTCCACCTGCTCGAACAGGGGGATGACGTCGAGCACGGGCACGTCCTCCTGGTGCGCGAAGGCAAGGCGGGCGAGCTCGTACACGTCGGCCACGTTCTGGGCGCTCTTCGTGAAGCTGATGATGTAGCGGCGCGCGGCCTTCACGCCGTTGCGGCGCTGGATCGAGCCGATGGCGCGGAAGGTGTCTAGCACCTCCTTGGTCATGGGCGCCAGCTCGCCGCGCTCGCCCCAGCGGCCGTGCTCGCGGATGTCCTCGAGCGCGCGGCTGTGCACGAGCGAGTGCTGACGGAACTCCATCTCGACCAGGTGGAAGCCAAAGGTCTCGGCCTGCCAGATGACCTTCTGGACCGGGCCGTACGCCGTGCGGACGGCGCCGGCCTTCGCGAGGGACGCCTGGACGGTCTTGAGGTCGCGGATGTAGTCCTCCGCCGTCTGGTACATGATGTCGGCCGTGCGCTTGATCGTCGCGTCCAGGCGGTTGGAGATCACGATCATGGCGGCGCGATGCAGCTCGGACGCGGACACGCGCAGCGCGGAGGCAGACAGCGCCTCGCTCATCTCCACCTGGTGGCTCCAGAGGTTCATGAGCTCCTTCGACGGCTTCGTGGTGCGCGCGTCGAGCGTGAGGTTGCGGCCCACCCATGCGGTGCGGTCACGCAGCGCCTCCAGCACGTGGACGCGGTACTTCTCGGACACCTCGCGGCTCACCTTCGCGGTGACGTTGGGGTTGCCGTCGCGGTCCGATCCGATCCAGCTGCCGGGGTGGAAGAACGCGGGGCACACGGGCGGCACGGTGCCGGCCTTGCCCCCCAGCTCCCAGTCGTCGAAGCGGCGGTACACGTCGGGCACGGTGTCAAACAGCGTGTTGTCGAAGATCGAGATGACCGTGTCGGCCTCCTGGACCGGCGTCGGCTTCTTGATGGCGATGGGGCTGGTGCGCAGCAGGGCCTCGATCTCCTGCAGCATGCGGCGCTCGTTCTCCGCGCGCTCGGTCGGCCCCAGGAACGGGCGCTGCTCCAGCAGGTCCGCGATACGGCGGATCTTGCCCTCGGTCGCCTTGCGGCGCGCCTCGGTGGGGTGGGCGGTGAACACGGGATGGAACTCCAGGCGCTCCAGCAGCGCGTGGGCCTTCGCGCGGCCGCACTCGTCAACCAGCCTGTCATAGGCAACGGTGATCTCGTTCACGGGGTCCTCGCGGGACTGCGTGTCCACGCTGGCCTCGCGGGCGCGCAGCGCGTGCACGCGGTAGTTCTCCTCGCAGATGTTTGCAAGGTGGAAGTAGGCGGTCAGCGCGCGCACGATCAGGGTCTCGTCCTCGAGGGACATCTCGTCGATGGTGCTCACGCAGTCGTCGAACGCGTCCTTGCCCTCCTGGCCGTCGTCGCCCTCGGTCTCGCTGCGCGTCGCGATCAGCGAGTCGTGCAGGATGTGGTCGAACTCGTCGCGCAGGCTCGGGTCGTACTCCTTCAGCACCTTGCGCACCAGACGCAGGAACAGCGTCATGTTCGCCCTGATGGAATCGGGAACGTCCACGCCGGTGAGCATCGTGGCCGCCTGCGCGAGCTCGGCCGCCTCCTCCGCCGTCGGGTAGATGGTGGGGCGATCCTCGCGCTTGAAGTTAAGAAGCTCCTCGATCGTCTTGGGGTTCTTCAGGGCAAAGTCCTCGGCCGCGCCCTTGAGGTCGGCGCCCTTCTCCCCCGCGCAGCCGGCCGCCTGGCCGCCCGCACCCGTGACTTCTGACACTGCGTTCCTCCTCTGCCGTCCGACGATAGTCGCCAACGCATTAGCTCGCAGGAATATTGCAAGTACACATTACCGCGGCGAGGCCCGCGCCACCACTTTGGCACGCGCGCGAAACTCAATATTCACCTATCGGGCGAGAAATACGCGACACCCAAGGCAGAAACCGCGCCTCTGGCCGAATTCTGGACAACATGGGCGGCCCCTCTCGCTAGTTCAGCCACTATCGCATGACGCGCGGCAGCGCCCCGCAACCGCTATGCTTGTGTCACGCGGACAGGCGCGGGCGCACGGGCAAGAAGATCGCGCGCCCCAGGCCGATGCCCGCCGCCAACAGCAGCCCACCACCACACGAAGGTGCCACCCATGACCAACCCCATCCGCAACCTCAGACGTCCCGTCCCGCAGCCGGCCGACCAGCCGGACGGCGTCTCCACCCGCCTCCGCGACGCACGTGCGCGCGCGGCCGCCCCCTCGCAGGCGAAGGCAGGCTCACAGGAGCCAGGGTTCCTTCGCCGCGTGGTCGACCACTGGTGGGACCGTCTCATCGGCGCCGTGTACTCGGGCTCGCTCTCGAGCCAGACCGCGCGCTACGCGGCACACGACTCGCGGCTCGACTACGTCATGAACTCCATCGGCATGGGCGTCTGGGGCGCGCTCTTCCCCATCCTCACCATCGTGGCGTCGCGCCTGGCCGGCGCGGAGCAGGCCGGCATGTTCTCCATGGCGTTCGTGATCGCGAACCTGCTCATCTTCATCGGCAACTACGGCGTGCGCACCTACCAGGTGTCCGACATCGACGAGACCGAGTCGTTTCTGGCCTACCAGATCCACCGCGTGATCGCATGCGTGCTCATGATTCTTGCCGGATGGCTGTTCTGCCTGGTCAGGGGCTATGCGGGAGAAATGCTCACCATCTGCTGGGGAACGTTTGCCTTCAGGGTGATAGACGCGTTCGCGGACGTGTACGAGGGCAGGCTGCAGCAGATGGACAAGCTGTACCTTGCGGGCGTGTCGCAGGCGGTGCGCTGCGTCGCCGGCGTGGTGGTGTTTGCCGTGGTGCTGTTTGTGACGCGCTCCATCCCCGTGGCGTCCATCGCGCTCGCCGTGGTCGCGCTGGCGTCGCTCGTCGTCGTCACCATACCGCTGACGCTGTTCGAGACGCCAAAGTCCCGCGGCTGGGAGCTGCAGGAGGTGAAGGAGATCTTCCAGGAGTGCTTCCCGGCGTTTCTCGCCCAGTTCATCTTCACGCTGGTGGAGTCCATCCCCAAGTTCGTGATGGAGGGCACGCTCGCCTACCAGAGCCAGCTGTACTTCAACGCGATCTACTTTCCCGCGCAGAGCATCCTCATGGTGATCGGCCTGGTGTACAAGCCGCAGCTGGTGCGGCTGGCAAACATCTGGTCGGACCCCAGCCGCCGCAGGCGCTTTGACCTCATCATCGTGGCGGTGCTGGCGCTCACCGCGCTCGTCACCGTGGTGTACCTGGGCTTTGCCGCGTGGATCGGCATCCCCATCACCAGCTTCCTCTATGGGCTCGACTTCGAGCCGTACCGCACGGCGCAGTACATGATGATCGTGGCCGGCGGCATGACCGCGGCCATCGACTTCCTGTACCAGATCGTGACGGTCCTGCGCCAGCAAGAGAAGGCCACCAGCGCCTATGGCATCGCGCTCGCCGTGGTCACGGTCCTCTCCATCGTGCTCGTACGCACGATGGGGTTCTATGGCGCCGTGTGGGCGTACCTGGTGGTCATGGTGGTGCTGCTGGGCCTCATGGTCTTCCAGTACGTGCGCGTGCGCCTGAACCCCAAGGAGTTCTAGGGGCGCAAGGCGCGGCGCACGGGCACCTGCGTCGCGATTTGACGGGACGCGCCCTCATCCTTACCATGGACCAAGCGGAATGAGGTTCTCCGCGGGGCAGAAGCCCCAAACCGCCTTCGGGATGATGACCTCTGCCACTGGAAACGGCGGCAGAGGTCTTTTCTTTTGCCGCGAAAACAAGGCCGCCCGAGCCCAGGCCGGGCAGCCGCGACGGAAAGCGAACGTGCATGGAAGAGAGACTTCACAGGGTCTGGCAAAGCTACGGGGGCGTTATCGTACTTGGCGCCGTAGGCATCCCCATCGGCATCGCCGTGGGGGCAATCGACGCGGTGTTCGGCCGCGTGCTCATAGCGATCGGGACCATCCGCGACGCCCACCCCCTCTGGTTCATACCGTTCCTCGCGGCGGCGGGCGCGCTCATTGCCTGGTCGTACCTGCGCTTTGGAAAGAACACCGGCCGCGGCATGAGCCTGGTGTTCGACGTGGGTCTGGGGCGCGAGAACGTCATCCCCCTGCGGCTGATCCCCCTCATCATGGGAGGCACGTGGATCACGCACCTGTTTGGCGGCAGCGCCGGCCGCGAGGGCGTCGCGGTGCAGATAGGCGCCACGCTCTCGCACTGGATCGGCTCGAAGCTGCCGTTCAGGAACCCAGGCAACACCTTCCTTCTGGTGGGCATGGCCGCCGGCTTCGCGGGGCTGTTCCGCACGCCGCTTGCCGCCACGCTGTTCGCGCTCGAGGTGCTCGTGGCGGGCAGGCTCGAGCTGCAGGCGCTCTTCCCGGCCCTCACCTCCTCCATCGCGGCCAGCGCCACGTCGGGCGCCCTTGGGCTCGAGAAGTTCGAGGTGCCGCTCACCGCAAGCACGGCCCTGGACCCAAGGACGCTCGCCCTTCTCGCCGTGCTGGGCGTGTGCTTTGGCGTGGTGGGAGGCCTGTTTGCCTGGTGCCTGAAGTGGGGCAAGAAGATCGCCGCCGCGCGCATCGAGCACCCCGTCAAGCGCATCGCCGTCATGGGCGCAGCGCTCTCCGTCGTGTTCCTGCTGCTGTGGCAGGGCCGCTATTCCGGCCTGGGCACCAACCTCATCTCCGCGAGCTTCACGAAGGGCGCGGCCGGCATACGGCCGTGGGACTGGGCGCTCAAGTTCGCGCTCACGGTGCTCACGCTGTCCGCGGGGTTCCAGGGAGGCGAGGTCACCCCGCTCTTCTCCATCGGGGCAAGCCTCGGCGTGGTGCTGGGCGGCCTCATGGGCCTGCCCACGGCGCTGGTGGCGGCGCTGGGATACGCCGCCGTGTTTGGCTCCGCCACGAACACGCTGCTGGCGCCCACGTTCATAGGAGCGGAGGTCTTTGGCTTCGCGTACCTGCCGCACTTCTTCGTGGTGTGCGCGGTCGCGTACCTGTTCAACATGGACAAGTCGATCTATGCGCTGCAGGAGGTGGGCTACCGCGGGTAGCCGCCCGGTCCAGGCCGACCGGGGCCTGAGTGGTGGCGACCATGCTCCCCGGCGGGGCCGCGCCTAGCCAAGCTCCGCGGCAAGGCGGCTCGCAAGCGGGTCGTAGCCCTGTCCCAACACGCCGGCAACGTAGCCCTGCGCCCACTCCGGCGTGCAGCCGGGGCTTCCCGACGTCGCCGCGAGCGCGTCCGTGTAGTCGCGGAGCATGTACGTGGTCATGTCGTGCCCGTGCCCCTTGTGCGTGACGACGGGCTCGAGCGCGTAGCGCACCACGCGGCAGCTGCCGTCCGGGTCCTTGTGCAGCGTGACCTTGGCCATGCCGCCCACCATCGTGGGGTCGTCGCGCTGCGTCGATACGAAGTTGCCCACGGACCAGAAGCACACGCCCGTGCCGCCGCGCGCGGAGCGGAACGTCTCCACGGGGCCGATCACGTGCGGGTGCCCGCCCACGATCACGTCCGCCCCGCCGTCCGCCAGCAGCTGTGCCCACTGCCGCTGCGACGCCGTGGGCTCGCTCACGTACTCCGTGCCCCAGTGCGGGCACGCCACCAGCATGTCCGCGTGCGCGCGGGCGTACGCCATGGCGTCCCGCGCGTGCTCCTCCGTCAGCATCGAGACGGCACCCCTTGGGTCCCGAAGCCCGTTGAGGCTGAACGTGAAGTTGAGTACCGCCACGCGAAAGCCGTCCTTCTCGTACACCCACACGCCGTTTGGCGCGTCCGTCGCGGGCCCGTCAGGGTCGCGCATGCCCACGACGGCGACGCCCGGGTGGCGCCGGCGCCAAAACCCAAGCTCGCTCCCTATGGCGGCATACCCGGCGTCCATCGCGTGGTTCGAGGCCTTCAGCACCACGTTGAAGCCTGCCTTCGCCTCCGCATCGCCCATCTGCTGCGGGCCGTTGAACTGCGGATAGCCCGAGAAGGGCGCGACATCCCCGCCGAGGGGCGTCTCTTGGTTCAAGATCTTGAGGTCTGCACCGTCAAGATCACCTTTGACGTGCGCAAACACGTGGTCGAAGTCGTAGCCGCCATCCGCCGTGGCGCCGCTTTGGTACACGCCCTCGTGCATGAGGACGTCCCCCACCATCACCAGGTCCACGTCCACGCCGGGCTCGGCCACGTACGGCCGGTCGCTCACCGTGCCCAGCGGCGCGAGCTCCGCCGCGGACGCGACGGCGGCCTTGCCCGGCGCACCCGGCGCGTGCAGCGCCATCGACGCGACGCCAAGCGCCACCACAAGCACGATGGCGCAGGCCGCCTGCAGCAGCGCGCTTGGGCAGCGCCTGGGCCCATGGCCCGCCCTCGTGCCCGTGGCCTGCGTTTCTCGCATGCGCGCCCCCCGCGTCAGAAGTCTTTTCCACATGGTAGGCGAAAGCCGGCGGGACGGGCCCCTCTTTCAGCCGGCTTTCGGGCGGCGGCGCAACCGCGGCGTCACCTGGGGATTAGAGGGGCGCCCTTTGCCTTGTCTGCCACGGCGCCGTGCGGGCCGCCGCCTCGCGAAAAAAACACGCCCCCTCATAGGAGAAGCGCGTTGGGTCGCTTCGAAACAGGAGGAGGCCGGCATGGGCCACGCACGGGGTGCCAAGGGCACATTCGAGTTAAATGGGCATTGCTGTTCAACCCTTGAACAGATTTATTGGTCTCAGGGGGAAAGCAGCATGAAGTCAAGGCGCCAACGCAAGAAGCTGGGTCAGGCCGGCTGGAGGATCTCTGAGGTCGAGAGGCTGACGGGGCTGAGCCGCCGCGACATACAGCGCGTCTGCTACCAGGGCGAAGGCGGCATCGGGCTTCTGTCGCCAAAGGAGACCAAGTGGGGGTACCGCGTGTACTCGGCACGCGACCTGAAGGTGCTGTACGCGGTGTCACTGCTGAGGGAGCGCGGCAAGACCCTCCCCCAGGTGAAGAGGGAGTTCGAGCGGGTGCATTCGGACGTCGACGCGATCCTGGGCGAGCAGACGGACCTCCTGCGCGAGGAGATCGAGAGGAGCGTGATCAGGTACCACAAGGCGCTCGCGCTTGGATGTGCGAAGGACCGGGACGCGCTTGAGCGGCTGTTCAGGCACATCGTCGCCTTCGAGATGACGTTTGCGGAGGACGCCTGCGCGAACGCCGGGGCGGACTCCACGCTGGACCTTCCCGAGATGGAGCTGCTGGTGGAGCTGATGTACGGACCCGGCAGCTACGAGGGCATACGCGGACTTCTGTAGTAGGTCCGTTTCGACGCAGGAAGACGAGCGAAAGGAACACGAATGCTTAGGACGAAACTGGCTGCAGCGGCAGCGACCGGCGCCATCCTTCTGGCGCTATGCGCCTGCGGCAATGCGCCGGCCGGCACCCAGGGCAAGGCCACGGCAGGCGCACCGGCGCAGCAGACGAAGACCGTGCAGATAAAGAAGTCGCCGGACAAGTACACCCACTACGTTAAGAACTACGTGGGCATGAACGCCGCCAACGTTGGCTACATGGCCATGGACGGCAGAAGGCACGATGAGTACGGAAACGGCGTCAACCCCGTGATCGTCTTCGTGACCCCGGACGGAACCCACATAGACTCCAGCGACTCCGAGTCCAAGCTGCTGAGGAAGTACAGGGTGTCGAACCAAAACGTCGCGCCAAACACCAAGATCAAGTCCACCTTCGACAAAGACGAAGACGGCACGGAGTATGACCTCACCGTCTGGAACAGCATCTACGAGATCGTGCTTGCCGTGGACGAGGTTGGCAAGAGCGGTAATTCGACCGACATGACCAAGATCAAGGCGTCGCCCAACAACACCACGGCATACATCCGCGACTACGTGGGTCGAAACCTCGCCGATTGCGGATACGTGTCGCTGGCCGGAAAGTTTGTCGACGGCTACGTGGCCGGCAGCTACGTTCAGCTAGACGTCAACGCGAGCGATGGCTCTTACGTGGACGTGTCCGACATGAAGTCCCTCAGCCAGTACAGGGTGACCTCCCAGAGCGTGGAGCCCAACACCGAGCTCACGTTCGAGCACGAGAAGGACGAGGATGGCACGGAGTACGAGAACCTGGCGACCAACCAGTCGATCAGCTCCATCACGCTTTCCGTCGAGAAGGTCTCCAAGTAGGGGCCGACGCGGTCATCACAATCCTCGTGCGGAGCCGGCTTGCACCATAGATCGGCTCCGCACGCACTAACTGAAAAGTCCTTGACCCCCCCCCCTGACTTCTCAACTAGGGTGAGAAAAACATGGCGATAGGTCGCTTATACCACTTGGAAGGAAGAGAAATGGAACAGGACACCGAGGACTACCCCGTTGATGAAAGTCCCGAGGCGCACTACGTTGACCAGCATTCCGAAGCCCGCTCGACCCTCAAGGCGAAGCGCATGAGGTTTCGTAACATCGTTAATACGATACGCAGCAACAAGGTTCTCTTTCTCGTTGTTGCCATCGTACTGGTTGTTCTGGGCGCCAACGTGGGCTACAGAATCGGCGCAGCGATAAATGCGAGCAAGTCACAGGAAAGCAGGAACGAGCGAGTCTACACCGTCGACGCGGTCTTCGAGCAGATTCGTGCCCAGAACACGCTCGTATGCGCAAGCCAGCAATACGATATCTACAAGAAGGTCGATGAATCAAACCGCGATCTTCTCGATAAGTTCGACCTCCCCTTTACCAGGCATAGGTACTACCTGCGCTACGTTGGCACCATACAGGCAGGCGTCGACCTGAAGACCGCCAAGATTGTCCGAAAGGACGTCGACAAGAGCGGCAGGCCGCAGAGCGTCGTCGTGGAACTCGATGCCCCCAAGATCATCTCGAACACGCCAGACATGGATAAAACCGATATTTATGACAAGGAGAACAACATCTTCAACCCCATAGATCCAGAGAGCGTGCTCGACATCGAGAAGACGTGCATAGAGGAAAGTAACAAAAACGCCGTGAAAGGTGGACTCATCGACCAGGCAAAAGTGTTTGCCCAGCAGAATATTCAGACGATACTGAGAGGCACTTTTGGATCAAAGGTCAAGGTAAAAATCAACTGGAGATCATAGAAAGAAAGGTATAAGAAACATGAGCAAGTTAATTGGATTGATTGCTGCCGTCGCAGGAATAATCATCGCCGCACTTACCGTTATTGCCTACGTAACCAGTTGCACCATGTCCTGGCTACACTAAACGCCGCCAACGCAAGTAGCTGACGTGGCAGGCACGCTGCCAGCCATTCAAACAAGATCGCCAGCCTCAGAGCTTTCTGGGACTGGCGATCATCTTCTAGCGCACCTGTTGCAGGCGCCAACGGCAACGCAAACGGTATGCCTACGCGAGAGAGCCCATCGGGTCCCACGGGGCAAGCACCGTGGGCTCCTCGGTATCGTAGGTGTGACGCTCCTCCTCCGTCAGGTACTTCTTGTCGACGACCACCTGGTAGACGTACTCGTCAAACCATGCGTCAGACAGCGTGTCGAAGCCGTCGCGACCATGGTCCTTGCCCCAGGAGTTCTCCACCTTCCAGAGCGTGGGCTCGCCCTTCTCGTCCAGACGGACGCCCTCCAGCACCATGGCGTGGGTCATGAGGCTCTCGCCGTAGTCCAGGCGCTCGGCCTTGTCCATGCAGCCCTCCACGGGGAAGCCGAAGAGCGCGTCCACGTCGAGCGCCGCCGTGTCCATGATGCCCTCGTCTTGCAGATAGCTTTGGTCGACGTCGCAGCCAAACCACACGGGAAGGTCATCGCGCAGCTGGGCGATGGCGACGCGCTTGAGCTCCGCGGGCGGAAGGTTGAGGTAGCGCACGCCGTGGTCCTCCCACACGTTGCCCAGGCGGCTGACCGTGTACGTGTGGCCAAACGGCTTGTCGGCCGTCGGCGCGCTGATGAGCGAGACATAGGCGTCGACGTCCATGTCCACGGCGGTCCTGAAGAACTCCTGCGGCGTGAACGTGCCGGAAAGCACGAGCTTCTGGTCCTTGTCGCGCAGGCGTACGGAGAAGGACGCGGGAGGCTCGCCCAGGCACACTGCCAGAAGACGATAGACCTCTTCCACCATCTGTTTCTTCATGGCGAGCAGGTCATCCGTGCCCACGCCGGCCTCGTGACTCTGGCGCAGTCGCTTTGCGGCACCGCGCAGGTAGCGCGTGAGGTAGCCGTCCATCTCGCGGGTGTTTCTGGAGCAGGCGGTCTCGGGCATGGCCTCCTTCGGCACCGCGCCGTACTTCTTCACGAGGCTGCGGAACATGTCCCACTGGCCGCCGTCGCCGATGGGATCCGCGAGCAGGAAGGACACGAGGCGACCGTCGAGGGGCTCGTCCAGGGTGTCGAGGATGTTCTGCAGGAACCAGTTGCTCTTCTCGAGCTTGTCCCAGAACAGCGGGTACGCCTGCGAAAGCTCGAACGTCTTGAGGCCGTATTTCTTAATCACGCGGTAGCGCATGGTGTTAAGGCTCGCGAACATCCAGCAGCGGCCGGAGCGCTCCTGGTTGCACCTATCGCCCTGCGTGACCTCGAGGTCGAAGCCCAGCGCGTTTGCGGCGACGCCCTCGGGGCGGCGCGCGGCGGCGCGGATGCCGTTTGCGGTGACGGCGTTCTTTGCGACGGCGTTCACGCGCTCGGACGCGAATCCCTCGCGCGAGTCGGCAAGGTCCTCGGGGGCGATGCTACTCATCTCGTCCATGTTTCCTCCCGGATTCTTGGTCGTTCGTTCAGGATGTGACGACTCGAAGCATAGCACGCGGACGCCGCCGCGGAGGGCGCACACGTCGTGGTGTGCGGCAGGCGCGAGGCGCGCGGCCAGGAGGTGGTGGACGGCATCGTGGCCGAAGGCGGCAGCGCGAGCTTCCACCGCATGGACCTGACGGACCTCTCCACGGTGGACGCCCTCTTCGCGGACACGGCGCGCGACCACGGCCGCATCGACATCCTGGTCAACAATGCCGCAGGCGTGGGCCTCAAGGACGGCCGCGTGGACGAGATTTCGCTCGAGGACTGGGACGCAATGTTCGCCTCTGGAGTGCGTGGTACGTTCTGTGCGATAAAGGCAGTGCTTCCATACATGATTGAGGCCGGCGGCGGCTCGATTGTGAACATCGGCTCCATGGCGTCGATATCTGGCGACCTGGGCTCGACCGCGTACGCATGCAGCAAGGCCGGCGTGGACATGCTCACGTCGTCCGTCGCGCTGCAGTACGGCAAGCAGAACATTCGCTGCAACTGCGTGCGTCCGGGCCTCATCGTGACGCCGCAGAACGAGGCACACGTTCCGCAGCAGCTGAAGGACGTCTTCCTGAGCAACATCGAGGTCAACCGCTACGGCAGTCCCGCGGACATCGCACATGCCTGCACGTACTTCGCCTCCGACGAGAGCGCCTACGTCACGGGCCAGGTCATCAACGTGGACGGCGGCCTCAACTCGCACGCGCCCACCGTGGCGCAGTTCCGCTCCGCCGGCTCGAGGACCTGGTAGTGTGACGGACCTTACGCAGGAGGCCGCGGGCACGGCCGCGGCCTCCACAACAGGGGCAAAGCCCGCAGGCGAGAAGAGCGCGGCGCCCGCGCC
>ERZ1034871.1342-NODE-1342-length-12392-cov-9.220394_pt1 | contig 12392 bp, 10 predicted proteins | sample MGYA00520631_ERZ1034871 | MGnify/ENA primary metagenome ERZ1034871 (study PRJEB33766, sample SAMN09781721) | gut metagenome | biome: gut microbiome | host: Homo sapiens | place: Madagascar | study: EMG produced TPA metagenomics assembly of the PRJNA485056 data...
ATGAAGCGTATCAAGGCAAAGGGTGCAGAGGTAATCATCTATGAGCCAACTTTGGAAGATGGCAGCACCTTCTTCGGAAGTAAAGTAGTAAATGATATGGCAGCATTCAAGGCACAGAGCCAAGCCATCATTGCCAACCGCTATGATACTTGTTTGGATGATGTACAAGATAAGGTATATACACGAGATATATTTAGAAGAGATTGATTGTATGGCGATAAATCAATTAAAAACAGGTGCTATATTAAATTATGTTGTTTTAGGTCTTAATGCTCTTGTAGGATTAGCCTACACTCCTTTTATGCTTCGTATGCTTGGTAAAAGCGAGTATGGCCTATTCGCTTTAGCTGCATCTGTAATAGCATATTTGTCGATGCTTGACTTAGGATTTGGTAATGCAGTAATCAGATATACTGCCAAATTCAGAGCAGAAGGTAAAACAGAAGAACAGTATTATATGTTTGGTATGTTTACAATGCTCTATTCTGTTCTTGGATTTATAGTATTGTTTGCAGGAGTATTATTGTATCAGCATCTTGATAGTATATTCGGACAATCTCTTACTGTTGCTGAATTAGGGAAGGCTAGAGTAATCGTCTTACTGATGGTTTTTAACCTGGCTGTTACCTTTCCTTTAAGTATATATGGAGCAATCATTACAGCTTATGAAAATTTTATTTTTCTTAGATTGGTTCAAATTGCTCGTATTTTACTGAATACAGCTGTAATGATAGTCCTTTTATCTTATGGATATAAGGCGATTGCTATGGTTGTGGTACAAACAGCATTTAATATCATCACTTTACTTTTGAATGTTGTATATTGTAGGCGAAAGATAAATATTAAAGTGAAGTTTGGAAAGGTAGATAAGAGATTATTGAAAGAAGTTTCTATTTATTCTTTTTGGATATTCCTTAATACAATCATGGATAGGATATATTGGAGTACAGGTCAGTTTGTTTTAGGGGCAATGGTTGGAACCGTTGCAGTAGCTGTATTTGCGGTAGCTATTCAGCTTCAGGGGATGTATATGATGTTTTCTACTGCTATTGTGGGTGTTTTCTTACCACGAGTAACTGCAATGGTTACGAAAAATAATGATAAGAAAGAATTATCAGATTTGTTTATAAGAACAGGCAGAGTTCAATATGTAGTTATGGCGTTTATCTTATCTGGTTTTATAGTTTTTGGAAAATATTTTATTCATTTTTGGGCAGGTGATGGATATGATGATGCTTATACGATAGCTTTGTTATTTCTTGTTCCACTAACGATTCCTTTGATTCAAAATCTTGGCATTACCATTCTGCAAGCACGTAATCAAATGCGCTTTCGTTCAGAAGTATATGTTGTTATAGCTCTGATAAGTTTGGGATTTCAGATTCCACTGGCAAAATATTACGGAGGTATAGGGTGTGCAATGGCTATTGCTGGTGCTTTGACATTGGGGCAGATTATAGTAATGAATATTTATTATCATAAAAAGCAGGGGTTAGATATCATCGGTTTTTGGAAAGAAATCATTCAAATGAGCATAGTTCCATTTTTGCTATGTACTGCTGCTATTTGCGTGCTTCATTATTATCCTATCCATACATTTAAGAATATGTGTCTTGGAATTCTAATATTTACAGCTTTATATTTACCCTTATTTATGAAGTTGTCTATGAATAGGTACGAACGTAATTTGGTATTAGCTCCTATTAAAAAGATATTCTTGAGAAATGATTAACATAGCGGTAAAATCAAAATGTACTGGATGCTCTGCTTGTGTACAAAAATGTCCCAAGCAGTGCATCTCTTTTGAAGAAGATAGTGAAGGATTTTATTATCCTCAAGTGAAATTATCATTGTGCATAAATTGTGGCTTATGTGAAAATGTATGTCCTGTATTACATCAAGATAAATCTAGAACTCCAGAGATTGTATATGCTGCTAAAAATTCTAATTTATCAACTCGTCTAGCAAGTTCTTCTGGTGGTATTTTTGCTTTATTAGCAGATACAATATTAAGGCAGAATGGGGTCGTGTTTGGCGCAAGGTTTGATAATGAGTGGAATGTTATTCATGACTATACAGATTCGTTAGATGGCTTATCTGTATTTTTAGGTTCTAAGTATGTACAATCAAAGATAGGTAATACTTATAAACTAGCAGAACAGTTTTTGAAAGAAGGTAGAAAAGTTCTGTTTTCTGGAACACCATGCCAGATAGTTGGTTTGAAGAAATACTTAAGAAAAGAGTATGATAATTTGCTAACTGTGGATTTTGTTTGTCATGGAGTGCCTAGTCCGATGATATGGAGAGATTATCTGAATGAAAAAATACGCCCTTTGGGCGTTGATGGAAGAAATATGGTTTCTCAATTATCTCTAAAAGATTTGCCCGTGATAACGGGTATCTCTTTTAGAGATAAACGATATGGATGGAAGAAATTTGGTTTCTCAGTCCGTGTAAAGTCCGCCTCTAAGGCGGACAAAAATTTGGTTTCTCAGTCCGTAGAAGTAACAGATAAAACGTTGCTTTACGAGCCTCATAAGGCGAACCTTTATATGAAAGGTTTTCTTAAAAACTTGTATCTTCGTCCATCTTGTTATGCTTGTCCGACTAAATGTGGCAAGAGCGGAGCTGATTATACTTTAGCTGACTTTTGGGGAGCTAGTACTTACGTTGGAGACTTTGATGATGATAAGGGATTGAGTGCCGTGTTAGTATATAAAAATAAGGTAAATATAGAGTCTCTTGATATGGCTTTTAAGGTTGTTGGCTTGAATGATATTCTTTCTCAAAATCCTGCAGTCATAAAGTCTTCTAGAATTAAGGGAGGAAGGGATAAATTCTTTCAACATTACAATAGAGAACATCAGGTAGATTTAATCAATAGATATTCGAAATATACGATAAAGGAAAATATTCGTTATACAGCCATTAAACTGCTTGTTGGGTTACATTTGGCTAAATTCATTAAAAAAGTAATTGGAAAATGAAAAAGATAGGTGTTCTTACACTTCCAACTTTAACTAATTATGGTGGTATTCTTCAAGCGTATGCGTTAGTATATGTCTTAAAGAAAATGGGCTATGATGCATGGCTAATTAATCGTCGCTGGAATTCTGATAATCATAGTATTTTGCATCGAATAAAAAAAATCTTCTATCATCTTTTTGTAATACGTAAATTCGATAAATTTTGCGAAAAGTATATTGTGCCGAGAACGGAAGAAATTGATTCTCGTGCAAAGATGGATGCGATTAGACAAGCTGGATTTGATGGATATGTTGTAGGAAGTGATCAGGTTTGGAGAATTAAGAATGTGCGTGGAGCTGATTATAATTTCTTTTTGGATTTTACCAAAGATGATGATGTGAAGCGAGTTTCTTATGCCGCTTCTTTTGGCGTTGATTACTGGGACGACAACCAAGACCCCAGAAAATCGATGGCCGAAGTGAAGCCCTTGCTACAAAAATTTGATGCCATTTCCGTGAGAGAGGATAGTGGTGTTAAATTGTGCAAGGAGTGTTTCTATGTGGGTGCTACTCAGGTCTTGGATCCTACATTGCTTGTAACAAAGGAGGAGTATATCCATCATTTTAACTTGAATGTTCACCCGAAAAAATATATGGCCGTGTATATGCTGGATATGTCAGAAGAAAAAAGAAGGATGGTAGAGACTGTATCCTTGGAATTGGGTCTTCCTGTGAAGTTTATCAATCAGTCATCTTCACATTGGAGCTGGTTGCCCTCTTCTGTTTCTGAGCTGGTAAAGCCTGGTGTCAAGAATTGGCTACAATCTATATTGGAAGCTGAATACGTTTTGACGGATTCTTTCCATGGTATGGCTTTTTCCATTATCTTTGAGAAGCAGTTCTGGGCTATTGGGAATGAGAGAAGGGGGTTGACTAGATTCTCTTCCTTGCTTGATAGTCTTGGTATACAGAATAGATTAATGAATGTAGATATGAAGATCGATGTAAATATGCTCAGAGTAGACTATACTGTTGTTCGGGATTTAAAGAATAAACTGAGGGAGAAGTCTTTGAAATTCTTGAATGAGGCTTTAAATTAAAAACGTTTATTATGTAACAATATATTAATATTAGGAATCTACATCTAGAACAAAGGTTTTTAAAATATTATATTCCTGTCTATGTTTATGCTAGGTTCATTCCAATGATATTTATATTATGGTTAGATCGAATTCTACTTTTGTTGAACAATAGAAAAAATGAGAAAATGAAAAGAGAGAGCAACATAGAATTGCTTAGGCTGCTATGCATGTTTTTGATTATCGTGAATCACATGCTGGGGCATGGCGTGCTATTAGACCCGGCTGTAGCGGGCGGACCGATGGAGTTATTATGCTATGATATTGGTTCTTCCATTTGGATGCCGGCAGCCTTGGTATTCATACTGATATCGGGCTATTTCGGCATCCATCCCACGATGAAAGGCATTGCTAGATTTGCCTTTGTCTGTACATTTTATTTGGTGATATCCGGATTAATGGGGGGGTAAAAAGCGTATCCTTATTCTTTAAGACATGCTGCATACTGTCTTCAGCTACAGGCCTCTGGTTTATTAGTGCCTATTTCTATTTATATTGCCTAAGCCCGATGCTAAATGCCTATATGAATACTTTGTCAGTAAGGGATTTTCGTAAGTATATACTTGTGTTCCTTCTGTTTGAGATAGGCATCGGCTGGGTGATGGAAAGCCAGACATACAACCATGTAATCTTGATGATGCTGATATATAGCATCGGTTATTATTTGGGGCACTCAAACGATGAATGGATTCAGCGAATAACCGTAAAGAAGTGTATCCTCGTATGGCTGTTGCCGACTGCGGTTCTCTTTAGCTCGCAATATTTCCACTTGGGGAGACCCTTTAGTAACCTGAGCTACACCAACCCCTTCATCTTGCTGCAAGCCGTGATGATATTGCTCATCTTCACGAAATGGAAGATGCCCTATCGCTGCGGCATCAATTATTTGGCAAAGAGCGCACTGATGGTGTATCTCGTTACCTCTAATGTCCATACTCGGGATTATTTTGCAGAGATGGTGCAGTTCTGCTATACCTCGCTCAACGGAATCCTATTGTTATTGGTGTTAATCCTGCTTTTTGTTTGCTTGTTTTTCGGATTGCTGCTACTCGACAAGTTGGTGGCAAAAATATATAACCCCCTTTTTAATGTGTTAATTCAATGGAAAAAATAATGATATGTATATAGCGTATGTAATCAATGTGGATCTGGCTGTATCCCCCTTCAATGGTATCCGCATCCAGGCTGAGACTTGGGCCGACGAACTTGCGCGGCAAGGCCACAAAGTGGTGAAGGTGAATCCTTGGGAGAAGCAAGATTGGGCGGAGTATGACCTCGTGCACATCATCGGGGCCAACAGGGCCATCGATGACTTAGTGTCTTCGCTGGCCAGGAAATGCAAGAAGATATGCTTTTCCCCCATCATCGATACGATAGAATCTACTTTCAAGTATCGATTGGCTTCTTATATGGGCTGCAAGAGATTGCGGCTCTATTCCGTGAACTATGCCATCAGGCAGGCATCCCGGTATATTGATCAATGGTTTGTGAGAAGCTACTATGAATTGACTTATGTGAACCTGTCTTATGGCGTTCCGCTCGATAGGATATCCATCGTCCCCCTCTCGCCCAGGATACCTATAATAGACCAGTATCCAGAAAAGGAAGACTTCTGCTTCCATTTGAGCAGCCTGGCCGATGGCAGGAAGAACGTGATGAGATTGGTGCAGGCTGCCATCAAGTACCACTTTAAACTAGTCCTTGCAGGATCCGTAAATTCCGACTCAGCCTTTAGCCCCATCAAGAGTTTGATAGATACCCATGATAACATCTCTTATCTAGGCAGGGTGCCCGATGCCGAACTGTATCATCTCTATGCCAGGGCCAAGGTGTTTGCACTTCCCAGCATCAATGAGGGCGTGGGGATGGTGGCCGTAGAGGCGGCATCGTATGGTTGCGACATCGTGGTTACGGAGATAGGAGGTCCCAAGGAATACTATGGATCTAGGGCTTTTGTGGTGAATCCATACGATGTGGACGAGATAGGTAAGGCTGTTGTTGCGGCTATGGCGGAAAGGGAGTATCAGCCAAAGCTGATGAAGGAAATCAACGAGAAGTATAGTTTGCCACGATGCGTGGCGCAATTAGCGGAGGAATATAGCAAATGAATTTATTGATTGACAGGGAGTGCCCTCGGTATGTGGTGTTTTTGGCCACTCTCAATTTCGTGCTTGGTTTGTATGGATATGAGTTTATTGCAACGATGGGATATCCCTTTATGGCAGGAGGGCATAGCCAGATTGTAACAATCCCTTATCGTGCGGTATGCCTAGGTATATCCTTGTATCTCATTTTCTGCTGCAAGCCCAACTATGTCAGGCTCAAACCCGTTATCGTTTGTCTCATCATTTATTGGGTGATACTGATCCTGAGGCTCGTGTACGACTTCTATATACAATGGGACTTCGAAATTCGGTCCGAGGGAAGAAACAAGGTGTTGCTGTTCTTCCTCTGTATCAACCTGCCCCAATCGCTGAGTTATGCTCTATCATGGGAGAAAGTGGATTATGGCAAGGCATTCAAGTATCTGGCATTGATGCTAGTCTCGATTGCCGTGTTTAACTTCATATTCAACCCCGCCTTGCTGTTTGGGACTACTATGAACACGGATGAATCATTGGTTACGTCTGATGGCCGACTGACGGGTGGCGTGGCGCTCAACACGATTTCATTCGCTCACTGCGGCGTGGCGTTGAGCTTGGTAGCCTTGTATACGTATAACTACGTGAAGGAAGTGAACAAGTACTTGTGCTTGTTTCTCTTCGGGATGGGTGCCTTCATCATGTTGAAGGCGGGCAGTAGAGGACCTTTTGTTTGGTTTACGGTGATATTGCTGATGTATTATTCGTTCAAGGCCAAGCAGATTATCTATGTGTTCCTGATTGCCACCATGTTTTGCATCGTGGTATACGCATGCAAGGACTTGTTCCTCACGCTGGTGAAAGACGTGTCGCCCGTGCTCTATAACCGCACGATGCTGACCTTGGAGAAGGGAAACCTTTCGGGCAGAGACCATAGCTTTGAGTATGCCTTGGAGTTATGGAAGCAATATCCCCTCTTGGGCAGGTATTTCACCTACTATTTCGGCAGCCCTGCCATCCCGGGCTATACGCACAACGTGTTTTTCGATTCCATGATTATGGGCGGCATGGTGGGCGTGGCTATGATGGGGTATTTCTACTGGACGGTAGTGAAGTCGCTATATGTGGCGATGAAATACTCCAGCGCCTTGCTCTGGATTCCACTAATCATCTTGCAGAAGTATTTAGCCTGCCTGTCGTCCGGGGCATTCTGGGAAACCCCAGCCCTCTCGATGGGATTGGTCTGCGTGGTCTGCCTGCTACCTTATTTTGAAGATAATAGTGATTATGAAGAAAATATTGAGAATGAAGAAAGTATGTCTAGTGTTCAATGATGCTCTCAGATACCGTGAGGACATTATTCTTTACCCAAAGAATGATATAGAATTACTTTTAGCAATCAATAAAAATTATGAAGAAGTTGTGTGTTGTTGATGTTATGGGTGCCTTATATAGGCAACGCATATACCAAATGTTGGATAGTCAATATGATTGTATTTGGTTATTGGGTAAACCTCAAGGTGGTATTAAATCAATGGATTTATCATTGCTTAAAGAAGTACATGATGCAGATATAAAAAAAGTTTTTAAGAGTATTTATGTACAAAACGGTTTGCTAAAATATCTGTTTGATAGAAAGGTATCTACTTTTCTTATGAATGGGGAACCTTTTGGCTTGACAAGCTGGCTAGTACTTTTCCTCTCAAAGCTATTGCCAAGTAAGAAAGTATATTTGTGGTCGCATGGCTGGTATGGTAGAGAAGGCTTCGTTAAAAAACTGATGAAGAAGGTTTATTTTGGCTTAGCAGATGGTACTTTTCTTTATGGTAACTATGCAAAAGAATTGATGATAAAAGAAGGGTTTGATGCAAATAAACTTTTTGTAATACATAATTCTTTGAATTATGAGCAGCAACTTGAGTTTAGAAATGAATTATCTCCTTCAAACATTTATTATGAGCATTTTGGAAACAATCATCCTATTCTCCTTTTTGTAGGTAGATTGACGAAGGTTAAGAGAATAGATTTGCTGTTTGAAAGCTTGTCTTTATTAAAGCGTCAAAATAAAGAATTCAATGTAGTTTTGATTGGCTCTGGTACTGAGGAGGGATATTTGAAAAGGCTTTCTTTGAAATTGGGAATAGCTGATTCTGTGTGGTTTTATGGTGCTTGCTACGATGAGAAAACAAATGCAGAGTTGATTTATAATGCAGATTTGTGTGTCTCACCAGGAAATGTAGGATTGACAGCAATACATACTTTGATGTTTGGAACACCTGTTGTTACTCACAACGATTTCACAATGCAAATGCCGGAATTTGAGTCGATAAAAGACCAGGTAACAGGAGCATTTTTTGAATATAATAATGCTCAAAGTTTAGCTGAGTGTATTGATAAATGGTTTGAATGTAATTCGGCAAAAAGGGATGTTGTAAGAAAAGAATGTTTCGAGGAAATTGATAATCAATGGAATCCAAATTTTCAGATGAATGTATTAAAACAGTATTTAAAATAATCTAAATGAAGAAAGAAATGTTTCATGTAATTAGACAGACTCTAAGAAGTGCTTACCTTTCCATGATGGGTACTTTTGCAAAACCTGCAGTTGGTATTCATATTATCAGTGGCCATAGAATTGAGGATGAGCTGGAACCGGAAACTTTTAGAAAGTTATTGAGTAAACTTTCAAAGTATGTGAAGTTCATTCGCATAGAAGAAGCCATCACTATGATTGTAAATAAGGTTGAACCAAAGGAACCTTTGGTTGCCTTTGCCTATGATGATGGGTTTATGGAGTGTTATGATGTCTTCGCGCCTGTATTAGAAGAATTTGGTGTCAATGCAATTTTCTTTGTCAATCCAAATTATGTCGAGGGAGATGATGAGTATATTGATAATTTCAATAAAAATATTGTTTTAACGCCTGGAAGAAGACCTATGCGATGGGAGCAAATAAAAGAATTGTCGGATAGAGGTTTTCTGATAGGTGCACATACAATGGATCATTATATGATTAATTCTGATGACACGGAAATTCTTGAATATCAAATAAACACTTGTAAAGGCATCATAGAAAAGCATACAGGTAAACCTTGTGATTATTTTGCTTTTCCATATGGAAAATTGACTCATGCTAACAATAAATCGATAGATATAGCTTGTCAGCATTATAAGTATGTATTTTCTCAGTCTGATTACAAACGATATTTCTCTTTTAATAATCGTGTCATCAATAGAAGACATTATGAAGTATTCTGGCCAATAAGCCATGTAAAATACTTCTTGTCTTGCACGAAGAAATGGTAAAAAGTATAATAGTTCGTGTTTATGAAAAAAATACTTTTTCAGATTAACGTAACAGCTAATTGGGGCGCTAATGGTCGTATCGCAGAGGAAATAGGTAGAAGGGCAATGGCTAACGGATGGGAGAGTTATATTGCCTATGGTAGATATATGAATCCATCTGATAGCAAACTTATAAAGATAGGTACCCAATGGGATGTGTATGCCCATTATGCTCAACAGAGAATTTTTGATAATGAAGGGCTGTGTTCTCAGAAAGCAACACGTACTTTGATTAAAAAAATCAAGGAAATAAAGCCTGATGTTGTACAGTTGCATGATATTCATGATCATTATCTCAATTACCGTTTGCTCTTTGAATATTTGAATTCTACAGGTATTCCTGTAGTTTGGACGTTTCATGATTGTTGGGCAATTACAGGACACTGTTTCCATTTTGTTACTAAAAATTGTAATCGATGGAAAACTGGATGTTACGACTGTCCTCTAAAACATAGCTATCCTAATACATTGTTTGATGCTTCACGTAAGAATTGGAACCTCAAGAAAAAGTTATTCAAAGGGTGTAATAATCTTACGATTGTAGCTTGTTCTGATTGGATTGCTCAATTCGTTGGTGAATCTTTCTTGAAAGATAAAAGATTGAAGGTCATTAAGAATGGAATCAATCTTAGTATATTTCAACCAAGAATTGAAGAACAGTCAAATGGCAAGTTTAAAGTACTTGCTGTTTCAAATGTGTGGCATGCAAATAAAGGATACGATGATCTTTTCAAACTCAGAACCATATTGCCAGAAGAGTATGAACTTATAGTTGTTGGCGTTTCGGCAAGCCAACAGAAGAAGTTACCTCAGGGAATTCGAGGAATACGTAGAACTCAAAATGTTGATGAGTTGGTGCAGTTGTATTCTTCTGCAAATGTATTAATAAACCCAACTTATGCAGATACTTTCCCTACAATAAACCTTGAAGCTTTGGCTTGTGGAACTCCTGTGGTAACTTATCGTACTGGAGGTAGTCCTGAGGCTATTGATACTAATACTGGTATTGTAGTAGAACAGGGAGATGTTGCAGCTATGGCTTCTGCTGTAGTAACCATCTGTAACAAGGGACAGAAGGCGTTTTCTTCTGTCTGTAGGCAGCGTGCTATCCAATATTTTAATAAGGATGAGCGCTTTGAAGATTATATTAAATTATACGATGAATTAATGTTAAAATAGTCACCTTTATGAAAATCTCTATCATTACCGCTACGTATAATAGCGGGAAGACAGTGGGGGACACGCTGAAAAGTGTGCTCGCCCAAACCTATCACGACTATGAATTGCTGGTTGTGGATGGGGCTTCGAAAGATAATACCCTGGAGGTGGTAAAGAAGATGGAACCTCTGTTTGAGGGGAGAATGAGATATATCAGCGAACCCGATAAGGGAATCTATGATGCCATGAACAAGGGCATCAGGATGGCCACGGGGGAGGTAATCGGTATTCTTAACTCGGACGACTTCTATACTTCGGATGATGCTTTGGCTTGCATCGCATGGGTGCTGGAGAATGAAAAGGTGGATGCCGTATATGGCGACATACACTATGTGAACGATGAGGACTTGAAGAAATGCGTAAGATACTATAGCTCCAAGCCTTTCAGAAGGTGGATGATGAGATTGGGCTTTATGCCTGCGCATCCTTCGTTCTATTGTCGTAAAGAGGTATATGAGAAATATGGCGCCTTTGATGCTGAAAACTATCGGGTGGCTGCCGACTTTGAAAACTTACTTAGACTTATCTTTGTAAACAAAATCAAAACGCATTATATCTCTAAAGACTTTGTTACCATGCGTACTGGTGGTGCTTCCAGTTCTGGATTAGAGAGCCACAAGCGCATCATCCGTGACCACCTGAAAGCGCTTAAAAAGAACGGTGTGTATTCTAACATCTTCCTGCTGGGATTACGCTATCTATATAAAATAGGTGAAATATTAAAAAGTAAATGCTAAAAAATAATAGTATAGATATATGATTCAGCCAATTTATTTTTATTTGCTGGGTGCCTTTATCGTGGCGATAATCATTGCCAATATCGTGTTGCCTAACATTCTGCTCATCTCTCATAAGAAGAGATTGTTTGATATGCCTAATAAGAGAAAGGTGCATCATGCTCCGATACCAAGGCTGGGTGGTCTGTCGTTCTTCCCCGTGATGCTGATTACCATGGGTGGTCTAGTGCTGGTACATCATCTGATGGGTCTGAAAAGCGAGGGCATGCAGGGGGAGGTTCCCTTTGAATACCTCGCACTGCTGGTGGGGAGCATGATGCTCTTCCTGGTGGGGCTTGCCGATGATCTCATCGGAGTAGGGTATAAGAAGAAGTTCCTGGTGCAGATATTGGCGGCAAGCCTGCTCGTGGCTTCGGGCGTATGGATCAAGTCGCTCGACGGTCTCTTCGGGGTGTATCAGGTTTCTCCAAGGTTCGGCATGCCGTTTACCGTGCTCATTGTGGTGTATGTTACCAATGCCATCAACCTGATTGACGGCATCGACGGTCTGGCTTCGGGGCTCTGTGCCATCTCGCTGGTGGCTCTGGCGGGGCTGCATATCTGGCTGGGACTGTACTCTTATGCCCTGCTGTGTATCTCGGCTCTGGGTGTGATCATCCCGTTCTGGTATTATAATGTGTTTGGAAACGAGATGAGGGGCAGGAAGCTCTTCATGGGTGATTCGGGTTCGCTCTCGCTGGGATATATCATCAGCTTTCTGATGATTCACCTGAGTACGGTGGATGTGCATCCCCGTGCCGTGAGCGACTATAACATGGTGCTGGCGTTTACCACTATGCTGGTGCCGCTGCTCGACGTGGTGAGAGTGGTGGGCCACCGGCTGAGATGCAAGAAGAACCCGTTCTT
>ERZ1034871.1348-NODE-1348-length-12352-cov-8.254208_pt1 | contig 12352 bp, 6 predicted proteins | sample MGYA00520631_ERZ1034871 | MGnify/ENA primary metagenome ERZ1034871 (study PRJEB33766, sample SAMN09781721) | gut metagenome | biome: gut microbiome | host: Homo sapiens | place: Madagascar | study: EMG produced TPA metagenomics assembly of the PRJNA485056 data...
AAACAAACTTCCCATATTATTTGCTTCTTTACAGATACGCTTAAAAAAATTTTTTTGTCATATAATATTCAAGGTTGCGTTGACGTTCTGACGTATAATTTAATCATCGGAAGCCAACATGAATTAATTTTCAAAAAAATTTCTGATAATTTTTTCTCAGCGACACTTTTTGTCGCTTTGTAATTTTATAATTGAAACATCCTATAAATAAAGGGGACTTGAAATATGAGTTCAACAAACGACTCTGCCCGGGAACTTTTCGCAAAAATCGATTCATGGACAAAGACAGACAAACCAATTTATGTTTTAACGGAATCAACGATGGTTGACGATCTTGAGCTTGCCGTCTTGAAGCATCTTTCAAAAGAAACGGCAAACCGGATCGCAGCGGCAACGAGCACGATCTGCGTCACGACGCCGGAGAAGATGGCCATCAAGGAAATGACGGGCAAAGACCCTGCATTTAGCAAGCCGCAGCTCACGAGCGCGCTTAAAACCCAACTTGTCGCCTTGGCAATCAACCAAAGCAAAGACCGCTTCAGACTTTTTAAAAAGAGCGCGGAACAGCCAGGATTTGCCCAAAACGTCAGAAGCGTCCTGGAGTCTTTCCAAGACAACGATTGGAGCGTTTCTGACCTTGAAGAAATCAGGGACGGGGCTTCAGAAAACGAAACGTTCGCAAACAAAATGCAGGATCTGACTGCAATCTATGCAAAATACCTGGAACTTGCCGATACATATGCAACCAAAAACGAAATGATCGCTTCATTGATCAATGAAGTCGACTCTTTTGGCGACTTCTTTTTTGCGTACGTCGGCCAAAGGAAAGTTTCAAACAAAAAAGAAAAGCTGCTGTTGGAAAAATTGGGCGCAAAGGCTGAAGAAAAGCTCGAACTCTTCTTGCCTGACGTTGACGATTCAGCAAACGAAGCGTCCAAATTCTTCAAAGATATGGTTTTGCAGCATCGAAAAGGAAAATTTGCCGTCGACCTCACGAAAGCAGAAGCATTGGACATCGATCTTGAAGCCAAATGGACGGCGGGAAAAACGACGGAACTGCTCAAAAATGACGAAAGTCTGCGCTTGAGAGACATCGTGATCTATCTTCCGCCGCAAAATACTGACTATTCTCATGCCGTCGATCGGGCCTTCAGAAAAACGGGACTTGCCTACAACCTCGAGCAGACGACCGATTTGTCGGCGCTTCCCCTTCCGCAGCTGCTTTTTGCGCTGTTTGAACCAAAAGAGCGACGCTATGAAGTTTCAAATATTTCGAGAATGCTGAAAACAAAGCTCGTTTTGCCTGATTCTTCAACAAACGACAATAGATCGATCAATGGCGTTTTGCCTAAAATCGAGGAATTTCTCAATAAAGCCGGCATCAAAACGGAAGCCCAATGGAAAGCAACGTGGGAATGTCCGCTGTATGACACCAAGGATCTGCAATCAAAAAATCAGGACGAGCTTTCAGATTTTGAAAAAACAATGGTACAACGCAATGCTTATGCCGAAGGATTGCGAAAAAAAGTCGTCAAGCTGTTTTCAGATTTTGACGCGATGGATGATCCGGTCAAAGATCTTTACCCCGTTCTCAAAGCAAACGGCATCATCGAGATTCACGCAAAACAAAGTCAAAACAACACGAGATTCATCAAATCAAACGGCATTTCCCTGGAAGGAATCTGCGGCCGCATGTCGGAATCAAGAACGCGGCTGACGTCTTTGCTTGATTATCTGAACAGGTCGAACGTTTTGGTTTCAAATGAAGAACTTGCCAAACATCTCAAAGAGACTTTCAAAGAACCGTATGCAAGCGGTCATGACGCTCAAATCGACGAAATCAAAATCGTTTCTTTGGATCAGCGTCAGTTCCCGCATTATAAATACGCATTCGTTCTCGGACTCGACAAAGACGGTTTGCCGGGAAAAATGCCCGAAGGAAAAATTTTGACCAGAGAAGATGAAGAATTTTTCGCAGATTATGAAGGAAGAACCTGCCCTACGATCAAGGAGCGCTACAAAGACATCGACAATCAGCTGCTTGACGCGCTGACAAGCGCAAGCACGGGCCTCTTCTTGTCATATTCCAAAAACGACAACCTCGGAACCCCTAAGACTTCATCGCATTATTGGGAAAGTTTTGAAACAGACCGCATCGAAACGGCCGATCTGATCGCAGCGTTTGGCATCCCTTGCTTCGATGCTGCTTCCGGAATTGAAAGAATCAAAAAAGGAGCCGACGTTTCGGCAGTTACGCTGACAAAGGAGCAGTCAAACGATTGGGAACGCCTGAAAAAACTGATCGATTTCAAGAATGAACCGGTCAATCTGACGCCTGAGCTTGCCAAAAAACTTTACGTCAAAAAAGCAGCAGACGGCGCAAACACCCTTTCTCCATCGTTTACGGCAATCGACACATATGCAGAAAATCCGTACGAATTCTTCCTTTCATATGGCCTCAAGCTAAAAGAAAAAGAAGATTACGTTTTGTCTTCGAAAAATTCAGGGACGTATCTGCACAACCTGCTTGAAAACTTCACGAACGACCCAACCATCAACAAGCCGGACTTTGACGTGGTCGAGGCTGCCGGCAAGGTCATTGAAAACGTCGATCACAACGCATTCTCGCGCGATCGCATGGACAATGAAAATATTTTGTCGCTTTTGAATGCGACGCCGCAAACCAGACGCTTCAAGTCGCGGCTTCAGGAGACTTTCAAGCGCTACCTGGTTGCCTTGAAGAAATATCAAGAAGAAAATCACAGTCAGGTTGCTTTGGCAGAAGTTCAGTTTGGCGAAAATTCCGACTATGAAGAGAATAATTCTTGCTTTACAAAAGAAGAATTAGAAGAACTGGGAAATTTAAAGGGCTTGGAAATTTCCTTCAACCTTGACGGAGAAGAGTATCGCCTGAACCTGTCAGGAAAAATCGACTGCATCAGCGTTATCAACAATGAAGAAGATCCTGATACGACCTGCTTCCAAATCGTCGATTACAAAACCGGAAACGTCAAAGATAAAATTACGAATAAGCTTGACGTCAAGCTTGAAAACGGGATGAAACTGCAGCTTGTCATCTATGCGATGCTGTTTAACGAAAATCTCGCTTCCATAAAGAAGCTTCTGAAAGATCGCGGCTTTAAAATCGGAAAAAACGCAAAACTCATTGCCTGCGAATACTCCGGTGTCAATGATAAGAAAAGCGATGATTATCGAAACAAATTCAAAGGCATCCGGGCAGTCGGACATCCGGCCCATCAAAAAGACAACATTTTCTTTGATGAAGCTTTTTGCAAAGATAAAGAGGAATGGATTCGTTCCGCATATCAAGACATTCTCAGCGGAAAACTCGAAATAAGTCCTTACATGCTGGATCAAAAAACAGGTTTGGACTACAGCAAATTCAAGTCCATCATCAATTTCGACGAATTGTTCGGAAACGAATACCGCACGCTTGACAAAGAAGATTCCGAAAAAACAAAGGAGTAACACGCATGACCAACTTAAACGAACAGCAGCAAAAAGCAGTCGAATCAAACGAAAAGAACATCGTCGTTGCCGCCTCCGCCGGAACCGGCAAGACAACCGTTCTGGTTGAACGCGTCTTGAGAAAGATTCTGAACGAAAACGTCGATCTCAACCGTATGCTCATTTTGACGTTTACGGAAGCCGCTGCCGAAAACATGAAAAATCGCCTCGAAAAAGCTTTGCGAGAAGAAAAAGAAAAAAACGACGCTGACAAGGCCCGCATCGATGAACAGCTGGAGCAGCTTCAAACTGCCAACATTTCAACGATCGATGCTTTCATCAACAAGCTTGTTCAAAAGTACAGCTATAACCTGGGCATTGACCCTGAATACAAAATCCTTAATTCAGACATCGCCAAACAAAAGCTGCGCAACCAGGCTTATGATCAGGTCATCAATAATTTCAGCGATGAAACCAATCAAGATCGTCAGCTTTTGTTCCAACTGATGACGGAAAACAACGAGGACAAAAATTTAAAAAAAGCGTTGTTTAAGTTTTATGAATTTTTGGGTTCGCTTGAGGACAAGGATTCGTGGATCGAAAAAAACAAAAAAACCGATTTGAAGGATTTCTTGTCAGCATGGCTCAATCAAAACCGTGCCGTTTTTGAAAAACTTTCAAAGCATCTTAAACTCTATAATGAAGAAAAATGGGACTTTATCAACAAATTCGTATTAAAAGATGGCATCAATGTCATCAAAAACTTCTTGATTCTCAAGCCGGTGATTCAGACCGCTTCAACGGCACGATCATTTAATGAAGTTATACAGGAATTCAAAAAAGTTGACACAGAAAAATTAGCAGTTCTCAAAAAAAGTAATAATTTAAAAAATTTTAGCAAGAATTGCATCTATAACGGAATACCTGTGTACCTTGATTTTGATTTTTCAAATATCATTAAATTATTTGACATTAAATCTATTTTTAACAAAACAAACTATATGAAGTCCAAAAAATCAATTACTCCTACAATTAAAAAATCACTTGAAAATGACAAAGAAATATTGAATGCAGGACTAGATTCATATAAAAGCTTAATCGAAAAAATCGAACACGATGATGGCAGCGTCATTAACGAAGAATATGTCAACCTGAATCTGGATAAATTAAAGAGCAACGTAAGCATCTTTGAAAAAATAAAAACATACATGGACGAGAAATTAGACAATCCCGGATCCGTGTTCGCCGATGATGTTCCCAAACCAAAAGACATTATTGATTCCAGAGACGACGTAATCGAAAACTGCTACGACACCGTTAATCAATTATTTAAATTCTTATCAAAGATAAACGATGAAACGGAAAAACAGCAGTTCAGCTTAAAAAAGGCATTTTTTGACTTGTATGAAGCATTTTCTAAAGAATACGAAAAGATCAAACAGCAGCAAAACGTTTTTGAATATTCCGACCTGTCCAAAAAAGCCCTGGAACTTCTGAAAGAAGAAAACAGCCCTGCCGTTTCGGAACTGCAAAACAGACTTGACGAAATCATCATTGACGAATACCAGGACACGAACCGCCTTCAGGAGAGCATTTTCCAAACGATCGCAGGAGACAAGGTCAAGCGTTTCTCGGTCGGAGACGCCAAGCAGTCGATTTATGCTTTCCGTCAAGCCGATTACACTGTATTTCTCGAAAAAATCAAGAGCGCAGATGACAAATCGCTGATCACGCTTGAAACCAATTATCGTTCAAGACAGCCCGTTATCGCAGAAATCAACAAGATTTTCGGCAACATCATGACTGAAGAAAACGACGGCATCGACTATCAAAAAGAACAGATCGCATATGGCAACGGCTATGAAGATTACGAAGCCCTGAGCGATGATGAGAAATTGAACCCGTTTGAAATCGTTGCTCTGGAAAAAGGCCCGGATCTGACCGGTTCTGAGACGCAGGCCAAAGAAATCGTCAACCGCATCAGGCAGATGATGAAGGAAAAGAAAGTCTACGACCGCAGGAAAAAGTCGATTCGCAAGATGGAATATCGCGACTTCGCCATTATTTCGCGCAGTTGGACCCATAGCGAAGACTACCTCAAAGCATTGAAACTGGCCGGAATCCCATACAAGGTTTCACGCTCCGACCAGTTCCTGGAAAAACCGGAAATCAGAATCGCCGTTTCATATCTCAAGGCTTTGACGAATACTCGCGATGACATCGCAATCGTTGCTTTGCTTCATTCGCCGCTTTACGGATTGAACGAACGGGAACTGGCCTTTATGCGCACGTTGCAAAAGGGCTCGTTTTATGGTCTTGTCCATAAGACTTTAAATGAAGATGACGAAAAGCTTGCCGATGAAGCCGCTGCATTCGGCCTTGGAGGAGCAGACTTCATCAATTCGCTTGCTGCCAAGCTGGAAAAATTCAAGCATGACTTTGAGCTGCTTCATTCGCTGGCATACACGACCAAACCAAGCGACCTTGTCAGCTATATGCTCGGCGAAACCGACATCGTTTCCGTTTTCCAGGCGCTTCCGCAAGGCGAAGCACGGCGCGCAAATCTCAACGGACTCGCAAATTACGTCAGAGAACTGGAAGAAGACGGCATCACGAGCCTAAGCGAAATCACGGATGTCTTGACTTCGAACAAAGACGGAAAACTCGATGAAATCAACGAAAACACGGATGACAACGTTGTTTCCTTCACTACGATTCACGGAAGCAAGGGGCTTGAATTCCCGGTCGTTTTCCTGATTGAAACACAAAGTTCTGGCAAATCCAACAGCACCGACAACGTCAAATTCAACAGACAGAACGGCATGTTCTTCAAAGAACTGAAAGTCAGCGACCTGGGCGACGGCATCAAAGAGTACGAAAGAGATGGAAAGTTTTTGAAGTTGCTTAATCTGAACGATGAAGAAGAATTAGAGAAAAAACGCCTGCTTTACGTCGCGCTGACGAGAACGGAACAATCGCTTCAGATTTTGGCTTGCAACAAAGAAGATACAGGTTCGTATCTGTCTATGATCGCCCAAGGCGAAGGAATCAAAACCGAATTTTCTCCTTCTGATTTTCCGGCTGATTCTAAAAACGAGGCAAAAAACCGCCAGGCTGAGACCGACCCTGCATTTGACGGAAAAGACTTCGTCTATGCGCATCAAGTCGAAAATCAAAGCAAGCTGATCAGTCCCGCAACGGATGTCAAAGGAAATTTCTCAGCTTCTGATGAGATCGAATGGTCCAAACATTATGCAGGCGAAAAAGAAGAACAGGAACAAAGCGTTTCTGCAGACGAGCTCGGCACTGCCGTTCACCTGATCTTCGAACGTTTGAATCTGGCCAAAGTCAGCGAAAAAGACGTTCAAAAAGAAGCGGCTGATCTTTGCGGCCAAGGATTCTTCAGTCGCGACGTTCTTGACGTCATCAACGAAAAATTCGTCAAGGGAATTGCTTCACTCTACCAAACGAACGTCGGACAAAAGCTGTGCCGTTCGACAAACGTCAAGCGCGAATTTCCCGTCAACGTCCTGATAAAAGCAAGTCAGGATGAAGACGATGACTTTTCGATCGTCCACGGAATCATCGATGCGATGTTCTTTGATGAAGAAGAAAACGCATGGACTCTGCTTGATTATAAGACGGACATCAATCTTGACGGCAAAAAAGTCAAGGAAGAGCATTATGACGGACAGCTCAGGCTATATGCGCAAGCGCTCGAAGCAATGGGCGAAAAAGTTTCTGCATGCTTTTTGTATGGCGTGCGCCACAACGATCTTTTCAAGATCAGCATTTCGGAGGTGAAAAAATGATAGAAGAAAGTAAAAAAACAATCAATATGCTCACGGTATGCATTGATCTTTTGACCAAGCATTCCGTTTCAAAAGAAAAATGGAAAAATGATTTTAACGTTTCATACAGGACAATCGAACGATACATCAATGATGCCGAATCGTTCTTTCATGAAAATGGGTATGACATCGACAGAATAACCAACGAAGAAGGCACATCTTATGTTCTTGTCCCCCAAAAAAACTCAGATGAAAAAATTACTGCTTTTTTAAATGAGCCTCAGCTTTTGCTTTTGACTGAAATTTTGGCTTCAAGCCGGATTTTAAAAAAAGAAGAAGCCCATAATTTCATCAACACTCTGCAAAAAATCGCAATGGTCGAATGCATGTCGCCAAAACAGAAAGACATCATCACGGCTGCCACCGGTACCGCAATGGACAAATATCGCGAAACAAAGAGCAGCTTGTCTTTAAAGGCTGATTCGACCTTTGAAACGATTGAGAAGCTTTATCGAGCCGTTTATTCCGATCGAAAAAAGATCACCGTTATCAAACTCGTGTATACCAACCTGAACGGAGAAACGAAGGAACACACTGTCCAACCTGTTTCAATGGCTTTTGACTCCAACCATCTCTATGTCAGAGCCATTGAATGCGGAGACACGACAAAGTGTCTCATCAGATCGTACCGTGTCGATCGAATCAACAGCGTCGAACTTTTCAAGGACGCTAAAGCTGATATCGGAGACAAAAGAGAATATTCTGGACTGCCGATTCCAAAAATGATGTTTTCAACAAGGAATTCCCCCGAAACAATCGATTTCATCTGTCGCCAACCGGCTGTCGGTGCTGCTTTGGATTGTTTTCCGGAAAATCTTAAGTGCGTATTTTACGACAAGAACGGCAACAAGGTTGACTCTGAAGAAGAAACTCGTCCCGACGGATACGTCAAAATGTCGATTAACGACTATCCTGAAGGCTGCATGTTCTGGTTCATGAGTCAAGGCGAGAATGTTACGGTCCTGACCGAATCGGTGCGAGAGAAAATCAAACATAAGTTGGAAGAAACACTCAAGTATTATTCAAAATAACGTCTGAATTGGCCTCGGTCGCTAAAAAGCACCGAGGTCTTTTTTTTGGAATTTTAAAAAAAAAATTTTCGGGCGACAGGATTTGTCGCCTGCGCTTGTTATGCTTAATAATGTTGAAGGATTTACTTCTGATAAGGAGGGGAAAAATTTTGAAGCTGCTTTCATTGGACAATGTTGTTACATAGTCAATATGCTCTGGTTGTTACAAGGCTGATAAAAGAAAGGAACGATTTTACATGAACATCAATTTGAAAAACAAAAAACTCATCGCCGTGCTGGTTGCGGCGGTCATCGCAATTGTCGGCGGCGTGGTTTGGAAAATCAATCAAAAAACCAATGTCCTGAACGAAAAAATTTCCCCAAAAATCAGCGGATATGATACGCAAGGAAGTTTTGAAATCGACAACTTTGAATTTGCCAAAAAAATCGCGCTCCCGATTGCAGAAAAGGAAAAGCTTTCAGATGATGCCAAGGAACAAATCATCACAAACGCTTCAAGCGGATATGAGATCATCAGAGGCGAAAGTGCCGAAGAATATCTTGAAAACAACTCATCAACGATTACTCAAGAAGATCACGAACATGTTGCAGAATTCATCAAGCTGATCAAGACCGTTCGCGTTGATGCGTACAAAGTCACTGCCAAACCGAAAAAATCGCTGAACGACTACAACACCAGCTGTTCCAATTTAAAAAACGGCGACAAGGTCACCGTTTCCGTAAAATCAGGCGACGGCAGTCCGATTGCAGACTCTGAAAAAACTTTCAAAATCTCGGGTCTGAAAAAGATCAAGCAAGTCAAGGTTTCCAGCCTCTATAAGCATATGAGTCTCAAAGTTCAAGGCATCAGCGGCAAAGGATGCTGCACGGCAAAAGTCAAGCTGGATTCTTATGCCAAGGATATCGTCGGACGCGGCATCTCCAATCCGAAGCTTGTAGGCGTAAGCAGTTCGAAAGACACTTTGACCAACGGCGAAAAAGTCAGAGCAGACATCGAAGCGTGGATTCCGGAAGCCAACAAGGCAATGTACGGATCCGGTCGAAAGCTTGTTTACGACAACAAGGATCTGACTTTTACGGTAAAAGGGCTCATTTCAATCAAAGACTTGGGCTATGGCGATATCTTGAAGGAACTTGAAAGCTATGTCAGAGAAAAGTATGACAAAAAGCACGTCTTTCTTAGCTATTATCACCGTGATTCCTGTGATGATGACGTGTTCACCCTCGAATTAGTCTGCTCGATAAAAGATAGCTTGAGCGAACCAACCAGAGCTTTTGCTTGCAACGATCTCATTATCAAAAACGGCAAGCTTGTCAAAACGACATCTTCACAAATCGAAAATACAACTTCATTTGGAGAAAAGATGTCTGACTATGAGACGAACGCAACCAACGATGACAACTATTTCGAACTTCAATAAATCAAGAAGGAAGTGTTTCTAAATGTTCTCTGCATTTTCATCATTCAAAAAAAGCCAGTTAGCCTATCTTGAAAAAAAGAACAGAGTTGAACAAGAATACTTGGACGTCATCAGAAAGAACAACTATCCGATTTCGCCCAAGCAGCTTGACGAGTATCTTTCTGACGAAATTGCACCAAGTGAAGATAACGAAATTATTGAAGAAAGCTTTAATATCAATGAGAATGAATATGATGAATGCAACGTTTCATTTGATCTGGCATTTTCCGTCATTGATGCTGAAATCATGGGGCAGCTCGGCAAAAAGATTGATTATAACGGTGCCGGTTCGTTCATCATCCAAAATAATCAAAACTCGCTGAAACCAAACCTTGGCAAAGCAAACATCATCGTCAACAACGTCGATCAATCAGGCAGGCCGATTGAAGCGGAAGCGTGGCTGACCTCAAGCTGCATCCACAAGGTCTCAAACACGATGAGCAACTATGCTCCGCCAGGATATAATCCTCAATATATGCTGAAATCAAATGAAAAGCTTTATACGCGCGGACACTTGATTGCCGCAATGTTCGGAGGAATCGACGGATGCTGGAATGCGAAAACTTCAAATCCGCAAAACATCGTGACTCAAACGAATTGGGCCAATAAATCGTCGTCCCCGCAAAACAAAGGTCAATGCTACTATGAGAACTTTATCCGCAACGTTTTGATCCAGGGGGGCGTTGTCAGATACGTCGTCCGTCCTCTGTACTCCGGTCAAAATCTGATTCCGTCCGGCAACCAGCTGATGGCAAGCTGGGTCTTTCCGAACGAACTTGATTCAAAGGAAAGCTCCGGCAGCTTCAACGTCTTCATTCCAAACGTTCAAAAAGGTTGGACGATCAACTATGGGAACGGACAGGCTTCAAAAGTCAAAAAGAAAAAAGCTTCATAAGAAAAATGTTCAGGATCGCATGCACGGTTCTGAACATTTTTTATGCAGATAAAATGCAGAGCTGACGGCAGCCTTTGCCTTGGTATGCTTCACGCTTGCTGACAAATTTTCGGTGTTCCCGCTGATTACGGGCATATCTTAAAAATCGCCATTTTGCCCGTAAATACCAGCCACGCTGAACAACCAGGCGACGAATTTCAGTCCGAGCTCTGCATTTGACGGAAAAAAGTCCGTTTCTTACTTGAATTAAATGAAATACCGAACGAAGGCAGTTGAATTCGTAAGGCATTTCTTTGATTTTTTGTGTGTGAAAAACTATTTTTTTAAAGTGATGTTGATCAACAAATTCAATAAAAATTTCATCCAGATTTACGGACAAAGTGCCATTTTTTGCTGGTTTGTCCGTAAGCAAAACGCATTTTACGGACAAACAGGTATTTTCCGGTGGTTTGTCCGTAAATTTTTGACCATTATGATGAGGATTTACGGACAAAACCGGCTTTTTGGAGCATTTGTCCGTAAAACCAGGTCCCAAAGGTCTGAAATCTTACGGACAAAAGACTGTTTTTGACCATTTTGTCCGTAATCGCCATTTTTCGAGCAGGCCAATTACGGACAAAGCACCCATTTTCATAGATGTGTCCGTAAACGACAAAGCTTTTGAAAAATGCAGAGCTGCGCTGCACCTGATCACTCAGATCGTCAAGTCGGGATTATGGATCCGCCAAGTTTTGCTGAAGGAAAAAAGCAGCTGCTTTTGGTTTTTCCCGGTCTCTTGGTCTAGAACATCATCAAGAGAAAGAAAAAAACGGTTTTTGATAAAAAAATAAAAGAAAATTTTTTGAGCGACATAAATTGTCGCCTTGATATCTTATGATTAAGACATCATCAAGAGAAAGGAGAAAAATCGGTTTTTGATAAAAAAATAAAAGAAAATTTTTCCAGCGACAGAGATTGTCGCCTTGATGTCTTATGATTAAGACATCATCAAGAGAAAGGAGAAAAAGGCAGATATTTTGTTGTTATCTTCAAGGTGCAAAATAAAAGGAAAATTTTTTAAGTCACCGCCAGCGTTTGTTATTTTTTATCGTGATATCGAGTTGCAATCATCGGAAAGGGAGAATAATCATGTCTGAAAATTATATGCTTACTTTAGAAAACATCAAGACGTTCAAAAAGGCTGGGGAAATTGCGAGAGAAAAGGGAAATTCTGCGATTCAGACTGAGGATTATCTGATGGCGGCGCTTAAGACCGAGGATACGGGAATCGGCCGGCGGTTTTTTTCAGAAGGAATTGCCGCAAGTGACGTCGAAAGGGAAATCGAACAGGGCAGCTCCCTTGCAGAAGAGATTTCATACGATCATCCGGAATACAGTTACAGGGAAGCTTCCGACCATTTCAAGATGATTAAGGCATCAGACGTTCTGATCAAGGAGGAGAGGCCAAGCGACACAGTTCTGGATGGCCTTGATCTTCCGGTTTCAGAGGAGCTGCAGAAGGCAATTGATTATGGAAGAAACTATGCAGTGCAGAATTCGGGAGGAGAGGGTATTGAGACAATTCATGTCATGCTGGGAATTGCCAGGGAATGCTCTTCGAATGCATACAGGATTGTCTACAAGCTGATGGCCAGAAACAACAAGATC
>ERZ1034871.1352-NODE-1352-length-12331-cov-4.138889_pt1 | contig 12331 bp, 11 predicted proteins | sample MGYA00520631_ERZ1034871 | MGnify/ENA primary metagenome ERZ1034871 (study PRJEB33766, sample SAMN09781721) | gut metagenome | biome: gut microbiome | host: Homo sapiens | place: Madagascar | study: EMG produced TPA metagenomics assembly of the PRJNA485056 data...
TTTTCGGACGACGGGATCACAAAGGTGAGTCGCGCCATGGGCACGGGCAAATTCCTTGTGTCTGGGAAAGAAGATGGGACGTTCCACAGCGTCGACAACGGAATGTCGATATCCCTTGCAGACATCAATCCCGATGTCTGCAAGGATGGCTCGCGCACAATCTTCTACCAATGCTTCTCTTACGTTGCGCCCCAGATGCTTCACCTGCTCAAGTCCTCTGGCGTTGACGCCATGTTCCTCACGAGCGACGACCCAACAAGCATGGGTCGTTCATACGTAGAGAACTCCGCCGACCATTCTGCCAAGGCTACCGGGTCGATGATTCTTGCGAACGCCAAGGGGTCCGTCGTGTACGACGGCGCCCTTACGCAGATCAAGGGAAGGGGAAACACCACTTGGTCAGCAAGCAAGAAGCCGTACCAGATCAAGCTTTCCGACAAGTGTGACCTGCTTGAGACCGGTGATTCCGACAATCGTTCCAAGACTTGGGTCCTTCTCGCAAGTGCCTATGACCCGACGAAGCTCTTCAACGCCATTGCCTTTGCGCTCGGAAAGACATCGGAATAATCTCCCCCGACTGCAAGATGGTAGACCTCTACTACGACGGTGACTATCGCGGGTCATATCTGCTTGCAGAGAAAGTGCAGATAGGGAGTGGTCGCGTTGACATTCATGACTTGGAGAGAGACGTCGAGAAGGCCAACGCCCAGGTCGATCTCAGCTCCCTCGAACGCGCAACCGATGTCAATGCGTTCGGAAACACGTACCAGTACGTCAAGAATATGGCGAACCCGTCTGACATCTCCGGCGGATATCTTGTCGAACTCGACAACAACTGGTATTCGTCGGAGGCATCTTGGTTCAAGACAAGCGTAGCGACCTTTGTCGTCAAGAGTCCCGAATTCAGTTCGAAAGATTCGATGAGGCAGATCAGCGAGGCTTTCCAGGAGGCGATCGATAACGCTTCCAATGCCGACGAATCTTACCGCTTCGACCTCGACTCCCTTGCCAGGGTCTTACTACTCAACACCTTCGTGAGAAACACGGACTTTGCAAGAAGTTCGACATATTACTATGTTGACAGGGATTCCAAGACCATTTTCTCTGGCCCGATTTGGGATTTCGACCAGTGCTTTGGAAAAATCGGCAATTCTGCCGCCGCCAGCTCACCGGCCGGAAATGCGTACAACAATCACAACAGCGTTGGTTGGATGACGGCAGCCACGGAGCGTACGAACGCAATCAAAGAGGCGTGGCCCGAGGTTCGAATGCACATCGAGAAGTTTATCGCCGGCAATGTCGCGGATGACATTGATTCGAGCTTCGCGCAGCTCTCTAAGCTGTCCTCAGATAGTATCGGAATGGGCGTCGTTCTCTGGCAAAAGAAAACCAACTTCACCACAATCAAGAAAGCCCAAGCGGAGCAGCTTGCGCGCCTAAAGGACTGGATGGATAAAAGAGTCGCTTGGATGGACACATACGTCAAATCCCTTTAATGCTCATAGGAATGACTTCAAAGTGCATCTTGCTCATTCCGAACCAAATGCATCGCTCGTCAGATAAGATAGTGCTTGATTGTCACTATCTCTAGGGAGTGCCTGTTGAAAATACTTGCCGTAATTCCTGCATACAATGAGGAAGAGTGTCTCGAAAACACGGTGAACGAGCTGACGACAGTCTGCCCTGACATCGACTATCTTGTCGTAAATGACGGCTCGAGGGATAGAACGGGCGAAATCTGCGACCACTTTGGTTTCAATCACGTCGACCTTCCCGTCAATTGCGGTCTGGCGTCGGGTTTCAAGTGCGGCTGCAAATATGCCTTCCGAAACGGTTACGACGCCGTGGTTCAGTTCGACTCCGATGGCCAGCATATGCCCGAATACATTCACCCCATGGCCGATGCGATGAAGAAAGAGAAGGCGGACATTGTCATTGCATCCCGCGGTCTTGCTGGCGGAGGCGCTGTCGGCGCACGCGGCATTGGCGCAAAGCTTATATCTGCACTTATTAAAGCCGGTACAAAGCAGGTGATAACTGATCCCACCTCTGGCATGAGAATGTACGACCGGACCATGGTCGAAACCTATGCCAAGAGCTTTGATCTAGCACCAGAGCCCGATTCGATTGCGCTACTTATGCGCGACGGTGCGAAAGTGATAGAGATTCCAGCCGAGATGAGAGAACGACAGGGCGGAACAAGCTACCTTCGCTTCTTCAGTTCCATCTCATATATGGCACGTACGTGCATCTCCCTGCTCCTATTCCTCTGGTTCCGTAAAGGAGGATGCTAATGAACCCTGTACTTCGTCTCGTCCTGATCATTGGAGCAATCATTGCCCTTGCCATCGTCGTGCGCTCAGTGAAAAGGAGCCGTCTGACAATTGCGGATTCGGTATATTGGGTTATCTGCGCGGTACTACTTGTAGTGTTCGCCGCATTTCCCGGAATAGCGTTCTTCTTCTCGAACCTCCTGGGCTTTCTCTCCCCTTCGAACTTCGTCTTCTGCTTCATCATTATGCTCATGCTCATCAAACTCTTTTCTCTATCCGAACAAGTCTCCAGGCTGCAGAACAAGCTCGAGGGCATGTCTCAGGAGGTCGCGCTGAACGAAAAGGTCCATTCGGATCATATCGATTGATAGCATTCACGTCTAACGTTATTGAGCATTGGCCGTCCCCAGAAAGGCTTCCGGGGACGGCCAATGTTGTGTAGAGTAGCGAAGTGGCGATCGACAGCCTAGATGCGCCGTATCAACCCGGCAATCTCCCGCATGCGCTCGCGATAAGTAAAAAGATACAAGGCGTAAACGGCACAGTATCCCAAAAATGCCACTACCGGAGGAAGAATTTCGGTCATTACGATGAAAGACAGAGTTAAAACAATTTCGAATATCGTTATGGAGGTCTCATTAACTCTGAGTCTCTCGGCGACGATGTGCTCCGAATAGATGCTTCGGCCCACAATGGCGACTACTGTTGCCATAATCGCAACGTATACAGATTGAAAGACAAACGTCCCAAGCACCACACCCAAAGCACTTATCGCGACGGTAGCGATGTTTATATACAGGAGTCTCGACTCTTCCCTCGTCACCTTGAACACTGTCGTGCAAGTGATATCCATCTTGCTGTCAAAAACACAAATCGGAAGAATGAAAACAAGATAGGCCATGCTATTTGCATATTGGGGAAGCCACAACAACAACAGCCATGTCATTGGAAAATAAAGAGCGTAAACGATGGGAAATAGGAGGCTCAATGTGTCCCTCGCATGCGCATAGAACTTCTTAATCTCGCTTTCATTGCTTTGCTTCAGCGAGGGAAAAAGAACCATGCTTGCCTGGGCCACAAACGCTGTGTAGAGCGTGAGAAGGGAGAACGCAAATGACAGCTCACCAAATGTCTGAATCCCCCATTTTGCATCTATTGCAAAGCGGCAGACGCCGACAATAAGTCCAGAAGCGATGTTTGCAATCATCAGTTTCGAGCCGACACGTACGCTTTTAACGCTCTCCAGCAGTGAGTCCTTCAAACCCAAGAAGCCGGCACGGCGAAATTCGCGAACATGGTAAAGGCAGTATGCTACCTGCACCACGCTGGAAAAAATGTATGCAATAACGTATGGCTCAAACGACCTAACGCGAGTAAGCAGTAGCAATGCCAAAGGCACGAGGAAGATTCCACGCTCGACGATAGTCGAATAGGATGAGAGCTTGGTCTCGTTCATTGCCTGCAATACATACATGACATATGAGGCCGCATTCTGAATGACCATAAAGATGGCCGAGCAAACAAGAACAAACACCCTGGCAGTGCCGAAGCCCCACGCAATTGCAACGATGGATACTATTACCGCAACAACGGTTTGAAAGGCAACAGAGACGATGAACTGCGAGTGAACTAGGCGCTTGTCTATTTGCGTCCTTGATTTACCGCCGTTTATCAGATATACGCCATCGTTCAAACCAAGGTGAAAGAAGCCGACATACCCAGTGTAGAAAATAAAGAGTTGCCAATAGCCATACTGTGTAACTCCGAGCAGCTTAGGTACTAGGAGCGACTGCAGTACGCCCATTGCAAGCGAGATGCCTTGAGCTAGAAAAGCAATGGACATATTCTTGATTACGAAGCGAGCGTTCATTGTCTCCCTATTCGCACTTTGATTTACTTTTTCATAATCCTGCTAAGGCTCTCTTAGACCCAATTTAACTGCTATGCCCCTCGCCCACTCAATGCACTTACGATAAGCGATTGCTCGCTCTAGCCCCTTTCGCGGCCAATACCCCACTGAAGTTGATATATACGAAACCTGATCGGAGTACGCAGCCATCAACTTCCTTAATGCACGATAGTACGTATCATTAACGGTGCCTCTTGAAGAAAGGTGATTCACGTCAGCTAGGAAGGTATAGACGTCATGGCCGTGCAATAGTGCATATAGGCACTGTTCAACGGCATAGAAATGCCAGCCATCACAAATCTCTTCATCGAAATGGTGGCTTTCCCACGTAGACTTCGGCATGATAATTATGCATTCGTCGACCGTCTCAACGCCAACATAATCGCCGTCGAACATCGAGCCAGTAGAATATGGCTCTTCTTCCTCCCCATGCGTAATCATAATGAATGTCCTACCTTGCTTCGCGCCAGCAACTCCGCCAACGTCCCCCTCGCCAAGAATGGCGCAGCGCTTCACGAGGTCCAACAAGCTGTCGGTAGATTTGAAGCGAATGTCTTGATGACAGAACAGAAGAAGATCTCCCGTGCACAGTGACGCACCATGATTCAAGGCTGCCGCCGCAGAGGAAAATCTCCCGTCGGAATTGTCGATAAGAATGCGCTCCGTTGGTTGGGACTGCTCGTCTAGCGAGTCGGTTAGGTACTTCAACTTCTCTTCGCTTGTATAGCAGCACACTACAGATACGGTGGAGTATTTCACGACGCCTTCATTCATCTAGTTAATTTTAAATGTGTTGTATAAAGTTAGTCATGAGTAATCTAATAGAAGCCGAGAAGCACTCCGGTCCTCATCCGCAAAAGCGCTTCTGGAGAGGGTAACCAGTAGCTACGGCTACCCGAATACCTAATACGAGCATCCAGCGAATCACGATAGTGTATAAACTCTTCAAGAACACGGCGACCTTCTGGCTTTAGATAGTCGCTGTAGCCATCATAAAAGAGCCGAGCCGTCTGTGACTGCACGCGCTCGTAGGGTTTAAACGCAAGCAACGCAAGTTTGATGGTTTCGCCTATCGATCCCGGATTGAGGGTGGTCTTACCTACGACATTATTGCCAGTAATCCTGCGTTTCATATAGGCGTGATCGGTGTCAGCAATGACCGTCCCACAGAACCTGCCCGCCATATGCAGCCATACATCGTGCATGCGGGGAAAATGGCTGGGACGATATGATCTTACAATGCGTGCCAGAGCACGATTAAACACCATCACGCAGCCGTTGATATAGTTCCTCAGCAGCACAGTTGCCGGATGTCTTTCACACTCCGCAAATTGGTAAAGCTCTCTTGATTCGCTGCTGCACTCGACATTGATCAAATCGCAATAGTAGAGCGCAGGCTCCCTGCCAACGGTCCTTTTCTCAATCATGTCCACCGCCGCCGAGAGCTTGTTCGGCATCCACAGGTCGTCCTGGTCGGAAAAGGCGTAATAGTCATAGTTTTCAGCGTCATCTTCATACAGCATTTGCATGAAGTTGTCGTTCACGCCCAGATTCTTCTCATTCCGTGTCACAACGACGTTTGGATGCCTATCTTCATATGACTTGCAAATCATATACGTGCCATCTGGAGATTGGTCATCGCAAATACGGAGTGTCACATCCACTCCCTCTTGCCCGAGAATGGAGTCTATCTGCTCGCCGACCCAACGTTCTCCCTTATAGGTGGCCATCATGACCAATACGCGTGGCCTCACGCCCAAGTCCAATCTCCATCTCTTCAGGCAAGCAAGGAAGCACTCTCCAGCTGCATGCTTATAAAAACTGGAGCCAAGTATAAGCTACCTGACTCCAGCATCGCCAACATTACCCGCTATGCGCCAATCTCCCACTCTCACGTCAGCGAAAAATCACGAGGGAAGAAAGGGCTACTGCCCTTGCTTGGCGTATTTAGCCTCGGTCGCCTCCTTGGCGGGACGCCACCAGTCCTCGTGTTCGCGATACCAAGCGATGGTCTGGTCGAGACCCTCAGAGAAGTCCGTGTGGATTGGCCTCCAGCCGAGCTCTTGCTCGAGCTTTGTAGGGTCGATGGCATAACGGCGATCGTGGCCAGGACGGTCGCGAACCCAGTCAAACGCGTCCTCCGGCTGTCCCATGCGCTCAAGGATGGCCTTCAGAACGTGGATGTTGTCCTTCTCGCCGTTCGCGCCGATGAGATAGGTCTCACCGATTCGACCCTTCGTGAGGATATCCCAGACCGCACGAGAGTGGTCCTCGGTGTGAATCCAGTCGCGGACGTTCTTTCCGTCGCCATAGAGCTTTGGCCTGATGCCGCAGAGGATGTTGGTGATCTGCCGGGGTATGAACTTCTCGACGTGCTGGTAGGGGCCGTAGTTGTTGGAGCAGTTGGATATGGTCGCGCGAACCCCGAACGTGCGGTGCCATGCGCGCACGAGGAGGTCACTCGAGGCCTTGGAGGAGCTGTAGGGGCTGGACGGCTTGTAGGGGTCATCTGGCTCGAACCGACGCAGCTCGTCCAAGGCGAGGTCGCCGTAGACCTCGTCGGTCGAGATGTGATGGTAGCGGACGTCGTACTTGCGCGCCGCCTGGAGGAGACGGTAGGTGCCGACGACGTTGGTCTGGATGAAGGGCTCGGGGTTCTGGATGCTGTTGTCGTTGTGGGATTCCGCGGCATAGTGCACGATGGCGTCGTGACCGGGAACCAGCTCGTCGAGGAGCTTCTCGTCGCATACGTCACCCACGACCAGTTCGACGCGATCCTTGGGAAGGCCCGCAATGTTTGCGGGGTTGCCGGCATACGTGAGCTTGTCGAGCACCGTCACGTGGGTCTCGGGGTGGTTGCGCGCCACCCAACGGACGAAGTTGCTTCCGATGAAGCCGCAGCCGCCGGTAACGATGATGTTGCGAGGCTCGAATGTTTCTTCAGACATCAAGGGGCTCCTTGTGATTGATCCTAGTCGCTACTTCTTGAGGGTGCCGACGTACTCCTCCAGCTGGACTTCCCAGTCCTTCGGTGTGAACCCTGCCACAGCGATCTTGTCGAGCGAAAGGGTCGAGAAACGCGGACGAGGGGCAATGGGACCTGAAGCATTGGCGTAGTACTTCTCTGCGGAAACGGGACGAACGGCATTGGCGTTCCCGTTCCTGAGCTCGAACACCTTTGCGGCAATCTGGAACCAGGTCTTTGTGCTTCCCGAGCCCGTAAGGTCGTACGTTCCATACGGCGCCGGCTCCACGGGCACGGACCCGTCACGATAGCCGAGGAGGTGGAAGATGCCCTCTGCCATCTGATCCGTGAATGTGAGCCTACCGGACTGGTCGTCCACCACGGTGACCGCATCGAGCGAATCCGACGGGTCCGCGACGCGATCGGAGAGCGCAGCCATCGTCTTCACGAAGTTGTGACCGTCGCCAATGACCCAGGAGGAACGGGCAATATAGTGCCGGGGGCAAGCTTCGACCGCAAGATCCCCGGCCGCCTTGGACTGACCGTACACCGAGAGGGGCGCAAGGCCCTCTTCCTCGTCATGCACCTCCCGCGTGCCGTCGAACACGTAGTCGGAGCTCACGTGAACCATGGTAATGCCGTGCTCGGCGCAGGTCCGCGCCATGAGTGCGGGACCAGTGGCGTTTGCGGCCCAGCAGGCCTTCCTGCCCTCGGGGGTCTCGGCCTTGTCCACTGCCGTATAGGCACCACAGTTGATGACCGTTCCGTAGAGGTCCCAGTCGTACTTTGAGTAGTCCTCTGCCCTTGAGAGGTCAAAGGTATCGATGTCGCAGAAGTCGAACGTGTCTATGACGCCCGTCTCCTCCGCGAGAGCCCGCACGGCACGGCCGAGCTGACCGTTGCAGCCGGTGACCAGCGTGCGCGGAGCCTTCATGGGAACGACGTCTTCGAGCATGGGGTGGTTCTTATCCGCCTCCGAGAGCTCTGCCTCCGCAAGGGGAATCGGCCATTTGATGTCGAGCGTAGGATCGGCAAGGTTTACGAAGGTATACGTCTTCTTGAGCTCTGCAGACCAGTGCCTGTTGACGAGATACGTGTATGCCGTGCCATCCTCTAGGGCTTGGAAGGAATTGCCGACTCCACGGGGTACGAAAATCGCGCGGGATGGGTCGAGCGCGGTCGTAAACACCTGGCCGAAGGTCTCGCTCCCCTCGCGAAGATCGACCCATGCCCCAAATACGGAGCCGGTAGCAACGGAGATGAACTTGTCCCAGGGCTCGGCGTGGATGCCGCGCGTGACGCCGCGCTTCGCGTTGAAGCTCACGTTGTTCTGGACGTAACGGATGTCAGGGATACCCAACGCGCACATCTTCGCACGTTGGAAGTTCTCCTTAAACCAGCCGCGGTTGTCACCGTGTACCGCAAGCTCGACGACCTTGAGCCCAGCAATGCCGGTTTCGATAACGGATAGGTTCTTCTCGAATTCCATATGCCTCACAGTCTCCTACTAGTCATCGTAGCGTCGGCCGGGAACGATCTTCCCCTCGGCAACGATGCGCAGGTGTTTGCCGTAGTCGCTCTTGCCGTAGCGATCCGCGCAATCGAGCAGGCGGTCGCGAGAGATCCAGCCATTCTCGAAGGCAATTTCCTCGGGAACGGATACGGGGAGGTCCTGCGCCTTCTCCACCGTGCGAACGAACTGGGACGCCTCGAACAGCGATTCCATCGTTCCCGTGTCGAGCCATGCATACCCACGGCCGAGTGTTATGACGTCGAGCGAGCCGTCCTCGAGATACATGCGATTGAGGTCGGTGATCTCGTACTCGCCGCGTGCGGAGGGCCGAACCTCGGCCGCAAGCCTCGTGACGCGCGAGTCATAGAAGTAGAGACCCGTCACCGCATAGTTGCTCTTTGGATGGGCAGGTTTCTCCTCGATCGAAATGGCGTTGTAGTCCTTGTCGAACTCGACGACTCCGAAACGCTCCGGATCGTCGACGCGATAGCCAAAGACCGTTGCGCGGCCTGATTCCGCAGCCGCTACCGCACGACGGAGGTGGCGAGAGAAGCCGTTGCCGTAAAAGATGTTGTCTCCCAGGACGAGAGCACAGGCCTCCCCTGCAACGAAGTCGGCACCGATCACGAAGGCTTGTGCAAGGCCGTTGGGCTCTGGCTGCTCCGCATACGAGAGCGACACGCCGAAATCGGAGCCGTCCCCAAGGAGACGCTCGAAGTTAGGCAGGTCCTTTGGGGTGCTGATAATCAGAATGTCCCTGATGCCCGCAAGCATGAGCGTCGAGAGCGGATAGTAGATCATCGGCTTGTCGTAAACGGGCAAAAGCTGTTTGCTCGTTACCGTGGTAAGCGGATAAAGGCGGGTGCCGCTTCCTCCTGCAAGGATGATACCCTTCATGTACTACCTCCGCAAATATCGAATCTGATATGCTCCGTCTACTTAAGATACCAATCAGTTAGCACCCAGCGATATACGAAACGTTTGAGGAAGCGCCTTTCATAGAACCCAATCGCACTACATTTCCGGCGATAAAGATTTGCGTCACCAGGCTGAAGGAGATTCTTCAGATATGCACGATCGACCTTATCCTCAACTCGGCTCGCATCTCCAAGGGGAATATACGAACGAAGTACGGCGCCAAGCTTGTCGGTCACCTCAAGGAACTTGTCTTGGGGAACTCTGATGAGTTCGTATAGGCAGAAGTCCAATGCCCAGCGCATCATCTGCTCCGCGTACCTGTTAAGAATTCCAAGCTCTTTCCAGTCGGAGAAAATATGCTCCACGATATTTACATGCTCAAGCATCTTTGCGCATACATCAGCATTCATTCGGTCCATAAGAGAGCCAGGACGTGCTGCAAGATACTCGTATAGTTTCATAGAGCTGAATCGAGTCTTCGAAGACCTCGGATAGACTGCAAAGCAGAAAATCTGATCCTCCCCAAAGCGAACGTCCTCATCGAAAAGTATGCGATTCTTTCTCAGGAAGTCCGTGTTGCATGCCATCCTCCATGCGAAGGGGCGCGAGCTCTCTTTAAAGAGTATGTCAAGGTCGAAGCCATCATACGTAATATTTCGAGGACTCAACACGTCATACAACCAACTGGTCACCGCTTCACCCGGAACGCAAGTTGCGCCGAATGTCAAGACGTCAACGTCCGACTCGTCCATCATCTTCACGATGTCTTCGCAGGCATTCGAGTATAGACGATCATCGGAATCTACAAAACAGACGTATTTTGCGGACACCTTGGCGATGCCAGCGTTACGCGCGGAGGACAGACCTCCATTTGGTTTGTTCAGTACCTTTATCCTGCTATCTCGGTCCGCCCACTTATGCAGATGTTCCGATGACCCATCTGTAGAGCCGTCGTTTACACAGAGAATCTCAATGTCACTTAACGACTGACAAGCAAGCGACTCGAGACACCTGTCTATATAGTCCTCGACGTTGTATACGGGAACGATGACGGAAAGCCGGGCCATGTCTATAGTTCTCCCTTTGCCTTGCTCTTCACCAACTCGACAACAGAGCTGACGCCACCAGCATTCCAATAATTCTTGAGCGTCTGAACTTTATCCGGACTATTGAGAGATGCCCTTCTGGCGGCAAAGAGCTTTGGGTTATATGCAACCTCAAGGACTTCCCTTACCTGTTCCTTAGAAAAGTACTGGAAGGGGGCAAGATCGTGATCTTTGAGATACTTACCGTTAAGAACGCCTTCCGGGATGTAACCAGCCTCAATCTCCTCGCGCATCTCACGTGTAAATCTATCGAGAAACTCACCCTTCAGGCTATCCGATAACCTGTCGTAGTTCCACATGTAGTTGAGAAACTTAACGTGAGCCCTTATAGGATTGAGACTGGGAGCAAGATCAGGCCTGTCTTCCTGGAGGAACCTCTGTATTTCGGCATGTTCATCACACGTGCAGAAAACCTTGCCTTTTGAGTTGACAGAGGAAGATTCGTTATCCTGCCTGTAATGAAGGAATGCCTTCCCGGAATACATAGCTCGCTCCGAGCACGCGAGCGCCTTGAATGTGAAACTTGAATCTTGGTACGAAGCTCCAGGGGTGGGCAGGAAGCTTATATCGTTTTTCTCAAGAAAGTCACGCCGATAGATGGCCGACCAAATCGACGGCTTTGCCCAGAAAATCTCTGGGCAAACGCGAGGTGCATGCACTCCAAGTGAAATTGCTTCAGGCCTAATCGCCGGAAAATAAACGTTATTGCGATATGAGTATTCTGCCTGAGGTTCGGTCCAATACAACCAGAAGTTGCACTTGAAGAAGTCGAGATCATCCGCTTCCGCAGAATCGACCATATACTCTAGGGCGCCAGGGTCAAGGAAGTCATCTGACTCCAAAATCGAAATGTACTTCCCTCGCGCTGAGCGAAGCCCCTGGTTCATGGAGTCACCATAGCCGCTGTTGGCCTTATCGATGACGCGAAAACGCTCGTCAGAGTCGAGATACCTTTGGACAATGTCCCGAGACCCGTCCTTCGAGCCATCATTTATGCAGATGACCTCAAAATTCTTGAAGCTCTGGGCAACAAGAGAGGACAGACACTGGTCGAGATAACGCTCGACGTTATAGATAGGTACGAGAACAGAGACCACGACGTTGCTGCTAGAAACCAATTTCAACCCTTTCCATGAGACGTCATGCCAATTGTACATATGCCGACGAGTCAATCATCGCAGGTAGGTCACCCTTCGCAAAGGCAATAGAGGCGATAGGCCTACTGCGAAATCTTATACAGGTGTGAAGTGCCGTCATCGCTGGTGAGAATCTCTGTAAATGCAGGACTCCAGGAGCCGGTGCGCCTAATTCCCTTGAAAAGGTTCGGATCAGGATTGGTCCACATAATGTAGGTTCCACGCTCTGACGGCTTGTCTAGGACCAAGACATACTTCGCATTCAGCTTCTTTACGGCATCTCGCACGTCAGCCCTGCTAGCGTACTCGTCAAGATGCTCTCGAATAAGCTTGCTCTCGGTGCTCTCCCCACTGTCACCAAATCCCGTAAAGCCCCGGTAGTAGGCCCTCATGCCCGTGAGGCCATACGCAATGTGGCTTCCGTCCCAAGGATTGTTGATGACCAGATCATCACCTGTTATCTTGCTTGCGCGAGAAAGGAAATCCCGTTCGGAATCACTGAGGGGGGAAG
>ERZ1034871.1354-NODE-1354-length-12295-cov-7.031618_pt1 | contig 12295 bp, 8 predicted proteins | sample MGYA00520631_ERZ1034871 | MGnify/ENA primary metagenome ERZ1034871 (study PRJEB33766, sample SAMN09781721) | gut metagenome | biome: gut microbiome | host: Homo sapiens | place: Madagascar | study: EMG produced TPA metagenomics assembly of the PRJNA485056 data...
ATCTCAGCATAATATTCAAGCAAGCTTGATATTCTGCATTCGATTTGCACTATCTTTGTACACATAACTTAATACTTATGAGAGTACTCATCATAAACACAAGCGAGACAAACGGTGGTGCTGCGGTTGCAGCCAACCGTCTCATGGAAGCTCTGCAGAGAAACGGAGTTAAGGCGAAGATGTTGGTAGCCGAGAAGCAGACCAACCACGTCACCGTCTCTCAGATGCCTCATCATTGGCTATACAAATGGCATTTTCTGCGCGAACGCCTTTCTATCTTCCGTCATTTGTATTTCTCCAAGAATCATCTCTTTGAAATAGACACGGCAAGCGCCGGATCGGACATCACAAGTCTGCCCGAGTTCCGCGAAGCCGACATCATTCATCTTAATTGGATCAACCAGGGAATGCTTTCGCTCGGCTCAATCCGCAAGATTGTGAAGAGCGGAAAGCCCATTGTGTGGACCATGCACGACCTCTGGCCTGCCACCGGCATCTGCCACTACGCACGCAGCTGCGGAGCCTTCCGCACCGTGTGCCACCACTGCAAGTTGCTGCCCGGCGGAGGCTCTACCAACGACCTCTCGCGCAAGATATGGAAGCGCAAGAAGGCGCTCTACCACGACAGCAATATCCACTTCGTAACCTGCAGCCGCTGGCTCGAAGCGCAGGCAAAGCAGAGCGCTCTGCTCTCGGGCGAGAAGGTTGTGTCTATTCCGAACACCATCGACACGCACATCTTCTGCCCGAAAGACCGTGCCGCAGCACGCTTGCAGATGGGACTGCCCGAAAAGGGCCGCATAGTGTTGTTCGTTTCGCAGAAGGTGACCAACGAACGCAAGGGCGCAGCCTACTTCATCGAGGCTATCAACCGCCTTGCCGACGCCAATCCTGAGTTCAAGGCAGAGACTGCCGTGGCCATACTCGGCGCAAGCGCTGACGAGATAGCCGAGCAGCTGCACATTCCGTCGTTCCCGTTGGGATATATCAGCAACGCACAGCAGATAGCGAGCGTCTACAACGCAGCCGATGTGTATGTTCTGCCGTCGCTTGAGGACAATCTGCCGAACACAATCATGGAGTCGATGGCTTGTGGCGTGCCGAGCGTGGGTTTCCGCGTGGGCGGCATACCTGAGATGATAGACCACAAGCGCAACGGATACGTCGCAAACTTCAAGGACGCAGCCGACCTCGCCGAAGGCATACGCTGGTCTCTCTATGACGCCGACCCGAAAGAGCTCACCGCTAACTGCCTGCATAAGGTGGCAATGAGCTATTCGCAGCAGTCGGTTGCGATGAAGTATATTGAAGTTTACAACGAAATGATAGCCATGAAGAGATACATCATCTAAGGCTTCACCCTACCCGAATATCCATTATACCATAGAACACAGATATAATTAAGAAAGAAAAAGAAAGTTATGATAAAATTCACGATAATAACCTGCACCTACAACGCTGCCGACGTCATAAAGCCGACGCTCGACAGCATACTCAATCAGACGTGGGGGCAGATAGAACACCTGATAATAGACGGTGCGTCGAAGGACGACACCGTGAAGGTGGCGGAGGCTTACCGACAACGTAGCCTGGAGGAGGAGACCGAACACGACGTACGCATCATCTCTGAGCCCGACCGCGGACTGTACGACGCCATGAACAAGGGACTGCGTCTCGCTACGGGCGACTACGTGGTGTTCCTCAACGCCGGCGACTCGCTGCCCAATGACGATACGCTTGAGAAGATATCTAATGATGTCAACGAACGATCGGACGGAAAACTGCCTGCCGTGCTCTACGGCGACACGGACATCGTCGACGAAAAGGGTATTGTGTTGCATCCACGCCGACTTGCTCCGCCCGACAACCTCAACTGGCGCTCGTTCCGTCACGGCATGTTGGTGTGCCACCAGGCGTTCTACGCCCGCACAGACATAGCCCGTGCGGAGCCGTACGACTTGCGCTACCGTTTCTCTGCCGACGTAGACTGGTGCATACGCATCATGAAGCGTGCTGAGCGCGAGCATCTGCAGCTCCTGCGCCTGCCGGAAGTGGTTGCCGACTACCTCGATGGCGGCATGACCAACAAGAACCACCGCGCTTCGCTCTTCGAGCGTTTCCGCATCATGCGACGCCATTACGGACTCTTCTCTACGCTTGCCATGCACGCATGGTTCGTGGCAAGATCCGTGCTGAAGAAATAGCCGATAACAAGACACAATAAAGAGGCCGTTTCTCCGTTATATTTATGTAGAAAACAAACCACATCTATCTAATAAAAAACAATAGCATGAATAATACGAACAATAACTACTGCGTGATTCTTGCCGGCGGCAAGGGACGCCGACTGTGGCCGTGCAGCCGCGAGAGCAAACCGAAGCAGTTCATCGACTTCTTCGGCAGCGGACGCACTCAGCTTCAGCAAACATACGACCGCTTCAAGGAGATTGTGCCGGTAGAGAATATATATGTGAACACCAACGACGCGTATCTCGACCTCGTGCTTGAGCAGTTGCCCGACCTTGCGCCCGATCATCTGCTCGCAGAGCCTATACATCGCGGCACGGCGCCGAGCGTAGCATGGTGCGCGCACCGCATCATTGCGCACAACCCCGACGCCAACATCGTCATAGCGCCCTCCGACCAGACCATCATCGGCGAGGAGGCGTTCGCCGAGTGCATCAACCGCGGTTTCGACTTCGTGGCGAACAATCGGTTTATGCTCACGCTCGGCTTGAAGCCTACGCGACCCGAGCCGGGCTACGGATATATACAGATGGGCGACAAGGTGGAGGACGGCGTGTACAAGGTGCAGTCGTTCACCGAGAAGCCTGAGCGCGACTTCGCGAAAATATTCGTCGACAGTGGCGAGTTCTACTGGAACACGGGCATCTTCCTTGCCAACGCGAAGTGCATGCTGCATTGCTTCGAGCAGCTGCTGCCGCCCGTTCTGCGCCAGTACGACGAGATGCACGCCGGCGAGGAGTTCGACTACGAGGAGGAGAACCGCTACATTCACGAGAACTTTCCGTCGTATCCGAACATATCCATCGACTACGGCATACTCGAGAAGTCGGAACAGGTCTGCATGATGAAGTGCAACTTCGGCTGGGCTGACCTCGGAACGTGGCACAGCATATACGAGGCGATGCACAAGGGCGAGGGCGACAACGTCGTTATTGACAGCGAAGTGATGCTCGACGACGCTCACAACAACGTCATCAAGCTGCCGAAAGACCGCATTGCCGTCATTTCGGGTCTCGACGGATTCATCGTTGCCGAAGAGAAGAACGTGCTGCTCATCTGCCGAAAGGAAGACTCGTCGAGCAACATAAGACGACTCGTTAACGAGATACAAATGAAGAAAGGCGAGGAGTTTATCTAAACTCCTCCTTTTTTTTATATAGTTATACGCATTGTCCTTATAACTATCCGCATTATTTTTATAAATATCCACCTGAAACCATCTACTTATAAACATATCAAAAACCCAACAAACATCATGAACACCAACAAGAGTATTCTTTCGCTCGCACTCGCCGTGCTGCTTGCGCTTCCGCTTGCAGTCGGCGCGCGTGTGCCGAAACGCATTTACCTCGAAAAGACGCGCGTGGCGTGCGTCGGCAACAGCATCACATACGGCATGACTCTCGCCGACCCTGCTACCGAGTCGTATCCGGCGCAGCTGCAGCAGATGCTTGGCGACGGATATGAGGTGGGCAACTTCGGAAAGTCTGGCGCCACGCTGCTGCGCCACGGCCATCGTCCGTACGTAGAGCAGGAGGAATGGGCGAAGGCGAAGGCTTTCAAGGGCGACATCGCCGTCATCCATCTCGGAATCAACGACACCGACCCGCGCAACTGGCCGTTCTATCGCGACGAGTTCGTGAGCGACTACCTGGCTCTTATCGACACTCTGCGCCAGCAGAACCCGAAGTGCCGTGTGCTCATCGCGCTGCTCTCGCCCATCACCCACAACCATCCGCGCTTCGAAAGCGGCACGCAGCAGTGGCACGAGGAGATTCAGGAGGCTATAAAGACCGTGGCTCGCGTGGGAAAGGCGCAGCTCATCGACTTCCACAAGCCGCTCTATGCTTATCCGCAGCTGCTGCCCGACGCCGTGCATCCTAACAAGGAGGGTGCCACGATGCTCGCACGCACGGTGTGCGCTGCCATCCTCGGCAACTATGGCGGACTGCAGATGCCCATGACCTACTCGGACAACATGGTGCTGCAGCGCGACCGCGAACTTACCATCCACGGCACTGCCAACTCTGGCGAGAGAGTGACCGTGAGCATCACTCGCCCCGATGCCGCCAAGGGCAAGTCGGCGAACGGCGCTAAGCGCAAGAAAGGCAAGCAGCCGATGCGTGTGCGCGCGCTGAAGACCGAGGTGCAGACGGCTACGGCGAAGGCAGACATGAACGGCTACTGGCAGGTTACGCTGCGCCCGCAGCGCGCCGAGAACGGACTGACGCTCACCGTCAGCACCGACGAGAAAGAACTCATATATAATAATGTGGCGTTCGGCGAGGTTTGGCTCTGCTCTGGTCAGTCGAACATGGAGTTCATGCTGCACGAAGCGGCTACAGCCAAGCGCGACATACCGAAGGCGAAGAACCCGAACATACGCTTCTTCGACATGAAGGCGCGCTGGCGCACCAACCCCGTTGAGTGGGACGCTGCGGCGCTCGACTCGGTGAATCATCTGAAATACTTCAAGCCTACAGCGTGGACCGTCTGCTCGCCCGAGACAGCGAAAGACTTCTCGGCGATAGCCTACTACTTCGGCGCGATGCTGCAGGACTGTCTGCAGTGTGCCGTGGGACTTATCTGCAACGCCGTGGGCGGTTCGCCTACAGAGGCGTGGGTGAGCCGTGAGGATCTCGACGCGCAGCTGCCGCAAATTCTGCGCAACTGGCAGAACAACGACTTTGTGCAGCCGTGGGTGCGCGAGCGTGCCGCCCAGAACACGAAGCTGGCTACGAACGCCGCCGCTCAGCGCCACCCATACCAGCCTTGCTACCTCTACGAGTCGGCGATAGAGCCGCTTGAGCAGTTCCCCATCAAAGGCGTGCTATGGTATCAGGGCGAGTCGAACGCGCAGAACTTCACCACGCACGAGCGTCTGTTCAAGATGCTCGTCGAAGGATGGCGCCGCAACTGGAACGACGCCGAGATGCCGTTCTACTACGTGCAGCTCTCGAGCCTCAACCGCCCGGGCTGGCAGTGGTTCCGCGACAGTCAGCGCCGCCTACAGAGCGAATTGCCGAACGTGGCAATGGCTGTGTCGTCGGACAAGGGCGACTCGCTCAACGTGCATCCTACGAGCAAGCAGCCCATCGGTGAGCGTCTGGCGCGCATCGCCCTGCACAACCTCTACGACTTCGGCAATGTGGTGCCGAGCGGACCTGCCATAAAGGAGGCTTCGGTCGTAGGCGACGGCATCGTGCGCCTCACGTTCGACTACGCCGACGGTCTTTCTACCGCCGACGGCAAGCACCCTGCTACGTTCGAGATAGCCGAGGAAGAAGGCGTCTACAAGCCTGCCGAGGCTCGCATCGAGGGCAACACGGTTGTCGTGATGGCGGCGGATGTGGCTCATCCGCGCTTCGTGCGCTACGGATGGCAACCGTTCACACGCGCCAACCTCGTGAACGGCGCAAAGCTGCCGGCGTCTACGTTCCGCGTAGAGGTTAGATAGTAGCGGAGGTCTCCGGCCTCCGCAGCAACAAGCAATGCTAACTATAAGTAGCGGAGGTCTCTGGCCTCCGCAGCAACAAGCAATGCTAACTATAATTAGTGTTCGACTTGGTGCTGCGGAGGCCGGAGACCTCCGCTACGTTTTTTCCCATACTTCTTGATACTTTCTCATCGTACACCGGACGCAATCTGATCGGACGGCGGACGCAATCCGATTGGACGGCGAACGCAATCTGATCGGACGGCGAACGCAATCCGACTGGACACCGTACGCCGCCGGTCATAAAAAAAGAACAGTTACGTCGCAAATTTAACACATGCTACTAATAATATCCGAATTATTATTCGTAACTTTGCACCTCAGAACGACCTAAGAACCAAATTGTTATTTCTAAACAAATCAAAATAATATGAAGAAAATCTACACTTTGTTCTCTGCACTGTGCTTAGCAGTTGCAGCGCCTGGCGCATTGTCAGCACAGAACAACTTCAAGCTGGTTGAGGAGAGCGTGAGCAATCCTGACAACACACCGGCTCCAGTCTACCCAGTACCAAGCGAGCGTCAGCTCAAGTGGAACGAAACCGAATTCTACGCTTTCTTCCACTACGGCATGAACACATATACCGACCAGGAGTGGGGTTCGGGCATGGAGCGCGAAACTGTATTCGCACCTACACAGAAGCCCGACCCAAGACAGTGGCTCGAAGTGGCTAAGAAGGCGCACATGAAGGGCGGCATCGCTGTGGTGAAGCACCACGACGGCTTCTGCCTCTGGCCTACAGCTACGACAGAACACTGCACACGCAACTCTACGGGCTACGGCAAGGACGTGGACATTCCGAAGGAGTTCGCCGACGCTGCACGCGAGTTCAACATGAAGTACGGTTTCTACATCTCTCCGTGGGATATGTCAAGCCCATACTGGGGCAAGAAGGACAGCAACGGCAACTACACCGACGAGTATGCCAAGAAGGTGTTCCTGCCGCAGTGCGTAGAGCTTGCTAAGTACGGCAACGACCAGTTCGAGATGTGGTTCGACGGCGCTACCGGCGGTGACCACGCTGGCGGCTACGGCAGCTACACCTCTTCGCAGAAGCGCACTATCGACAACGCACAGACATACTACGACATTCCTAACCTGCGCGACTCTATCCACAACCTCCTGCCGAACGTAATCATGTGGGGTGTCGGCGGCGAAGCACGCTGGATTGGTAACGAGGAAGGCTACTCAGGACAGACATGCTGGTCGATGGGCGACGCTGAGTCGGGCGACGAGAACGCATGGCAGTGGGCTGCCGGCGAGAGCGACGCCAAGTCGACAAAGGGATGGTTCTGGGATTCGAGCAAATACAACCAGCCGAAGTCGGCTGAGACTCTCTTCAAGATGTATCTTGAGACCGTAGGCCGCAACGCCACATTCCTTCTGAACCTGCCGCCGAACCGCGCAGGTCGTATCGACGAGAGCCTCGTAACCATCATGGAGGACCTCGGCAAGCTGCTCGACCAGCGTCTCGGCACAGATCTTGCAAAGACAGCTAAGGTAACAACCGACTGCACTCGCGAGGCTATGGGCAAGGGCAACTACGATGCAAAGAATCTTATCGACGGCAACAAGGACACATATTGGGCTGCTCCCGACGGAAAGACTTCTGCCGTTATCGAGCTTAGCTGGGACACACCGCAGACCGTGCGCTACGTATCGCTCATGGAGTATATCAAGCTCGGACAGCGCGTGAAGAAGTTCAAGATTGAGACCAGCGAGGACGGCGTAACATACACCGAGCGCGGCAACGGTCAGACAATGACTACCGTAGGCTACAAGCGCATCATCCCGCTCAACGGCTCTACAACCGACTACTCTGCAAGCGGCTTCAAGGCTAAGTCTGTACGCATCACTATCGAGAACGCAAAGGCTTGCCCGCTGCTCCACACCGTAGAAGTGTTCTAAACAAACCCTTACTCCATCAACTAAAAAACAAAGAAAACAATGAACGTAAAGAAATATATGTGCCTTGCCGGTCTGTTCTTCCCTATCGCAGCTATGGCACAGCAGGATAAGACTCTCTGCGACTTCGAGACTCCGGAGAGCTACGTGAGCGTACGTGCATACGACACATGCCCTACCTCACCCTTCAACCTCAACAAGCTCACGGGCAACGTGCAGGTTGTAGACAACGACCTTAACGCAGTGGACGACGCGCTGGGCTACGCTCCGAACGAATCGTCGAAGATTCTCGGCGTGCAGCGCTCGCGCTACGGCAGCAACACCTTCGGCGCTCTCGTAGAGCTGAAGGAGCCGCTCGCTCTGAAGCGCGAAACTCAGTACGTACACGTTAAGTTCTACTCTACGCAGGACGCTCCGGTGATGCTCATCGGACTCGGCAACCGCGAAGACCGCCCTTGGCAGCCCGCTACTACCGAGCAGTTCTGGAGCGTGCCTACAAGCAAGGTGGCTGCAGGCGCATGGCAGGACGTAGTGTTCCCGATCATGGGCGCTAACGGCATCAACATCAAGAGCCTCCTCGTCGTAGTAGACCGCCAGTCGCCGCACAACCAGATGAGCGACTTCGCCGTGTTCATCGACGACATCGTGCTCAGCACCAAGTCAAACCCGTTCTTCTCTAAGTCGGTTTACCCGATCAACTACGAGGAGACTACAGCTCACACACGTACAGACCGCTACATCAAGACCGTTAAGCTCGGTTCGCAGAGCGTAGCTATCAACCAGAACTCTGACAAGAAGCTCTACTTCAAGAAGCTCGACAACATCTTCCTCGCTAAGCCAGGCGAAACCGTCACAGCGGCTATCGACTGGAGCGGCGTTTGGATGCACGGATACGCATACCTCGACAAGGGCAACGACGGCAAGTTCGACGTCGACTACACCAGCACTGGCATTACAGACAGCAAGGACCTCGTTGCGTTCTCTTACTACAAGGACAAGAACAGCGCCGGCAGCCGTGCAAGCGGCGACTGCGGCGTAACAATGCCTTCGTTCAAGATTGCTGACGACATGGAGCCGGGCGTCTACCGCATGCGCTACAAGGTAGACTGGGATTGTGTAGATCCAGCTGGCAACACCGCAACAGGCAACCTCATCACAACCAACGGTGGTGGTATCGTTGACGTTCTCGTGAACATCCACAACGACAACGTAGACGTTTACCGTGCTACAGAGGAGAATGGCGGCGGCTTGAACGGCGAGATTCTTCTTGCTAACGGCAAGCCGGTGACTGGTCAGACCACTCCGTTCGGTCAGGCATTCAAGATTAAGGCTCAGCCGGCTGAGGGCTTCCTGCTCGACTACGTTAAGATTCGCCACGGCTACAACCTCGAGGGCGCAAGCACCAAGAACGAGAACCCGCAGTGGAAGGAGTACACCGTGCAGGCTTCGCAGTTCGTTAACGGCGAGTACACTATCCCGGCTGACTGCGTAGACGGCAACATCCGCCTCGTGCCTTACTTCAAGAGCGACCCTACAAGCGTTAACGACGCTACAGTGAAGGCGTTCACAGTGAAGGCTGGCAAAGGCGAAATCATGCTCAACGCCGCAGTTGCTACACACGTAGAGATTGCTAACGTTCAGGGCAGCACTCTCTTCAACGGCACAGTAGAAGGAGCTCGCACTATCTGCGCTCACAAGGGCGTTTATGTTGTGAACGGCGAGAAGGTGCTCGTAAAGTAAACTAACATTACTCACATATTGGGGATAGCCGTCTTCGAGACTGCTATCCCCTTTTAAATCTAAAACCATCTATCTATTATGACAAACCATTTACGCACAGCCATCGCTACGTTCATCATGGCAACAGCGATGACGCCTGCTATGGTGCTTGCGCAAAGCACCTATCCCGTTAACTTCGACGAGAACGAGGCATCGAGCAACCTCTTACGCCACACGAATGCTGTGCAGCTCACAAGCAGCTACGGCACACAGACGGTTGAGGTGAACCAGAAGAAAGAGAAACGCATGTATATAAAGCGTCTTGACGACTGTCTGCGCGCTAAGATTGGCGAAACCGTTACGGCTGCCTTCGACTGGAGTGGCACGTGGATGTGCGGATACGCATACATCGACTTCGGAAAGGACGGCAGATACGACGTTGACTACGACGACAACGGCGTGAACGCCATGAAAGACCTCATGACTTATTCTATGTATAAGAATAAGGACAGCAAGGGCGCTACCGTAAGCGGCGAACCAAGCATTAATCCGCCTTCGTTCACTATCCCGTCGGATGTTAAGCCAGGCATCTACCGCATGCGCTACAAGGTAGACTGGGACTGCGTTGACCCAGGCGGAAACACGCTTAGCGGAAACGATATCAAAAAGAACGGTGGCGTGATTGTGGACACACGCATCAACGTGCATGGCGAGACTGCGCACGTCACGGTGAAGGGTGCTGACGAAAAGAAAGGCACTCTCTCGCTCGCCGACTACAGCGCAGAGCTGAACAATCAGGACGTGGAGTTCGGAAAAGACCTCACCATAGCCATCGCCATAAAGGACGGATATAACTTCAGCTCACTGAAGGTGAAGCACGGATACGGCTTGGACGGCGAAGCTGTTGTAGACGGACTGCGCCAGTGGCAGGAGAATACTATCATGGCGTACACCGCAAAGGGCGACAAGATAACTATACCTGCAAGCTACATAGACGGCGACGTTGAAATAACCGTCAACTTCGCTGCTGAAGGCGCTACTTCGGGCGACAACTACGCGCTCAACTTCGAGAAGGATCTCGCCCAGATGAATCCTACAGCCAACAGCCTCACAGAGTTCTCTATTACGAACAAGGCTGGCAAGAAGTCGGCTATCGCTATCCCTGAGGGCACTACCGTTTATCGCGACGCTCTCACTAAGGAAGTGAACGCTAAGCCGGGCGACGTGCTCACACCGGGCATCGCATTCACTGGCGACACCGAGATGGGCGCATATCTCTACATCGACTACAATCAGGATGCAGCGTTCACAACGCCGCTCGACGAAACCGGAAAGCCGGTTGTTGGCAGCGAGATTGTGAGCTTCTCTTCATACAAAGGCAAGAACAGCAACGGCGAAGCTGCTGGCGCAACGTCAGCAATGCCGTCTTTCACTATCCCCGACGACCTGCCTACCGGTGTTTATCGCGCTCGTCTGAAGATTGACAAAGAGAACATCGACCCGGCTGGCGACTACAATGCGACTGACGCTTTGCACATCAACCACTACAACGGATATATTGTCGACTTCCTGCTGAACATCCACAACGATAAGGGCAGTCTCGACATCGACTCACGCGGCGGTCATATCGTAGGAAACGGCAACAGCGGCGTGGGCGAAACCGTAGAGTTCGGTTCGCAGCTCAGCCTTATGCCGCTCGCTCCTGCAGCAGGCTACAACGTAAAGAGCATCGCTGTGCGTCACGGTCACAACCTGGACGGAGAGCAGTTCGTGAACGGCAACCGCCAGTGGGATGAGTACGAAGTCAGCGACGCCAAAGCCGGCGAAGGCTTCACGATAGACGCGGCTAATGTGAACGGCGACGTGCGCGTGTCGGCTAAGTTCGAGGCTGACGGCACAGAGGAGTACAAACTTCGCTTCGCCGACGAGTTCGACGGCAAAGACTACTCGCAGCCCGACGCCGGCGTATGGCACAACTGCACACGCGAAAGCCCCACATGGAAGCGATTCACATCGCAGACAGCCGAGGGTCAGCAGAAGACGGCGTTCATCCGCGACGGAAAACTCGTCACTCGATGCATCAAGAACACTATCGCTGAGGAAGGCGACGTGGAGATGATCAGCGGCGCTATTGAGAGTTCTGACAAGATGTACTTCACATACGGACGTGTAGAGGGTCGCTTGCGCACAACTCCTCATGTCGGCAACTTCCCGGCGTTCTGGCTTATGCCGCAGGACAACTCTGCAGGTTGGCCTAACGCTGGCGAGATTGATATCTGGGAGCAGATTGACACCGAGAACAAGACGTATCATACGGTGCATACTCACTGCACATACGATCTGCATCTGGCTCTGCCCAACTCTGGAAGCACACATACCAACGCAGCCGACTATCACGTGATAACTCTCGACTGGACGCCGGAACTTCTTACCTGGTATGTTGACGGCACAAAGGCGTTCTCTTATGCAAAGACTAAGCAGTCGTATCTGCTTGAGAAGGGTCAGTGGCCGTACGACAAGCCATTCTATCTGATACTTAACCAGAGCGTAGGCAACGGTTCTTGGGCTAAGAACTGCGACGTTAACTTCGAGTACGAGACACTCTTCGACTATGTTCGTCTCTACCAGAAGGATGGCGAGGGCGACATCACATCAGCCGTGAAGGACGTGAAGACAAACGGCTCTGCGCTCGACGCATACGCACAGCAAGGCGGTCTGCTCCTGGTTGCGCCTGAGGCACAGAAGGTAGACGTGTACAGCATCAGCGGCACACGCGTCTTCAGCGGACTTGTGCAGGGCAACCGCTTCGTGAGCCTCACCAAGGGCGTGTACATTGTAGCTGGCAAGAAGATTGTCGTGAAGTAACATAGGAGGAGGGTGTGTCAAAACTCTCTTATTCTAAAAAAATCACAAAGCCCTGACTTTCA
>ERZ1034871.1355-NODE-1355-length-12291-cov-4.126022_pt1 | contig 12291 bp, 8 predicted proteins | sample MGYA00520631_ERZ1034871 | MGnify/ENA primary metagenome ERZ1034871 (study PRJEB33766, sample SAMN09781721) | gut metagenome | biome: gut microbiome | host: Homo sapiens | place: Madagascar | study: EMG produced TPA metagenomics assembly of the PRJNA485056 data...
ATGGATAAACCCGAGTATGTGAAAAATGCATCAGATAAAATTTCTTTGTATATGAAATATGGAATTTATCCAAATGATAAACTGCTTGTGTCCTATGAAACACAAAAGCAGCCGCTTTCCACTGAGCAGATCCAGCGACTATTACAATTTCATTTTGACTGCCAGTTTCAATAACAAATTATTTCTGAACTTACTGTTCGCATGGGGCCATGTCAATAGCGACTGAAAATCGGTAATTCATTTCTATCTTTTTGCAACATTATCTTTATTTGCAAGCACGCTGGTATCTATAGTATAAAAATTACCTGCTCAGGTGACATTTTTGCCTTATTTCACGCTTCAGGTTAGATATTTGTCACCTATAGTCTAAAATCACGTCAAAAGATACCGCTTTTCGTCCAAAAGCGGTATCTTTTCTGAATTTTTTTTAATATAGAGACCAAACGGTATCCTGCTCATCAATTTTTTTACTATAGAGACCACCGTGGTATCTTTTTTCATGTTTTTACTTCTATAGAGACCGCCGTGGTATCTTTTTCATGTTTTTGCTTCTATAGAGACTACCGTGGTATCCTTTTCATGTTTTTACTTCTATAGAAACCACCATGGTATCCTTTTCCATGTTTTTTCTTCTATAAGAGACCACGCAATATCTTACATCATATTTCTGCCTATAGAAACCATGTCTCTAGCTTTCCAGCTCCTCAAGCTGCTGGGAAAGTTCCTCCCAGTTTTCCATATCCGCCATGATTTCTTCCTCCAGCGCATCGATTTCGCCCTGAATCTCTGTCAGCTTGGAATAGCTGGACTGATATTCCGGCCGCAGCAGTTCCTGTTTTAAAGCGTCCAGCTTCTCCTCTTTGACTGCCAGCTCTTCCTCGGCCTTCTTCACTTTTTTTTCAATTTTCGAGCGCTCCTTGCCCGGATTGTAATACGCTTTCTTACCACCGGTTTCCTGTGTGCCTTTGCTCTGCTGACCAGCACCGTTCTGGCTGATTGCACCGCCTAACGCTGCAGGATTTTTACGATAATCATCCCCGGATTCCGCCGCTTCACGATCCAGTTTTTCCTGATATTCCTCGTAACCAAACTGATACAGATGTGTCGTGCCGTCCTCAAAAACAAGCAGACGGTTTGCTACCTTGCGCACAAAATATCGGTCATGCGATACGAAGATCAGCGTGCCGGAGAAATCTTTTAACATACTCTCAAGCGTTTCTTTTCCCACAATATCCATATGGTTGGTTGGCTCATCCAGCACCAGCACATTCGGTCGACGCTTTAAGATCTTACACAGTGCCAGACGCACCTTCTCCCCACCGGAAAGCATATCAATATTTTTAAATACATCCTCCCCGGTAAACATAAAGGCTCCAAGCGCATTCCGCGCTTCTGTCTCGGTCAGATTCGGGAACTCATCCCAGAAATCATCCAGCACCGTCTTCCGGCTCGAATACATCGCCATCTGCTGGTCAAAATAACCAATCTGCACATTTGTTCCAAAATTGTACTCTCCGGCCAGCGGGGCAAGCTGTCCCACCAGGGTTTTTAAAAGTGTCGATTTCCCCAGACCATTTCCACCGAGGATTCCCAGCTTTTCCCCTTTTTTCAGATCAAAACTGACCGTAGAAAGCGGATGGTCATATCCAATCGCAAGATTTGTCACCAAAAGCACATCGTTTCCGGTTTCTTTGTCCGGCTGGAAATTTGCATGGAATGTCCGGGTATCAAAACGATCCGGAGCTTCGAGTTTTACCATATGTTCAATGGCTTTCTCCTTGGAATGCGCCATGGACACCTTGGTTGGTTTATTTTTAAACCGGTCGACAATACGCTGCAGTCTGGCAATTTCCTTCTGCTGCGCATTGTAATCTTTCATCATCTTATTGTAGTTTTCTTTTTTCCGCTCCATGAAATTGGAGTAATTGCCCGGATAACGGGTCGCTGTGCCGTACTCAATCTCGTACACCACGTCCACCACATTGTCCAGAAACATACGGTCATGTGATACCACGACCACAGCCTTCGGATAATTTTTCAGATACGTCTCCAGCCACTCGATCGTTGTGATATCCAGATGGTTCGTCGGCTCATCCAGAAGCAGAATATCCGGCTTGCTCAAAAGCAGCTTGATAAAGGCAATCTTTGTCTGCTGTCCACCGGAAAACTCGGACAGCGGTTTCTTTCGCTCTTCCTCGGAAAAGCCGAACTTACGGATGATTACATCATACTCTTTTTCAAAATAGTATCCGCCGTCTTCCTTGAATTTTTCTTCCATTGCGGTATAACGTGTCACGGCCTCTTCGGAATAATCAGTCTCAAGTGCCTGTGCCGCAGCTTCCAGTTCTTTTTTCCGGCGCTCCATCGGAGCAAAGACTTTACGCACTTCCTGCTCAAGCGTAACGGAAGGATCTTCAAACGCAATCTGTTTTAAGTAACCGATCTGCGGATTGCCTGCTTTTGCAATAAAAATATCCTCATCACTGTCTCTTTTGTCCAGCTCCACATCCCCGTGGATCAGCTTTAAGAGCGTGGTTTTGCCGCAGCCGTTCCGCCCGACGACTGCAATTTTTTCCGTATTTCTTATTTCAAAATTGATGTCATGCAGAATCTCTTCATCGGCAAAAGAGACTGCTCCATGGCAGATCTGATATAACATGTTTTCTCCTTTTATTTAAATGCATCCGGCTGGGAAGCAAGATAGCTGACAAACTGCTCTGCCGTACGTCCGGAAATGCCTCCATGACTCAATTCCCACTTGTTGGCCTCTGCACGGAGTTCCTCATCCGGTAAGGTAACCCCTGCACGTCTTGCCAGATGCAAAACAATATCAAAGTATTCTTTCTGTGTCGGCTTCGAGTAGTTAATGGTCACACCAAAACGGTTCACCAGGGAAAGTTTCTCTTCAACCGTATCGGAATGGTGACGATCATTGGAATTATCCTGATCGTTTCTGTCATTCCAGCTCTCTTTGATCAGATGCCGCCGGTTGGAAGTTGCATAAATCAGAATATTTTCCGGTTTGGTTTCCACACCGCCCTCGATAACAGCTTTTAAGAACTTATACTCAATCTCAAATTCCTCGAAAGAAAGATCATCCATATAGATGATAAAACGATAGTTTCGGTTTTTGATCTCTGCAATGATTTCGGACAGATACTTAAACTGATGCTTGTAGATTTCAATCATACGCAGGCCGTCTTTGTAATACTGGTTGACAATGGCTTTGATACTGGTAGATTTACCGGTACCACTGTCACCAAACAGCAATACATTGTTTGCTTTCTTTCCCTGTACAAACGCTTCCGTATTGTCTACCAGCTTCTTTTTCTGAATCTCATATCCGACCAGATCGTCCAGCATAACGGTATCCATATTGTTGATTGCACGGAATGTAAAGCTTCCCTGCGGTGTATCATCAATCCGGAATGCTTTGTTGAGACCAAACATTCCAACACCGTAGTCTTTATAAAAACCAGTCACTGCATCAAAGAATTCTTTTTCATCCTTTGCCGCCTCCAGTTTTTTGCTTAAAGAGCGGACTTTTTCGCTGACATTTTTGTTGTACATCAGATCCTTTTTATGGATGGCCTTATAATTGGAAATCTGGCTGAAACAGTTGATTCCCAGATCTTTTTCGATTGGTCCGAAATCATAGTCAAACAAATCTTTAAAAATACGGAAATCATTTTCCACCAGTTCATTGACACTTCCATCGCTGGCTCCCACCTTTTCACAGGTCATGCTGAAAGGATTTTCACTCATCATAAGGAAAAATGTCAGATAATTATGCCACAGATTATCATCAAATCCATAATCTGTTGCCACTTTTAAAATCCGTTTTACCTGCGTATTGATATCGCGGACAAGTCCGGTTTTATTATATTCACCGGTCTCATATTTCCCGAATACTTCTCCCATCTGTGCAAGGATGGAATCCTCGTCCAAATCTCCATACATCAGTAACTGTGATATTTCCTGATACATTGTATCTCGCCTCTTTCTTTTCTCTTCCTATTTATTTTACCTATATTACACGAAAAAGGGGACTTTGTAAACCAAAGTCCCCTGTATGCAGCTAAAAAGCTACTGTGATCGTTGTTCCTTTTCCCGGCTCACTTTCCAAATGAAGTACCGCATCATGCAGTTCCACAATATGCTTGACGATAGCAAGTCCCAGTCCCGTACCACCGGTCTGTTTGGATCTGCTTTTATCAACACGGTAAAACCGCTCAAAAATACGTTCCTGCTGGTCTTTTGGAATCCCGATACCATTGTCTGCCACAGAAAGCATCGGCTGTCCTTTTTCATAGTACACACGCACGTGCACCTCACCACCTTCATTATTATAACGGATCGCATTCTGACACAGATTTTCCACAAGTTCCGAAATCATGCCCCTGTCTGCCCGCAACATACAGGACACGCCTTCATAATACAGCGTTACATTCCGTTTCTGTGCATTCATCTGCAGATTTTTCACACAGGTACCGGCTACCTCATCCAGATCCACCTGTTCAAAACACAGCAGATTATCTTCCCCGCTGTCCAGCTCGGAAAGCCGGATAATATCATTGATAAGAGAAAGCAGCCGGGTCGCATTCTGCTGGATTTCCTGTGCAAAACGGGTCTCCTGCTCCGGATCTACCATATGGTTTTCGATCAGCTCCGCATACCCGGAAATTGCAGTAAGCGGTGTCTTCAGCTCATGGGATACATTTGCCGTGAAATCCTGCCGTACTTTTGCGGCCATCAGGATGTTTTCGTGCTGTTTACGAATCGTATTTACAAATGGCACAAGCTCTTTGTATACAGGTTCTTCTATGGTATCTTCCATGTTTTCAGCAAGCCGTTCAATCGGATGCAGCAATTGTTTGGTTAAAAAATGTGCCAGAACAATACAAATGGAAACAATCAGTATCAGTATCAGCATCACAAATGGGGATGCTGCAAGGAACACACTGTAGACACTACGTGCCTGTGTTGCCACACGGATAACCGTTCCGTTTTCCAGCCGGAGCGCATAATAGTAATTGTCCATCTGCATGGTATCCGACCGCCGGACACTTTCTCCCTCACCCTGAAACAATGCCGTCTTTACTTCCGGGCGGTTTTTGTGGTTTGGAAGCTGTGAAATATCCAGATCATTATCAAAAAGTACCGTACCATCCTTTGCAATCCAGGTAACACGCAGATCTTCCCCGACTTCATAATATTCGGAAAGTGAAACATTTGTATTGTCCGAATCATCAAACAATCCCGTGTCGGAAAGCAGTCTTGCATTGATCTGCAGATCCTTGCGCACCTGTCCCTGAAACAGTTTATAATAAATACCGGTCATACAGATCATGGTTACAATCACTGCAATACCTGCAATCAGAATCAGCCGTAAATTGATTCGTTTCTTCATAACAGCTCCTTACTCTATCACATATCCCACATTTCGAACGGTACGGATTTTGCTTCCCGCTTCTCCAAGCTTCTGCCGCAGTGTCTTGATATGCATATCAACGGTACGGGATTCCCCTTCAAATTCCGTTCCCCACACATGACGCATAATCACCTCTCTGGACAATACAACACTCGGATTGGTCATCAGCAGACGAAGCAGTTCATATTCCTTAAACGTCAGTTCCACCGGCTTATCATCCACAAAAACCATGTGGCGTTCATGATCCAGGGTAATGTTTTCTACCTGCAGGATTTTAATATCCTCGGTTTCTGTCCTCCGTAACAGTGCCTTTACTCTTGTAATAAGTTCCATAATGGAAAAAGGCTTTTTAATATAATCATCTGCCCCTTCGTCCAGACCTTTGATCATATCCATTTCTGCTGTCTTTGCCGTCACCATAATAACCGGCAATTTCTTTGTCGCAGGATTTTTCCGCAGTTTACGCACGATATCATACCCGCTCTCGTCCGGAAGCATAACATCCAAAAGCACCAGATCTGGCATAATATCCTCCAGCTTTTTATAAAATGTAGTTGCCTTTTCAAATGCGCAGACCATATAATTGCTGTTTTTCAATGCAATTGTCTCAATCTCCCTGATATTTTCATCATCTTCTACGATATAAATCAATGCCATAACTTTTCCCTCTGTCTATCTTTATATATACCTCTGCAACATCAAGCAGGACGGCCATGCCTGCACAAGACCGCCCTCTCACACGTATTCTATCTGTTTCTTATCATAGCATACGACATGTAAAATCCAAAGTATCGTTTATGTAAAATTTATGTAAAGTTTTATCCACTGTCAGGATTCTTTTATTTCTTTTTTATCATTCAATGCAAAGATAACCCATTCTGCAATATTGGTCGCGTGGTCTCCGATTCGTTCAAAATATTTTGCAACCATCAGCATATCCGCTGCCTGCTCGCCTTTTTCCGGATCATGCCGGATCAGTTCAATAATATCTGCCTTATTTTTATCAAACAGATCATCTACAATATCATCATGTCTGATGACTTCCTGTGCCTTATTCATGTCCTTTTCCACATATGCTTCGATGCTGCGGATCAACATAATTACGGTTTCACTCGCCATCTTTTTGATGTCATCCAGATTCAGCACATACGGTTCTTTTGAAAGCATGATTGTGATTTCCGAGATATCTGCTGCATGGTCTCCGATTCGTTCCATATCCGTTACCATCTTCATGGCTGCGGAAATCACACGCAGATCCCTTGCAACCGGTTGTTGCTGCATCAGCAGATTAAAACAGATGTTTTCAATTTTCTTCTGTTCATGATCCACATCAGAATCTGAATTCATGATCTTTTCTGCAAGCTGCGCATTCTGATCTATCAATGCTTCTATTGCTTTCTGGATGGAATCCTCGATCATGGTTCCCATATACATCATTTCCTGATTGAGCAGTCTAAGCTGCTCGTCGAACTTTGAGCGCATTAACCAAACCTCCCTGTAATATAATCTTCTGTCCGTTTATCCTTCGGATAAGAAAAAATTGTTTTCGTATCGCCAAACTCAACCATTTCTCCTACAAGGAAAAATGCCGTATCATCCGACACACGCACTGCCTGCTGCATATTATGGGTAACAACAACTACCGTGTATTTCTTTTTCAGATCCTCCATCAGTTCCTCAATCTTTGATGTGGAAATCGGGTCCAGTGCAGATGTCGGCTCATCCATCAGCAGAACCTCAGGCTGTACGGCAAGTGCACGGGCAATACAGATACGCTGCTGCTGTCCACCGGAAAGCCCCAGAGCGGATTTCTTTAAACGATCCTTGACCTCATCAAAAATAGCTGCTCCGCGCAGACTTTCTTCTACGATGGCATCCAGTTTTGACTTATCTTTCATTCCATGTACACGCGGACCATATGCAATGTTGTCATAAATACTCATCGGAAACGGGTTCGGCTGTTGAAACACCATGCCAATTCTTTTCCGAAGAACGGTTGTATCTACGCCTTCCGCATAGATATCCTCATCGTCCAGTTTCACTTCTCCTGTGATTCTCACGCCATCCACCAGATCATTCATCCGGTTTAATGTTTTTAAGAATGTTGATTTTCCACATCCGGACGGTCCGATAAAAGCGGTCACGCAATTCTCACGAATATTCATGTTTACATCCTTGAGTGCATGGTTTTCACCGTAATACAGGTTCAGATCACGGACAGTAATTTTTGTTCGTTTTTCCATGTTTCTCTCCTCATCTGCAATGGTTTTCTCTCACTGCAATTATCCATTTCTTAGGATTTATGAATATTATAAAGAGAGATTGTAAAATGCACTGTCCTGGGAATGTAAAATTTTTGCAAAATCAATGTAATGGATGTAAGTTTTCTTGACACGCTGAATTTGCAGGTTGATGTTTTAAATATAAGAGTTCTCTAAGTGACGTAAGAAGGGGGACATTTCTTCCTGTTGGTTGGAGAAAATATAATTGAACGACATCCCGATAAATTAATTGATGATAAGACCCGGTATCTATAGATGAAAAATTAAAGCCTAAGGTGACGTTTTCTCGAAATTTTAATGCTAGAAATCTGGACATGTCACCTATATGGTAAAAATTGCTTCTCCGGATACCGCTTTTTTCATAAAAGTGGTACCTGAAGAAGCAATTTTTGATCTATAGAGACTTTCCGGTATCTAAATATTAAATTTTCGGTATATAGGTACCACAACGGTATCTTTTACATGAATTTTATCGGCATAGAAACCACGCCGATATCTTTCCGATGAATTTACCGGTCCATCTTTTCCACAAACATGAGCAGAAAACTGATCAGAAGCAGTCCGCTGGATACCCAGATCATGCGAAATCCAAAGCGGATCGAAAGATTTCCTCCAATTCCTGCTCCGAGTCCAAAGAATAAAATAATTCCAAAATAATACAGTGCTTTTTTTAATTTTTCCCTATCATGCGTCTGTAAGTAGCTGGTAAAGGCTTCTGTACCGCTCCGCAGATTTCCGATACACATGGTGCTGGCATAGGAATATCCGCTGACTTTCCGGAACGTCTGTACCTGCATCGCACAGGCAAAGGAGACGAGTACGGTTGCCAGAAGATCCAAGTGCTTTGGCATGAATCCGACCGCAAACAAAATCACGATCTCCATTAAAAGCACACCCTGCCGCCAGTGCAGGCGCTTTGCATACTTAAACAGCATATGAATCCGCTCCGCAAAAAACACGCCTCCGGCAAATGCCAGAAGTGGAAACAGATAGCGCAGCACGTCAAGCCATTCTCCCATCATCAGGTGCGTGCTCATCAGTACGATGTTTCCAGTCTGTGCATTTGAGAATACTTCCTGCCTCGTAAAATAAGTGTATGCATCCTGAAAACCTCCGGACAATGCCAGAAAAACGCTTGTGACAAACGCTTCCGACATCTGAATATCCGCTTTTTTTATACTAGAACTTTCCAGTTTCATAATTTCACTCCCTCTCAGATATACAAACTGTGTATATTATAAGAAAGATTTATATAAAATGCAACTATTTCATTTCCCTTTGCTCCCTATGCGCACTTTTTTTCCTTCAAATGCAAACCCATAATGACGAATTTGTTTTTCTTCTATTCCCAATGCGAACAGCTCTGCATCGTACTTTTTTTCTTCAATCTGACGTAATGCTGCTTCTACAGTATCCTCAAGTGTTTTTTCTTCGCTGGAATCATGTACCTTAAATTCAAGGATCATTGCAATATCCGTCTTTTGATTCGGTATCAGCATAACATCATATCGTCCATAACCACTTTCACGGTTTGATTTCAGCTGATAACGATCCCGAAGTTCTACCAGCAAGCCCAGTACAAAACCATGATAAAAACGCTCCGGCTGCGCCGCTTCCGAAGGATGACTGCCTGTGTCAAAACTGCTAAAAGTTGCAAGTGCCACATCATTCATATATGCATTCATCTCTTTTAGATTTCCATGTAAGAATGCCTCTATAAACGCATTATAGTTGGCATTATAGTTATCAAACCACCCTGCAAACATATCGGAAAACATGCCAAATGTTTCCAGATTGGTAATGGTCAGATGATACCATGTTTTTTGAAGCATTCCCCGATATTCTACCTTCTCCACCTTCAGATATCCACTTGCAACCAAAAGACTCCAGATTGCTGATGGCGAATAATCAAGCTGATCAAAAACGATTTGCTCATCGAAAGAAACAACGATTTCCTTATGATTTAAGAGATCTTCCATTTTCTCTTTGATATCAGCAGATGCCGTCCGAATCAACCGGTTCACCAGTGTATTTCCACTTGTCGCCGCCCAATATGCCTGAAATCTTTTTTTATCCAGATAATTCGTGATGGACCATGGATTATATATATCTTTGCTTCCTCCGAATGCAAATCCATCATACCATTTTTTCACTTCATCTTTTGTTTCTTCCAGACCATACTCTGCCAAAGACGCAAAGACTTCCTCCTCCGTAAAGCCAAAACTTAACCGATAATCATCCGAAGTTGTTGTCACCACATTTAAATTATTAAGATCTGAAAATATAGATTCCTTGGAAACTCTTGTGATTCCGGTCATAATTCCACGTTCCAGGCAGGCATTTGTCTTAAATGTCGCATTCAGGAAACTTCTGATAAATCCCGTAAAACGATCCCAGTATCCATGAATGTACGCTTCCTGCATCGGCGTATCGTATTCATCAAGAAGAACAATTACTTTTTTTCCATAGTACCGCTCCAGATAGCTGCAAAGCAGATTTATGGAAATGGAGCATTCTGCATCATCCATATCCATCGTCATTTTTTCATACTGTGTCAACTCGTTTTTGCTTAAAACTCCACCTTTCACCAAATAACGGTTTTGTTCATATACCGCTGCAATCTGCGCCTTTATCTGGCGTTTTGTTTCCTCAATATTGTCTGCTTTAATAGACGCAAAGCTCAAAAAAATAACCGGATATGTCCCCTGTAACTTTCGATAGGTTTCATATTTCCAGATCGATAAGTTTTCAAACAGATCTCCCCGGTTCGCATAGCGGTTCGAAAAAAAACAGTTTACCATGCTCATGTTTAAAGTTTTTCCAAAGCGGCGCGGTCTGGTGATTAATGTCACATCATCTCCGGATTCCCACCATTCCCGGATAAACTCTGTTTTATCCACAAAAAAATAGTGGTTTTCCATAATCGATGCAAAATCCTGTTTCCCGATCGCTACGGTTCTTGCCATGCTGCGTCCCCCTTTACGTTCCTGCCATTTTCCTTCATTGTACTATAATCCTTTTATGTTCTCAACCGATAAAATGCGGATATCCTTTCGCTTTTTCTGTCACATAAGGAAAAAAGCGAGTAAAATCGTTCACTCGCTTTTCGAATTATTCTCATTATTTTTCCTTACGGTTCCAGGTTTTCCACTCATCATCCGATGTATAGGTCACGGAATCCAGACCATCGTCTGTAGCGATTTGCAGTAAAAGATTCCAGGTACTGTCTGCATTTTTTTCAATGGATATTCCATTCACATAATTACATTTCTTAAATGTGTCAATCTCATACGGTTTCCACGTCTTTCCTGCATCTTCTGTCATATACGCATATGCATCTGCTCCATGATTGCTTACCAGAATCATTCCTGTCGATACGTCTTTAAAAGCCATATCCGCAGGATAATTCTGTATGGCAGCAGATAAATCTTTCACAACCGTGTAAGTATTTCCACCATCATCTGTCGACCATAATACTTTGTTCATCATGCCGGCACCCGGATCGGAACAATATAGAAGATATCCCTGCTTATCATTTGTAAAATTAAGATACACAGCATTCGGTCCACCATACGATTTATATTCCAGCGAGGCAAGCTTCGTTTGCTGTCCATCTGCCGTACAGCTCATCACAGAAATCTTTCCATCATTGGAAAAATAAGAAACAAATGCCTTTTTGCTGTCAAGCGCAGATAAATCTATGGTATCTGCATCATCATCAACATCCGAAATCTGACAGATTGTTTTTTCCCCATACACAATTGCATTGCCGGATACATTCCACCCACCAGACAATGTACTATTACGATCTGTCCCTCCATTATATTCTAAAACACCAATAACGCTCTGATCGTCGACTCTCTGCGTATACAAACAATCCTGACCCTGAAAAATGTATAAATACATATTTGTATTTTGACTGGCTGGCTTTATCACTGTATCGGTTTCCTGATCCAAATCATAGGCCAATACTCCAGCAGATCCATTTACAATCAATGTATGTTCCAACATGCCATAAGAAAAAAAGTCATCTGTTTCTATCATGTAGATTTGCTTTGCCTTCCGATCATACACATAGATTTTGTTTATTATATTTTCCTCATGCCACACTACATACTGATCATTTATCTGCACATCAGAAACGCTGCGTATTCCTGTATCGATGTCTTTTCCGCCTACTTGTATTTGTATCTTCTCATCTGCATCAGTATATATTTTTACGGCTTTGTTACCATCTAATGTGACATGCTGAAATGGCGATACCAAAGAAATATCATCATTCAGAATAGATATGTTTTTATCTGCATATTGATATAAACCATACTTTCCATTATTTTCACTCCTGTCATACCAATATACACTGCCATCTTTTTCTTTCAGAGTGACTGCATCCATTGTGCTTTGTGTATCTTTTGCAGAAAACAATAATTGTATGTCATTTTTGTCTTTGGACTGTTTTACAACTCTCCATGTTCCATCTTCACCTAAATAATCTTCCCATATAACAGCATCCCCATCAGATTGTATATCTGAAATTTCAACACAATTATCATATTGATACAGAAGTATATCTTTTTT
>ERZ1034871.1356-NODE-1356-length-12288-cov-4.594212_pt1 | contig 12288 bp, 8 predicted proteins | sample MGYA00520631_ERZ1034871 | MGnify/ENA primary metagenome ERZ1034871 (study PRJEB33766, sample SAMN09781721) | gut metagenome | biome: gut microbiome | host: Homo sapiens | place: Madagascar | study: EMG produced TPA metagenomics assembly of the PRJNA485056 data...
GGTTTGAGTTTTTTGTTTTTTTGATAAACTCGAAGCTTACAAGAGTATATATCTTTTGATTTTGACCATTTGACAATGACAAATTCAAAACATATATTCAACAGAATTTAACATTAATTTTAGGGTCACGAATAATAACTTAAAATAAATAGCGTAACTTTGCAGAATAATAAAAAAGAAAGGAAATGAACGAAAATGAAATAGACGACAAGCCACATTGCATGGTGCTTCGCACAGAAGGACTGGTGAAACGCTACGGCAAGCGCACAGTGGTGAACGATGTGTCGATAAACGTGAAGCAGGGAGAAATCGTAGGTTTGCTCGGCCCTAACGGAGCCGGAAAGACCACATCTTTCTATATGACCACCGGCCTTATCGTGCCAAACGCCGGACATATATACCTTGACCAACAGGACATCACCGACTATCCAGTATACAAGCGAGCACGTGCCGGCATCGGATATCTACCGCAGGAGGCAAGCGTGTTCCGCAAGCTCAGCGTTGAGGACAACATCATGGCTGTACTTGAGATGACCAAACTCTCGCATAAGGAACAGTTGGAAAAGCTTGAGAGTTTGATAGCCGACTTCAACCTGGGCAAGGTGCGCAAGAACAAGGGCGACCAACTGTCGGGTGGCGAGCGACGACGCACAGAGATAGCCCGATGCCTTGCCATCGACCCTAAGTTCATCATGCTCGACGAGCCGTTTGCCGGTGTCGACCCTATCGCCGTTGAGGAGATTCAGCATGTGGTATGGCGACTGAAATACCGCAACATCGGCATCCTTATCACCGACCACAATGTGCAGGAGACGCTGACCATCACCGATCGCGCCTATCTGCTCTTCGAGGGACGCATCCTCTTCCAGGGCAAGCCTGAGGAACTGGCAGAGAACCGCATCGTGCGCGAGAAGTATCTTGGCTCGACATTCGTACTGCGCAAGAAGGACTTCCAGCTGATTGATGAGCAGAAGCGCAAGCGCGATGAGGAGCGCGAGTTGCACGACTAATATACATTATTAATATATAATGTGTCAAACACATACGACCATTAAAGTTTTTTACGACCATAAATCACAATGAAATATTTACTCGTATCAGACATTCACGGATGCCTGCCCACGCTTGAGCAGGTGCTCGACTTCTACGCCCGCGAGCATTGCGACATGCTCTGCATCCTTGGCGACATCCTCAACTACGGTCCTCGCAACCGCATCCCAGAGGGCATCGACCCTAAGGGCATTGTTGAGCGACTTAACGCTATGAAGGACCAAATCATTGCCATTCGCGGCAACTGTGATGCCGAGGTAGACCAAATGTTGCTGGAGTTTCCCATCATGGCCGACTATGCCCTCGTAGTAGACAACGGAAGAAGGCTGTTCCTGACCCACGGCCATGTGTACAATGAGCAGAACCGCCCTACCCTCGCCCACGACATCTTCGTATATGGACACACACATCTGTGGAAGCTCGAAAAGACGGAGGATGGAGGAGCCGTATGCAACCTTGGCTCAATAACATTCCCTAAAGGCGGCAACGAACCAACGTTCGCAACCTACGAGAATGGTCTTTTAAAGGTGCATCGACTCAATGGAGAGACCATAAAAGAGCTTTTTTTAGGCGAAAAGTAAGTTTTTTTGAAAAATAATTGGCAAAAAATATTGCCAGTTAAAAATAAATGCGTACCTTTGCACCCGCTTTAAAAGAGCAACGGGTGGTTACCAGAGTGGCCAAATGGGGCAGACTGTAAATCTGCTGGCTATGCCTTCGGTGGTTCGAATCCATCACCACCCACTTCATAGCGCAAAAGTTTAAGAGATTAGGCACATCATTTATTGGTGTGCCTTTTTTCGTATTTACCCGCAATGGAAACAGCTATTCCAGTGGCTTGCCAAGACCGACCTCTTGGCCCTGCCTGCGGGTCAGCATCCTATTCCTGGCACCACCATGAAGGCTAATGTTGAGGATGGCGAGAACGATGTGCTTGAGAAGCGCGGCACCGAAAGCCACCGTCAATATGTCGACTTCCAGTATGTGGTGAAGGGAAACGAGCGTTTCGGACTGCTTGACCACGTGACGAGCAAACCCAAGGCTCCCTATCGCCCCGACATCATCAACTACAACTATGATGTGAGCAAGACCAAATTCGTGGACTCCACCCCCGACCGCTTCCTCATCTTCTTCCCTGGCGACTGGCACATCGCAAAAATCAAGACCGACAAGGAAGACCAGAAAATACGCGTTGTGGTAGTGAAAGTGGAATACAAGGAGTAAAGAAAATCGAGAAGCTAAAGTCCGTGACTCTTGCTTCTCGATTTTCTGTTTTATACTTTTAGCGCAACGCGCCTACAATCAGATTATTTCAATCTGAAGATGCTCAGCGAGTTTGCCGGAATCTCCACCACAGTACCATTCGAAGAAGTCGTCACAAATGTCTCTGTAGGATAGATGTTCGTCGGGTTGTCGATAGTATTCTCCTCCTTGCCGTTCTTTGCGGCGAGGCGAATCAGCTTGCCCGAAGATATGGTCTTGCCCTGCAGACGTATGTCGGCTGTAGTGTTCTCGCTGCTTGTGTTGGCAACCTTAAGAATCACCTCACCGGTATACTCATCGAGCGTGGCAGTAGAGAATACACCCGGCAAAGTGTTGGCACGAAGCTTTGTGGCGAATACCTGCTTGCCGTCGAGACTTGCGTAGACGCTGTCGCCCACAACCTTAAGCTCGATGTCATACCAGCGGCCGGTCTCTATCTTGCCCGACACTGTGGCTGCCTGACCCTTTGCTCCATCCACAATCTGCTCTATGCCGTGCTGGGAGTTGTTCCAGCCACCAAGGTTGAGCCAGCAGTAGTTTTTCTCGTCTACATAATTAAAGATGATCATGAAGCCCTCATTGCCCGAGTCCTTACGCGCTCTCACCTTATATATATAGCCATCAGCGGTAATCTCGCCCGGATTCAGACGGATGCAGCTCTCGCCATTCGAAGTCTGCTTTATCACTCCACCCTCAGCTTTCCAGTCGCCATGCACATCGGTGGGAAGTTCCTGAAGAGTCATAGGCAGAACCTTGCCATTGGCGTCGGTATAGCCCTTGTCCTCAAACGAAGCCTGGGTAGCCCATGTGCCCATGCCCACTCGGCATACGGCAGGCTTCACTTGTGCCTCGCCATAGGTATATGGACTCTCCTGCTTTACGTTGAGCACACGTGTGCCCACGTTGTTAGCCATGACATTCTGCACATAGTAAGAGGGTGTGCCAAACACCTTGTCCGAGGTGAACTGAATCATGTCGGGAGCCCACATGCGGTCGTTGAGATTGGCAAAGATTGGAGCGTAAGAGGCCATAGTAACGATGTCGCTGTTATTCTCGATGCCCATCATATATACAGCTTCGCCAAGGGCAGCATCAAGCGAACCCATATTGCCAAAACCTTGTGTGACAGCATATTCGCCCACATAAATCTCCGAACCCTTGCGATTGTAATTGTCATATTTGCGGAAGTTCTCGGCAAACCAAGCCGGATTGCGGTAGTAGTGCTCGTCGAGCAGTTCCACGCTCTCCTGGCTGTCCCATGTAGGATTGTCGTCGCCCCAAGCCACCACGTTACCTATAAGGTGCATGTTGGGATATTTGGCAAGCACGGCATCCTTGAACTTCTTGAAACGCTCGTAGTAGTGGTCGCTCTGCAAGGCAGGGTCGGGCTGGTTGTTCTCATTTCCAATCTCAAGATATTCAATGTTGTATGGCTCCGGATGACCGTTCTTGGCACGCAAAGCACCATATTTGGAAGTCACGGGACCATTGGCATATTCCAAGGCATTCATACACTCGTCAATCCAAGGCTGGATGCTGTCGACGGGAGTCATGCCACCATGCCACAAGCCCACGTTAACCACATAGAGAGGCTTGGCATTGAGGTCCTCGGCAAGCTGGAGATATTCGTCGAAACCTATACCGTCGCTTGTGCGGTAGCGCCAGTTTACGTTCTTATGACCAGGACGTTCCTCGATAGGACCAATGGTCTTTTCCCAATGGAAGGCATTCTCGGGCGACTCCTGTCCCTCTACGTAGCAACCTCCAGGGAAGCGCACGAACTTAGGATGGATGTTATAGAGAAGCTGGGCGAGGTCGGGACGCAAACCGTTTGGACGGTTCATGAAGGTCGGCGGGAAAAGGCTCACAACATCCAAGGTCACAGTACCCTTGCCGTCGAGCACAAGCTCAAACTGCGCCTTGGGGTCGTTGGCGTTGGCTGTGAGTTCGGCTGAATACTTAGTCCACTTCTTGCCTATTACTCCATCAACAGCAGTCTCAGCATAAACGGTCTTGCCGTCGGCACTAACAAGACGCGCCTTCATGCCGCCCTTGTATTTGCCCATAGCCCAGAACGATAGCTTGTAGGTTCTGCCCTGCACGGAGTTGATGCCCCAGAAACCTTCGTTGATGACAGAGGCTGTGGCAGAGGGAGTTGCAGCTACAGTCACTTGCAGAGCCTTGCCCTGAGCGTTGTTAAGCAGAGCCTTGCTCACGAGCTGAGTGGAGATTGTCGCACCTTTGGCAGCAGCTGTGCGCCATGTGGGGATAGCCGTGTCGCTGTCCTCGAAAGAACGGTTGCTGATAAGCTCAGCATAGAGTCCGCCGTCGGCAGCATGGTTGATGTCCTCAAAGAAGATGCCATATAGATTAGGCGACACCTTGACGCCGGGGTTGGAAGCGTCAACATTTATTTTAACTTGGGCGTTGGCTGCGAGTGAAGAGGCAAGCAACGCGGAAAGGAGAATATTGCTACGTTTCATTATCTTGTTTTATTATTTTTATACGTTAAAATACTTTTTAGTTATGAAATAAGTTAAAGCTTATTTCTGTCTTTGTATAAGTTAAAGCCTTGGCCAGCCGTCGGCTGTCCACGTTATTTTCTTTTGGATGAGCAATGGAGCGCCGTTCTTCTGTATACTGTAGCCATGACATACAAACCAGTCGCCGTCGGCGAAAGAATAGGCAGAGCAATGACCTGCGGCCTCAAACTCGCGCTTGTCGCCTTCAATGAAGATTGTGCCACCACCTTGTCTCATGTCCTTACCGTTGCGGTCGAGATAAGGACCATCCACCTTCTTGCTTCTGCCCACAGCCACACGATAGTTGCTCTTTGAGCCACGGCAACAATAGTCCCAGCTCACAAACAGATAGTAATAGTCGCCGTGCTGCATGATAAACGGAGCCTCAATGGCGTTGGTTCCAGCAAACTGAGATGTGGGGTTTGGCTCGGCAGTAGTGTCACCCTCGGCATGACGGCGAGCTATAGTCACGGGCTTTGCGCCACGATTCACGTGCATAGTGCGGTCGAGCTGAACCATCTGAATACCATCCCAGAACGAGCCACATGTCATCCATGGATTGCCCTTCTTGTCGATAATGATGTTTGGGTCGATGGCGTTCCAGTTGTCACGGTCGCCCTTTGAGGCTACCACGCAACCCTCGTCCTTCCATCCGTCGGCATTTGCAAGCGAGGTGTTGCTGAGCAGACCAATAGCCGATGTGTTCTTGCCGAATGTGGAGCAAGAGTAAGTGAGATACCACTTGCCACGATACTTTATCACATCAGGAGCCCAAATATGGGTTTCAAATCCGGGAACACTGTCACGTGTCCATGCCGGAATCTTGTTGTTGGGCAACACACCATCAGGCTTTATGGTCCAATGCCGACGGTCGGTAGAAGTCATCTGCGTAATGCCATGACCCGTGCAGTAGAGATAATACTTACCGTCCTCAAAAGCCATCACAGGGTCGTGAACCATCGGAGTGTCAACGGCAAGAGGGGTTGTCTGCGCTTGAGCATGGGCAATATTTACGAAGGGGACAGCGGCAAGCGCCACTGCTCCTAATAAGTATTTGCTGAAAATCATAAGAGATAGTTGTTATACTGAGAGTAGCTGTTGCAGGTACGGCTTAGAGCCGTACCTACATTATTATATATAATTACTTGTTGAAGAACTTGCGTCCGTTAACCACAACGATGCCCTTGTAAGAGCTGTCAACCTGCTGACCGTTGAGATTATACCACTTGCCGTCGCTCTCAGCCTTCTTGGTTATGACGAACGGAGCATCAATGCCAGTAGAAAGGCTTGAACCGTCGATGTAAGAGCCTTCGTTGACGAAGAAGAGAACAACGCTGCTCTGATTCTCGGTGAGCTTCATGCTGAACGAGTAGTTGTAAACCTTCTTGGCAGTTGTAGTGATAGTTGAAGTCATCTTAACCACATTGCCTGAGGTAAACTCCACATTCATGTCAACCAACGAACCATTCATGTCGTCGGCGAAAGTATCCCAGTTGTAGTCGCTGCTGAGAGTGAAGTCGACATTGGAAGAGTTGTCGGCTGTATTGCCACCTGCTGTGGTAAACCATCCGTAATTGTCGTTGCGAAGCACGAAATGCTCGGCATAACCGGCAGCACCACGTTCGGCATTGGCAGCCACAAGACACCAGTTGTTCCAATTTTTCTGCTTGTTACTGTAGTTGTAGAACTTAAGCTCAGCCTTTCCACCCTTCTTCAAAGTGAAGTACTTGGTAGAGAAGTTGGTCCACCATGTAGCCGAAGTGTTCTTCTGCATCGACTCAGGATAGTATACGGGAGATTCTTCCTCGGCTTCAGCCTCAACAGCAAATGTATAGTCCTTGGAGTATGCATAGTTGTCCTTTGTCACAGTCATAGTCATGGTCACTTCGCCCTGACCTCTCACCTTGCCGTCGGCTGTGAGAATCGACTCATCGCTTGAAGTCCAAGAGATGTTGGTGCCAAGCTTGCCCTCAGTAGGCAATATTGGGGCCTCTTCAAGAACAGTACCGTCGTCGAAGGGAAGGGCTATCTTATTGACTGTATATTTGATAGCAGCCTTGGCGTCAGCCTTTACAGCCCATACCTCCTGCTGCTTGGTGTAAGACTTCTGACCCATTGTTGTAGAGCCACTTGACGAAGACAGGGCAGAGATGGCAATGGCAGGAATGTTGGTATAGTCGATGGTCTGACGAACAAGCACTCCACGATATACAACTCCATCGATGGTAAGGTTGATGAAGTCGGTGCCTGCTGTGCGCTGCCAAGTGCCTTCCTCGGCACCAGAGATTGTGCCGTCGGCATTGAGACGGATATTTACTGGAATCTCAAAAGCCTTGCCCGCCGTGTTCTGTCCGTATTCATGGCGGAGGAACTGGTAGTCGCCAGCAATCTCACTATCAGCGATGGAAGCCTTTGTTGCGATATCGTTGTTGGTGATGGTCTCGCCGTCAAACTCAAACGGAGCAGCCATAATCCAACCCTCATCGTTGAGGAAGAGCTGATGAACACGCACCTCATGGCCCTCGCCACCATTGCTGAAACGAGAATGATAGACCACGAACGAGCGGCCTTGCTTGTCGGTGAAGGCAGAGTTGTGACCCTGGGCTATCTCAGCACCAGACATAGGATCCCACTTATAACCGCCAAAGAGCAACACGCCACGGTTGTCGGCTGTGGTGGAACTGTAGTTCATGAGATAACGGTTGAATATTGCTGATGTGCCGTTGCAGTCGACGTATGGTCCTTGAGGATTGTCGGAGCGGAACACACGCATCTGATAGCCACCAGTACTTGTCAGTCCGCCGTAGCTCATGAAGAGGAAATAGTGAGAGCCTATCTTCTCGATGTAGCTTGCCTCACCCGACACATAGTAGCCACCAGCTATCTTCTTGCCGAAGTAAGGGTCGCTTGTGGTGTTGGCACTTGCAGAACCTGGAGTGGCAGCCTTGCCGTTCACCTCATACGGGAAGGTATAAGTATAGTCGCGCAAACCGTTGCTCTTGTCGAGCTTCAGCATGAAAATGCCACCCGACCATGAGCCGTAGCTCATCCAGAGATTATCATCATCATCGTAGAACACGCATGGGTCGATACAGTTAGGCCAGAACGAGCCCCACTTGTCGCCCACGTTATAACGCTGTGGCAAAGAGGTTTCGCCAGTAGCTATTGCGAAATCCGTGTTCTTCCAATCCTCGGCAGCAGCATAGGAGTTGTGGGCGTATTTACCAAAGAAACCTGAGAACACCACCGGACCCTGATATTTCCACGGTCCCTCGATGTTGTCGCTTGTGAAGCAGACAATGCTTGAGCACCAGTTATCGCCATTCAGACTCATGTACATGCACCACTTCTTCATCGTCTTGTTGTAGATGACATCGGGTGCCCATTGCATTCCCTTCACGGTATTGCCATTCTTCTGCCAACCGTGAGCGTCGAAATTGCCGAAGGTGACGGTTTTGCCCGTGCAGTCCTTCACCGATGTTATGGCGTGGGTGCTGTAGGCGTTGGAATAGTTTACAAGATTTCCGCTTGTGTTGCAGAACAGACTGTTGGTGGCGGTGGCATTGCTCTCGTCGGTCTTAAATACAGTCCAGTCCTGATAATTCAGCTCGGCTGTGGTCTTGCCCTTGCCCAAATGCGAGCCATATATATAATATGTGGGCGAAGAAGGATTGGAGATATCATCAATCACGATGGAAGGGTCGTGGCAAACGACACGCTTGTTGTACTGGCGTGAGCTGTAAGCACCAGTAAGGTCGGCGTCGCTCAGTTGGGTCTGTGCCGAGGCTGACAGAGCTGACAGAGCAAATATGGGGAGTAATAGATTTTTCATATTTAGGGATAAATTGAGAAACCCCACCCCCAGCCCTTCCCCCGTAGGGAGGGGCCGAAGGTGGGCTTTATGAGATTTACTACTTATGTCTTCTTACTTTTGCAGCAGCCGAACCAAACACAAGATGGCTTCCGTCAACTGTAAACGACACATAGAGGTCGCTCGGATTGATAGTGTTGATGCCGAGATAAGACTGATAGGTCTCTGTGCCGTCGTTGCCTGTAACTATAGCCTGGATATCAGCAGTACCGTTGTTGCAGTTGGTGACGTAGAGCTTAACCTTTGCTCCGTTCATAGCAGCGAGCCATGATGCCCAGTCGGCGTATGAATCAAGCTGTGTACCAATGGTTTTGCATGCTTCGTAGCCATTGCCCCAACCGTAGTTGTCGGCACGTACCACACCGTATTCGGGTGCTGTCTTGGCTGCATCGCGGAGGATAACCACGTAGTTGTTCCAGTTGCCTGCACCTGAAGTATAGTTGGTGAAGTTGAACTCGCGGGTTGCTCCTGCCGGAACCTTGATATCGTCGGTGAATACCGACCAAAATGCAGAAGAACAGTCAGCTGCACCGAGTGATGTAGGATCAGGAGTAACGGCTGTCACCTTCGACTCATTCACTTTAACTGTAACCTCAGCTGTCTTGCCTCCATTGGCTGTAATCACAACCTTATGCTCACCAACTGTTGCAGGAACAGTAGAGAATGTGAGCTTAGAGTTTTCAAGAATCTCTGTACGTCCGTCCTGATAAGTACCCTTCACTTCAAGACCCTCAGTATCGAAAGCCAATGTGCGCTCCACACCAAGTATTGCACTTGAGTTGTAGATATAGTAGTTGGTGTGCTTTGGCTTGCTGACGATCTCAACAGCCACTGGAGTGTCGACAACCTTAAAGGCTGCACTTGCGTTGATAGTCTTGTCGGCCTGCTTGTTGAGGAGAGTCTTGTTGAGAGTAGCAACGATGTACTTATCGCCAAGAGAATTAAAGTCGGGAACAACCATGAATGAAAGGTCGCTTGAAGCAACTTCCTTAACTGTTCCACCGTCGTAGGTTACCTGAGCCTTAATCTGCGATGTGAAATCATTAAGATCGGTACCAAGATTCACCTCGGCAGGAACATTAGTGAGTTCCATAGAAACGGGCTGCTGGTCAACAGCGTCGGTCACGTCAACCTCTTCCTTGTCGAACACGTAGCAGCATCCGTCAACGGTGAAGTCAAGATAAAGGTCGGCTGACTCAACTGGAATACCAGTATATTTCTGTTGAGAAACCAAGCCTTCAGTGCCTACCACATCAGCCACAACGTCGCAAGTGTTGTCGCCATAGTTGGTGACTGTTACTGTCACCTTGGCACCGTTCATCTGAGCAAGCCATCCTGCCCAGTCACCAGAAGCGGTGTTGGAGTGAGTGATTGATGCATAGCTGTCGCCCCATCCATAGTCGTCGGAACGGAGGCAGCAATACTCTGTCTTGTCTGACTTGCGGAGCACAACCACATAGTTGTTCCAGTTGTTGGCTCCAGAAGTGTAGTTTGTGAAGGTTGTGGAGTAAACCTTATTACTCTCAATCTTGATGTCCTGGTCGAGATGTGCTTCCCACCATGCTGATGAGCAATCTCTGTTGCCAAGTGTTGTAGGCGAAATCTTTGGAGCCTCGCCCTTGCCGGCGTTGGCTATTGAGTCAGCGCGCTCTGAGATCCAGTCGGGACCATTAATGCTGAATATGTCGCTGCCCTCGCATCCAGTAAGCGCGGTCATTGCCAAAGCGGCGGCGCAGAATACTGATGCCAATTTGCTTATATGTCTCATAATTGTATTTGCTAAAAATGATTGTTATGATTTAGGTGTTTATAGGTGGTACGGTCTGAAACCGTACCACTCTATATATGATTGCTGAAAATTACAACCAGATTACTTGTTAAGATTAACAACCGGATGAACAGTCCAACCATTCTCCTTGAAATAAGAAGTGTTGTCTGTTGAGTTGTTGGCTGAATTGCCTACAAGGTTCGGGTTGTTGTTCATCAGATTCTGCGAGATAGGCAGGAACTCATGACCAGGAACGAAGTAGTCAACCGGACTTATAACCTTGTCGTCGCTTCCATACTCAGAATAAGAAACAGGATCTGTAGGCAAGAAGTTGACGCCGAGGCGCACTACGCTGTGCTCCTTCAACTGCTGCAGACGACTTGAATCATAGAAGAATCCCCAACGGATGAGGTCGAAACCACGACCAAACTCACAACCGAACTCCTTAGGACGCTCTACATTGGCAATCTGCTCGAAGAGCTTGTCCTTGCTGTCGAAGTCAGCGAGCTTAAGATTTGCAAGATTTGCACGATGGCGAACCTCGTTAATCCAGTCGATAGCCTGCTGTGTAGGACCGTTAACCTCGTTCTCGCACTCTGCAGCACGAAGCAACACGTCTGAATAGCGCATCATGCGAAGATTGATACCACAGTGAAGACCTGTGACTACTGTGCTGTAGAGATTGGTGCGGATATTTGTCCACTTTGCAATAGGAATACCACCGTTGATATTGTTTGTAACGAGTGTGTCCTTCGGAGTAATCTGCTGAGTGTAAGCAACATTGCCGTTCTCAAAGCCCTCCCAATCCTTCTCGTATGTGCAAAGTGTCCAATAAAGACGCGGATCGAGCTTGCCTGCTGTTGTGCGCTCGCCCTTGAAGAGCTGATAGAGCCATGGCGAAGCTGAGAGGTCGGCCCAACCACCGAAGCGTCCAGGACAAAGGTTCGATTCTACGGCATGTCCCTGAGTGGCGTTAGGCGAGGTGTTTACCGGAGTCCACTCATCGTCTGTACCCTGAGTGCCATAGTCGAGATACTGCACCTCGAAGAGGCTCTCGGCATTGTTCTCGTAAGCAGACCCCTCGCGGAAGTTATCGCCATAGTTTGCCATAAGAGTATACTTGCCATACTTCTTGTTGATGATGTCCTTCAAGACTGCAAGAGCCTCGCTGTACTTATGACGTTGCATAAGAGCACGTGCGTAATAGCCTGCTGCAGAGCCGCATGTGGCACGACCCTTAGCCCATTCGCCACCCTCATCACGTGATGGCAACAAGGTCATAGCCTCCTTGAAGTCGGCCTCCACCTGGTCGAGTACCTTATCATATGTGCTGTTCTCGCCATACAAACCATCAAGTGTAGAATAGGTGTTATAGTCGGTGATGAGTGGCACGTTCTGATAGTAACCAGCGAGGTTGTAGTAAGAGAATGCACGAAGGAAGAGAGCCTGTCCCTTAATGCGCTTCATGCTCTCCGAAAGAGCTGAATCATCTTCACCAGTACGCGAGAGAATAAAGTTGCACACGTTGATGGTGTAGTAAGCCTCACGCCAAGGCCACTCGGATATCTCATTAGTGATAGGTGCATTGTAGTTGTCGAACTCAAGGTACCAAACCTGAGATGCATTCCACACCTCGTCGCCACGGTTAAGGTCGATAGTATAGCCTACACGACCAGTCGAGCCTTCGATACGTATATGGTTGTAAGCAGCAATGACACACTCCTCAAGATCGTCGGAAGTGAACTTATCGGTGGTCTGCTGGTTGGGGTTGGTAAGCTCCAACTTGTCCTCGCAAGATGTCAGCGACATTGCGC
>ERZ1034871.1360-NODE-1360-length-12263-cov-27.418660_pt1 | contig 12263 bp, 12 predicted proteins | sample MGYA00520631_ERZ1034871 | MGnify/ENA primary metagenome ERZ1034871 (study PRJEB33766, sample SAMN09781721) | gut metagenome | biome: gut microbiome | host: Homo sapiens | place: Madagascar | study: EMG produced TPA metagenomics assembly of the PRJNA485056 data...
AACGTTAAAAAATACGCTCAAAGCTTGCTCAATTAGAGTAAAACAGGGCGCAAGGTGACAACGCCTTAATACCCAGGGTGTTGCCCTGGGCTAGGAGCTTTTGGGCCTTCAGCCCGTGCTTGAACCACATGCAAAAGTTCAATGATTTACTTCTTAACCAGGCATTTTATACTCATGTCTAAGCTTCCAGATAGTTCATCATATCCTCCAATGTATCGAAGTTCTTGACATTCCCCTCCTTTACATTGAGAATAGCCTTATCTAACTCTGATTGTAACTTTTTCTTTTGTAATGTTGCATTCATAATACGATTAAACAATTAAGTTTGATACATTTATTCAGAATAAGGCGTTCTCATATGCTCATGCTTCCATTGCTCAATAGTTTCTTCATCTATCAAGCCCTTATCCCACAATTCATTTGCGGCATCTATTGCTTTTTGCGCAAAATAGCGACTATCTGTTGGCATACCATTATCCATTTTATCTAGCATACCATCACCCCTTCCTCTTCTACATTATTATAAAAAGGACTGCCCTTTTTGCTGTTCCAATCCTTCATCGAATACACTATCGGGTGAATCATCTGATCGATTTGCCATCCCAATTCCCAAAGAGGATAGGTGTAATTATCATGATCCTGCTCATCTATCTTATCCTTGTTCAGAAGCACAAGGATGTCCCAGTCGGAATCTGCTTTAGCATCCCTTCTAGCCCTTGACCCGAAAAGGATAACCTTGGCATCTTTCGGCATAATCGACTCCGCTTTCTTCTGAATCGACTTGAGTACCTCATCTTCAAGATGTTCCCTTGTTATTGTCGTCATAACACTATCATTTTAATTACACCGCAAAAATACGAAAAAGAATTGAAACTAACAAATATTCTGAGAGATATTTGCATTTATTCTTTCCTCTTTACCCAAACCTTATGGCTGCCGCGGCCTAGTGAATCTATCGGTGAAGATTTATCACAGGTCAGCTCCTTCAGTTCCATAGAGGCGGCAGTACGGCTCAGGTTGTTGATGGAGGCATAATCGCCTAGGGTGAGGACTCCGTTCTTCTCTATCACCTCCAGGGCTCGGGCGATGCGCTCTTCCCTGGAATAGAGCTGCTTACGGATAACCTTTACACCACCCATATCACGCTCCAGGTCACGGTCGGTTTCACGCTTCACATCCTTGACAAACTCTGGAGACGCCTTGAAGTTGATGTCCTTCACGCCCACCTTGCGATACGTCATCTTATCATCTGGATTCAGAATTTCCCTAGGCTTCTCATCCTCGAAAGCGAGGGAGAGGGAGAAGGTGCCGAAACCTTCCAGATTCACGTTGTACCCCATGGAGAGCATGTCTGCCAGCATATCAACCACATCGGTCAATACAGCCTCCGTTGTACTTTCCGAAATACCGCGATGGTAATTCTGCATCATCTTGACGAACTCTTTTCGGGATAGTGTCCGGTTGGTCACCATCTTGGGATAAACTCTGCGCTTGCCTTCATCACGCAAATCATTCAACTCTTGCAACTTGTACTTAGCCATATCAGTTTCCTTTCTTATTAAGATTGTTATCACTCCTTATTGCAGCAGCCTTTGCATCCTACAGTATTTATGATCATACCTAAGAAGAAAAGACCTCAAACCTAGGAAGAAAAGTATTTTATCCTAGGAGAAATCTCCGTTCACCGACGCTGAATGTCCGTTCAACGTCGGTGAACGGCGGTTCAGCGTCGGTGAATGTCGGTTCAACGTCGATGAACGAAGATTTCAACCTTGCAAAGATACAACTTTATCAGATATAAAACAAGACTTTTCCTGAATATCTTTACTTTTCCGGCCATAATTCTTCGTTTTTTGAGCTTATTTCTTTGCGTATCCCAAATAATTGTGTTAACTTTGTAGTCAGATTGCAAACCAAAGGTCAAAGGATTGCAAACCAAAGGCTAAAGGATTGCAAGCAAAAGACAAAGAAAAAGACTAAGATTAGACATTCTTATGAGTATGAAGATATTAGCAACCAGCGACTGGCACCTGGGCAACCTGTTTCACGGCAACGACCGTCTGCCGGAACACAAGCATTTCCTAAAATGGCTCCTGGAACAGATCGCTGAACAAAAGCCCGATGCTCTCCTCATCGCAGGAGACATCTTTGATAACGGAAATCCATCGGCAGCGGCACAGACCGTTTATTACGAGTTTCTTGCCGATGCTACCCAACTGTGTCCCAACATGCAGGTCATCATTACCGCCGGCAACCACGATTCCGCCAGCCGACTGGAGGCTCCCCGTCCGCTGCTCACCCGATACCACGTGGAAATAAGAGGAAACGTAAGGAAAATCTGGCAGCAGGGAGAAAGCGAGGACGATGATAAAACCGGCGGACATTGGATCTATTCCTTCGATGACCTCATCATCCCCGTAACCAACGAGGAAGGAGAAGAAGTCATCATCCTCGCCGTACCTTTCCTAAGAAGCGATGTGGTGCAGAACGCCAGTTACTCGCAGGGAGTCAACGACTTTCTGAGAGAACTGACGGCTGAGGCTCGAAAGAAATACCCGGGCAGGAAGTGCATCATGATGGCACACATGTACGCCAAGGGTTCGGATATCGCCAAGAAGGATGCGAGCGAGAAAATCATCATCGGCGGACAGGAGGAAGTGGACCTGGAAGGATGGAACGACCATCCCGACTATATGACTTGCGGACACATCCACAAACGGCAACATATCTGGAATACCGACTGGGCAAGATACACGGGAAGTATCCTCCCGATGTCGTTTGCCGAGAAAGACTACACCCACGGCATCGACCTCATCACCATAGAACACGGAGAAGAGGATGAAGGAAAGGAAACCGGCAAGAGCAAGGAATGGAAAGTAGATTTCCTGGAATACAAGCCTCAGCACGCCCTCCGCATCCTGCCCGAAGATGAGGAAGAGCTGACCTTCAAGAAATGGCAGAAGCTCATCAATTCTGAACTCTCGGAGAGAACAGACGGCGAACTGAGCGACCACTTCGACTACGTGATGCTGAAGGTGAAACAGGAGAAACTGACCAGCGATGACATCAAGGAACTGGAGAAACTCGTCAACGAAAAGGATGCCGTGCTCTGCAAAATACAGCGCATCATCCCGCAGCTAGACCTCTCCACCATCCAGGGTTCCCAGCACATCACCAGCATCGAAGACATCATCAACCGTCCTCCGCTCGACACGCTGAAAGAAGCCTTCGCCATCAGACACAACGCTCCGATGAACGAAAGACAGGAGAAAATGTTATCCGATTTATTAACGACATCATCATTATGAAATTCCTACAACTCGAAATACTCAACCTCGCTTCGCTTGACAAACAGGGAGGCGAGGTCATCAACTTTGAAGAAGGTGCCTTAGGCGAGAGCACCATCTTCAGCATCGTAGGTCCGACGGGAAGTGGCAAGTCTACCCTACTCGATGCCATCTGTCTGGCTCTCTACAACCGCGCCCCTCGCTACCCCAGGAAGAAAGGAGACAAGAACCAGAACATCGAGATTTTCGGAGCTGCCGATGCCAGCGAAAGTAACCGTCTGGCTCCTACCGACAGCCGAAACATCCTGACACGTGGCAAGAAAGAAGGCTACAGCAAACTCACCTTCCTTGCCAACAACGGCAGCATCTACCGCGCAGAATGGCACGTCAGATTCCAGAGAGTGCGCTACGAGAACGCCAAGACTGCGCTTTATAAAATCACGGGAAACGGAGAAGAAATAACGGAGGAAGCTGCCGACTGGAACGAGCTGCCGAACATCATCGGACTCGACTACGACCAGTTTCTCCGTACCGTGCTCATCGCCCAAGGCTCGTTTGCCAACTTCCTGACGGCGAAGGAAAACGAGCGGTACGAACTCCTGGAAAAACTCATCGGATGCGAGGAAACTTATACGAACATCGCTACTGAAATCAAGAAGGCGAAGGACCAGGCGACGGATGCCTACAACCAGATGGCTGCATCGGTGGAAGCCGTTAAACAGAACCTGCTGAACGATGAAGAACTTGCCCAACTGAAGGAGGAAATCGCCCGGTTGGAAAAAGCTGAGAAGGAACTCGACAGCCAGTTGAAAGCCATCTCAAAAGACCTGCAATGGTTTGAGGAAAACGATAAGCAAATCAAGCAAATCACTATCTTCCAGACTGATATGAAGCAAGCAACAGATGCCATCAAAGAGATGCAAGCCCAGATTCTCCGTCTGCAGTTGCACGATGAAGTACAGCCTGCCGTCAACCTACTGCAGGAAGTAGAGCGACAGACGCAAAACATCCACGAGCAGGAAGAAAACATCCTGAAAGCGGAAGGAAATATCAAAAGTCAAGAGTCTGCCATCAACGAAAGCGAGAAAACTCTCGCCAGTCTGAAGGAAGCAGTAAGCAAGGCACAGGAACAGCAGGAAAAGGCGCTGCCAGTCATCGCTGAAGCAAGGGCTCTGAAAACCAAAATGGAAGCGGCAATGCCGAATCTGAAAGAAAAGAAAGAGGCATTAGAGTTGGCTCAGAAAGAGAATCAATCTGCCCTGAAAGACGTGGAGGAAAACGCCCGAAACATCCAAAAATGGGAAGCAGAAACGGAGAAAGCGAACCTTGCCCTCAAAACGACAAAGGAAGAGATTGCCAAGAAGAAACAGCTTCTGCACGAAGCGACTCAAGCCGCAGAACTGGCTTGGGAGACGGAAAGAAATAAGACTGCCGGACAAAATATAGAGGAACTGCAGAACAGCAAGACAGTAGCTGACAGGAAACTACAAGATGTACAGCAAGCCATCAAGGTTGTGGCTCATCTCGACGCATCCACAGCAGAGAAAAAGAAGAATGAGGAGCGGATTCTGGTCTTGGGCAAGAGAAACGCAGAGATAGATGAAGCGCTAGGCAAGTTGACCATTGAGGCTCTGACTCAGGAGACCCAGACGCTAAGAAATGCCTACACCCTCATGGTAAGTGAGAAATGGGAGATTCATCGTGACAACCTGACCGAAGGCAAACCATGTCCGCTCTGCGGCAGCACGACCCATCCTTATCATACCGACAACAGACAGTTTGAGGAAGCCACTACGGAACTCTCGCAACTTCTGAAAGCCAAGGAGAATCTGCTGAAATTGCAGCAGAAAGAGGAGAAGGATCTTTCCGGCGAGAGAAAACAGAACGATGGCGAAGTACAGACGCTCCAGAAACAGCAGGAAAAGCTGTCGGGAGAAATCGCAACTTACGAAGAGGAATGGAAGGCGCTCATCGCCCAGTATCCAAAGATTCCGAAGGCAGAGACAGAACTGAAATCGCTCTTGCCTATCTATGAAAACAAGGCGAAAGATGCGAGCAGCAAACTGAGCCTCTTTAACAAGATTCAGAAAAAGATAGAACGGCTGACCCAACTCAAGGATAAGGCTGTAAAGGATGAAGCTGCCTATGAAAGCAAGGCTTCTACTATACAGAACAAAGCCCAGGAAAACACTTCAACCTGCACCACAAAACTGGCTGAGCAAAAAGCACTTACCATCAACCTCATTTCACAGCAGAAGAGTAAGGAGGAGGCTTACGGGAAAGCCCTTCAGACATGGAATAGCGCCAAGAAGGAAATGGAGGAATGGCAGGAGAAATACAAGCAGATTCTGAATGGAGAAGAACCTGATGCGGCTGAACAAAGACTGACAGCAGCAAAGGATGAGGCAACGAAAGCAGCAGATACCCAGAACGAGAATATCAACAAACTGAAGGCGGAACTCGCCAACAGTAAAGGTTCGCATCAAACCATGCTGTCTCAGAACAGGACGATGAAAGAGAATCTGCTGGCGAAGGAAAAGGAACTCGACCTTTGGATTGAGGAATATAACAAGCAGCTTGAAGAAAAGAGCATTGAAGGAAAAGACTCCGAAGAGGAAGGCATCGAGGAAAGAAGTATCGAGCCAAGCCTTATCGAACGAAATACCATCCGGGAGATGCTTTACTCCGCCGAAGACTGGAATGCTATCCGACGGGAAAAGGACGAAAAGGAAAAAGCCGTGGCTTCAACTACCGCCCTTTACCAGAGTGCAGAAAAGGCGCATCAGCAGCACTTGGAACATCAGCCTGCCCAAACCCGTGATGTTCTCTTAGCCATTCAGCAGGAGTATCAGGAGAGAAGCCAGCGCAACGAACTGATTGCTGCCAACGCCAGGATGCAGAACCATCAGGAAGCCCTCAAACAGTTGGGTGACAAGGCTGAGGCTCTGAAACTCGTAACACAGGAAAAGGACGACTGGACAGCCATTACGGATGCCATCGGAGCAGACGGAAAGACGCTGCGCAAGATAGCCCAATGCTATACGCTCAGTTTCCTGATAGCGCACGCCAACCAGGAAATCAGAAAGTTCAACAGCCGTTACGAACTGCAGCAGGTAAAGCATTCGCTGGGCATCCGAGTCATCGACCACGACCGTGCCGACGATATCCGAGACACCACCTCTCTATCAGGTGGCGAAACCTTCATCGTGAGTCTCGGTCTCGCCTTGGGCCTGTCGGCGTTATCCTCCCGCAACATCTCCTTCGAGAACCTGTTCATCGATGAAGGCTTCGGAACCCTCGACCCCGATACCCTAGCCACCGTCATCGATTCCCTCGCCATGCTGCAAAGTTCGCAAGGCAAGAAGGTGGGCGTCATCAGTCATACCGACACGATGAGCGAGCGCATCACCACCCAGATAAGGATTATCAAGAATGGCAACTCCGGCAGCAGCCATATCGAAATCTATCCATAATTACACCTTATTATATATAGGATACATATCCTTATCCATCATACATACCATACGTTTGGCAGTCTTATACCAAATGTATGGTATGTTCTTTACACCCTGTATGGTAGTCTTTTTACACCCCATGTGGTATTGCCCAAGTGGGGAAATCGCAGTACCTTTGCACCCAGAAAATAATAATAAAAAAAGACATAGATTATGGACAATAAGACTATCAAACATCTCAAGGAACTGGAGGCAGAATCTATCTACGTGCTCCGCGAAGTAGCTGCCCAGTTCGAGCGTCCAGTCATCCTCTTTTCGGGTGGCAAGGATTCTATCGTGATTACATATCTCGCCTACAAGGCTTTCTATCCGGCAAAGATTCCATTCCCTCTGTTGCACATCGACACGGGACATAACTTCGAGGAAACCATCCAGTATCGTGATGAACTGGCGAAGAAACTCGGAGCCGAACTCATCGTGGGCAGCGTGCAGGAAAGCATCGACAAGGGAAGAGTGAAGGAGGAAACGGGTTATTATGCATCCCGCAACAAGTTGCAGACCACTACCCTGCTCGACACCCTGGAGGAATATAAATTCGATGCAGCCATCGGAGGCGCAAGAAGAGATGAGGAGAAGGCGCGTGCCAAGGAACGCTTCTTCAGTCATCGTGACGAGTTCGGACAATGGAACCCGAAGAACCAGCGCCCTGAGCTCTGGAACATCTTCAACGGCAGAAAGAACATGGGCGAGCACTTCCGTGTGTTCCCTATCTCCAACTGGACCGAGATGGATGTATGGCAGTATATCTTCCTGGAGAACATCCCGATGCCTTCGCTCTACTTCACCCACGAAAGAGAGGTATTCAACCGCGACGGACAATGGCTCGCAGCCCTGCCTTGCATCAAGCGTAAGCCTACAGAAGAAGTAGTGAAGAAGCTGGTTCGCTGCCGCACCATCGGTGATATTACCTGCACCGGACTCACGGAATCGAAGGCAACAACCGTAGCGGATATCATCGACGAGATTGCTTCTACACGCGTGACAGAACGTGGAGGAAGAGCCGATGACAAGCGAAGCGAAACGGCAATGGAAGACCGCAAGAAGGCGGGATACTTCTAGAGGAAGTGAAGAACGAAAAGTGAAGAGTGAAGAATTCTACACCTTCTGAGGCAAAAGTCAATTCAACATTTATTTTGGACATTTAAAAGAGAACAAGATGGAATCTACAAGAGGTTATTTAGATATGGAGCTGCTCCGCTTCTCTACTGCGGGCAGCGTGGACGATGGAAAGAGTACTTTGATAGGAAGATTGCTTTATGACAGCAAGTCGATTTTCGAAGACCAGTTGGAGGCGGTGGAGGCTGCTAGCAAGAGCCGCGGTAATGAGGAAGTGAACCTGGCTTTGCTCACGGATGGTCTCCGTGCTGAGCGTGAACAGGGCATCACCATCGATGTGGCTTACCGCTATTTTGCTACACCGAAACGCAAGTTTATCATCGCCGATACTCCGGGACATATTCAGTATACCCGCAACATGGTAACGGGTGCAAGTACTGCCGACCTGAGCATCATTCTGATTGATGCACGTCATGGCGTACTGGAGCAGACCGTTCGCCACAGTTATATTTCTTCGTTGCTCGGTATACCACATATCCTAGTGGCTATCAACAAGATGGACCTGGTTGATTTCAGTAAAGATGTATACGACAAGATTGTTGCCGACTACAAGAAGATGTCGGAGGCGCTGGATATCAAGAACGTGGTATTTATCCCTATCAGCGCCAAGGATGGCGACAACGTGGTGAACAAGAGCGACAAGACTCCTTGGTATGAGGGACCTACCCTGCTGAACTATCTGGAGACCGTTCCGGTAGGTCATAAGACGGTGAGCGATTTCTTCCGTTTCCCGGTGCAGTATGTGATTCGTCCTATCAGCAGCCAGTTCCCTGACTACCGTGGTTATGCGGGCAGAGTAAGCGGTGGCATCATCCGTCCGGGCGATAAGATAAGAGTATTGCCATCGGGCACGGAGAGCACCGTGAAGAGCATCGACTTCGTAGAGGAGCACTTGGAGGAGGCTTATGCCCCAATGAGCGTTACCCTGACGCTGAACGATGATATCGACATTTCGCGTGGCGATACCCTCGTAAAGGCTGATGAGAAGCAGCCTAGCATCGAACAGGACATCACGCTGGATGTCTGCTGGTTCAACGAGCGTCCTGCTGCCGTAAGAAACAAATACGTAATTCGTCAGGCAACCTTCGAGACCCAGGGTTTGATTCGCAGCATCAACTATCGCCGCAACATCAACACCTTGGAGAAGGAAGAAGGAGTATCGGAATTGAAAATGAACGATATCGCCGAAATCACCATCCACACCGCCAACCCATTGGTATTCGATAAATACACGGAGAATAAAGTAACGGGCAGCCTCATCTTCATCGACCCTGATACGAACGAAACCGTGGGAGCAGGATTGATTAAATAGTAATCATAAAGTTCAATGTTCAATGATCAAAGTTCAAAGTAATATAAAGGATTTGGTTCCGGAACTCAATAAGAAATTCAGCGATGCGCCTGCCGAGGATATTGTCGGTTATTTCCTTCAGGCATTCAAAGGGCGCATCGCTCTTTCTTCTTCCCTCAGCATCGAGGACCAGACGCTTACCGACATCATCGTGAAGACGGATAAATCTGCCCGCATCTTCACCCTCGATACAGGCAGACTCTTTCCGGAAACCTACCAGCTCATCGACAAGACCAACATGACGTATGGCATCAACCTGGAAGTATTCTTCCCAAACTATGAGGCGGTGCAGCAGATGGTGAAGGAAGAAGGCATCAACCTCTTCTATAATTCGATTGAAAGCCGACACCGCTGCTGCCAGGTAAGAAAGCTGGAACCGCTGAAGCGGGCGATGCAGGGACTGGATGTATGGATTTGCGGATTGAGAAAGCAGCAGAGCGTAACCCGCAAGGATATGCAGGTAGTGGAATGGGACGACATTCATAACCTGATTAAGGTGAACCCGCTCATCAACTGGAGCGAAGAGGATGTGGAGCAATATGTAAAGAAGCACCATGTGCCTTATAACAAACTGCAGGACAAGGGATATCCAAGCATCGGTTGCCAACCTTGTACAAGGGCCATCAAGCCAGGCGAGGATATCCGAGCCGGAAGATGGTGGTGGGAATCGCCGGAACATCGCGAATGCGGATTGCATCAGAGAAGCTAGGTTTTAAGTGAAGAACGAAGAGTGAAGAGTGAAGAAACAACGTTCGACGGACGAAGTGAAAGTCAATTCAAATGTTTTAGGAAGGGAATGAGCATGAAGAATTTAATCATCAATATCTTGGAGGCAGCGGCTTTCCTGCTGCTGGGATTGGGCGTTAGCCTGCTTGGATAAAGCGGATAGTAAATCCCCCACATAATAAAATACGAGTATGGATTATAGAATAGCAAAGGATAAGATAGCAGGACAGGTGATGTTTCTCTTGACCATCGCCTCCATATTCCTGGTAATCATCATGGCGGTGGGACTGTTTATCAAGTCGGAGCCGATATTGAGCCAATATAACCTGTGGGACCTTCTCACAGAGAGCAACTGGCGACCGATGGAAGGCAAGTTCGGATTTCTACCTTTCCTCGCCGGCACCTTCTGGTGTACGGCACTCGCCATCCTCATCGCCCTCCCCATCTCCCTGCTCATGGCCATCTATCTCACGGAATACGCCCACCGCAACATCCGGAAATACGTATATCCGCTGCTCGATATTCTAGCCGGACTTCCCTCCGTCATCTATGGCGTTTGGGGCACCCTGCTCATTGTGCCTTGGGTTTCGAAGCATGTTGCTCCCCTCTTCGTGGAGTTTTCTTCGGGATATACGGTTCTGGCGGGCGGCATCGTATTGAGCGTGATGATCATCCCGCTCCTGGTGAGCCTGTTTATGGAGATATTCGATAACATATCAACAGATTTGAGAGAAGCTTCGCTCTCGCTGGGCGCTACGCAATGGCAAACCATCAAGCATGTTGTGCTGAGGAAGGCACGACCGGGAATGATTGCCGCTGTAGTCTTGGCGCTGAGCCGAACGCTGGGAGAAACGATAGCTGTACTGATGGTGTGCGGAAACCTCGCCATCGTTCCGAGCAGCGTGCTCGATGCCTGCTATCCGATACCGGCACTCATCGCTAATAATTATGGTGAAATGCTTTCGGTTCCACTTTATGACAGCGCCCTGATGTTTGCCGCCTTCCTGCTGTTTTTCGTGGTAGTGATATTGAATCTCGGGTCGAGAATCGTGCTTTTAAAGGTAAAAGAGTAAAAAAAGGCTTATGAAATACTTGGAAGAAAGAATCGTGAAAATCTTGATGCTCGGCTCGATAGGCATTGTGGGCTTCTTCGTACTGAGCGTTCTCTGGACTATCTTCAGGCGAGGACTGCCGGTGCTCTCTTGGGAGATGGTGAGCCAGTTGCCTAGCGGCGGCTTCTATCTGGGCGGCAAGGGCGGCTTCCTCAATGCCATTGTAGGCAGCCTTTATATCGTGAGCGGCTCTACCTTGCTCGGTCTGCTTATCTCGCTGCCCGTGGTATTCTATATGAATGTATATCTCAAGCCCAACTCGAAATTCGGATACATCGCCCGTCTGGCTTATGATACGCTCTTCGGAATTCCTAGCATCGTCTATGGTTCCTTCGCCTTTACTTTGATGGTGTGGCTGGGCATAAGGGCATCGCTGGGCGGAGGTATTCTCGTCACCACCCTGCTCATCGTTCCGATACTCATCCGTTCGATGGACGAAGTGGCGAAGACGATTCCACAGGAGATACTCGATTCCTCCTACAGTCTGGGAGCCACGAGGATAGAAACTATCGGTGTGGTACTGAGACAGATAGCGCCAGCCATCGCTACCGCCACCTTATTAAGTATCGGTAGAGCCATCGGCGATTGCGCAGGAGTAATGTTTACGGCAGGATTCTCCGATCATATTCCCCATGGACTAAACCAGCAGGCAGCCACCTTGCCATTGAGTGTGTTCTTCCAGCTAAGCGCGCCTCAGGAGGATGTGCAGAACAGAGCCTATGCTGCAGCTGTGGTACTCACCATCATCGTATTGGTTTTGAGTTTCGGAGGCAGGTTCATCATGAGTCATTTCTCGAAGAATAAAATATAATCGCCCTGCAAAGGCAAAAGCTTTGGAAATTTTAAAGCTTTTGCCCTTACAGGGCGACATTGTTGCTTGCATGTTTACCCAGGGTGATGCCCTGGGCTAGGAGCTTCTGCCCTTTCAGGGCGTGTGGGGAAAACCGAGACGCGATGCAGGGCGTGTGGGATTAAACCTTATTTCCCTCTTTTGGGAAAACCACGGTTGGCTGGAAGGTCTTAGCCTCCTCAAAGTCCATCAGGGCATAAGCGATGATGATAACGGTATCTCCCACCTGCACCTTGCGGGCTGCAGCACCATTCAGGCAGATACAACCGCTGCCACGCTCACCCTTGATAATATAGGTCTCCAAGC